>Ga0325411_1002897_pt1 | contig 19364 bp, 14 predicted proteins | sample PopdelMetagenome_13_FD_206181 | JGI IMG/M metagenome (GOLD analysis project Ga0325411, IMG submission 206181) | Populus deltoides microbial communities from Bellville, Georgia, United States - Xylem-PdIQD-R4 | ecosystem: Host-associated > Plants > Phyllosphere > Stem > Wood/Secondary xylem...
TATAAGGAGATCCTTATCTTATCGGGTAAAAATCTAATTGTTTTATGTCGTCAAAAGAAATATCTTTTTAATATCGGGAATACGTTTTTCATATAAATTCGTAATCCCTGATACTAAAACAAAAAAATTATTTTTTTTTGAAAATTTTGAAATATTAGCCAAATTCTCGCGACTTTAATAAACTGGTTATTAAAGCCAAAATGTATGCTAAAACATATATTTTTTTGAAGTTTTCTTAGTTGTATGAAAATACAATATGATTTTCAGCTTTGAAAGACTTGGCCGTATACATGAAACAAAAATATTTTTTTTATGTTATGATGAAAACTGGGTATTTTAATACCAGATTTATATTTTTATAGTGTAAAATATCAACCGATATTAACCAAAATGGATAGAAAAATAAGCGAGAAAATCACTAATGTTTTTTGGTTTTGGAATGGGCCAGCACCGGCCCAACATAACAAATGGGCCAGCACCGGCCCAAAAATTATAATTAGCTGGTTACTATGCACAACACAGTAGCCAGCTAATTATTTTCATTTGCTGCAAAACGTGAATTGCTCACGTTCTGCATGCAAATGAAAGAAAAGGGAAGACGAAGCAGAGAAGATTACCTAGAGTGAAGGGGCGTGCTTGTTGTCGTCTGCAGTGGTTTGCGGAGGTGGAGACGGTGGCTGGACCCGATGGCGCTGCTATTTTTCTTCTTCTTCCCCGTGCAGAGGTGCCAATCCCTGCATCTTCTCCTTCTCCTTTTCTTTCTGTTTTCCTTCTCTCGGTTCTTCCCTCTCTATCTTCTCTCTATTCCTCTGTTTGTTTTTTTTTCTTTCTCTCTCAGTTTTCTTTTTTTTTGCTTTCGATCTCCAGACCTTTTTCTTTTCTTTTCTGCTCCTTCCTTTTTGCTCTTTTCGGTATTCAGACCTTTTCTCTCTTCTTCTTCTTTATTTTCTCTTTTTTGTTCTTTTTCTTCCCTCTTTTTTTTTTTTCATTCGCTCTCTTCCCCTGTATTTATAGGAAAAACAATGGAGAGAGAGGCAGGGGCGGCCATTGTGCAGCCGCCCCTCCACCACCCGAGGGAAACCTCTCCTCCCTTTTCTCCAACACGTGGAAAGCTTTGGGCAAATAGGGGTCCTTTGTCGACCTTTTTTTGAAAGAAAACGTGGTGCAAAACAGGGGAAGAAGAGGGCCCATAGTGCTGCAAAACGGCACCGTTTCGGGCTTTTTTTTTTAATGAACATTGGATAAAATGACGTTGTTTTGGACAAAACGCGCCGTTTCATTTAAAAGAAAAAGGAAGCAAAAACGTGTCAAAGTCCAAATCAGTCTTCAATTTGTAATTTGTTCAATCAAGTCCTCAATTGCAATTTTGATTTTAAAAGTCAATTCAATTGCATCCCTTTCAAATTCAATCGTCGGCCCTGAAGTTGTCCGCCATTTCCAAATTGGTCCTTGGTATTTGATTTATGCATTTTGACCCTCAATTGATCAATAAACTTCTAATTCTTCAATTTGACCCCTGATTCGGTTTAATTAGAGCTCCTCTATTTACGCGCCTTTTCCAGTTTGGTCCTTGGTTTCTTACTTCTTCAATTAAGTTCCTAATTGGCCATCAAACTTCAATATTTATGCAATTAGGCCCCTGATTTCACAATCAACTCTAAAAAATTATAATTTGATCACAAAACTTTAATTATTCTCAATTAAAGCCTAAATTGACTTAAAAATCCATTTTTATTGCAATCAAACCCTTCTTAAATTCAATTAAACTTTCAATACAATTTAATTGAGTTTATAAACATCTGATTTTGGACTTTTCTTCCTCAAATTGAATTTTCTTTATCAACAGAACTCTCATCAGTCAACAAAATACTATCAAATTTCAATCTTTGTATTTTTGAACCTCCTCAACCAAATTCTAGTAATTTTCAGAGCGCTCCTCTTCTCATTGTTATTATTTTTTTTATTTTTCTTCCTAATATATTTTTGATTTTTTTTCATTTTCTTCTTTTTTGTATGGGGACCCAAAAATGGGTTACAACATAAAGTATGTTTGTTTTTGCGTTTGAAAAATACTTTTAAAAAAATCATTATTTTTTATTTTTTTTCTTTACTCTAATTCATATTTTTTTTTCCTCTTGATTTTTTTTATTTCAAAAATACTTCAACCACTTGTCATTAGTTGGTTATTAGTAGCATACTAATCCAAGATGATTAATATATTAATGTCAAAAATAATTTTTTAAAAAATAAAAAGTATATTATTTTGATATTTTTTAAGTAAAATATCTACTATACTTCTAAATAAAGAGACATTAAACATACATCTATTTTTATAAAATCGATGACTGTACAGTCTAGAGGAAAGTATCAATCAATCAATATGATCAAGGGACCATCCATTGACAACACGATTACATTAAGATTATCATCACACGGCTATTAAGAACATATCCAATTATTTGATTTTATGTCTAAATCTTTCTAACTTGCTCTGACATAACCAAGAGGTCAAAAAAATTAAGACCATATAATCATTTGAATTCATCTAAATAAAAGACTATAATTATATATGGATCTCCTGTTGTTACATTCCCTTTGGGATTATGCATAGGCATAAATAATCAAACTCACATATGGCTTTTATTGAATCGAGAAATATATTTGATTATTTATTTTTATATTTATATAATATAAACAAGTTATCTTTCAAATAATTCAAATTAAAATGTTTGAATGTTTGAATCTAGTCTATATAATATGAGCGATTAGTAAAAATACTAAAAAACTCCAACTTTGTCATATATTCCACAATCATATTATATAGATATGATGTTCATGGAGTATAATTTACTCTCAAGATGTTTGGATTGTGCAATGTAGACAACGAAAATCAAAACTGGTGCTAAAAAGAATGGAGGTTTGACTCATCTTTCAAAGATAATATTAAGAATGCTTATTGAATGAGAAATTATTTTAAAGATCTTAGATTAAATAAATTATTAATAACAGGTCATGAAATCTTGTGATCTTCTCTATGTAATGAGCGATCGAGGAATCTTCTTTGAAATAACTTGTCTTAGAATACGTGTCAGGTATATATATGTCTCCAACAAAAATTAAATAAAGGCATATTGATACAATAAAAACCTTCAGAAAATACCCACTCATAACCCAACAAATAAAATACAATGGTTTGAATCATGACGATGGTTATAAAAACAAAGGAATGTATGATGGATGTACGATGTATGCAATCGGATAGATGACCTGGCAAGTATGCATCCATGAGGCATGGAATTATACAATGTTCAATACAAAACTTTTATATGATAGAAGGGAAAATCTTGTTAGAATTCAACGAGGCTTTAATAAATCCAAGACAATAAAAATCCTACAAGGTTTCTTCCAATTAAATCTTGCATAAAAAAGTCCAACTCTGGAAGACGAATTACTAGAATTTAAAAGCGTATCAAGAAGTCTCATCAACCCTATTACTAGGATATTTCAATCCAATGATCATGATGCTTTTGACCAAGTCCTGTAGTGAGGTAAGTCAAACTAAACTCTACAATGGAAAGACATCTTCAAGGTAGGTCATCTCTTGAAATTACTAGTTTTCAACGCCCTCTATGAGTCGGGGATATGCTTCCCATCCAGTTTTTTTAAAAACTGGCAAGCAGGGTCTTTTTTAGTCAGATTCTCAAGACCATGTCGAGCATGTTCTTTATGGAAATGGGGCCATAAATCATGAATTGCACGATGCACATCTCCACTAGGATGTGTCTCAAGAGTCAATAGAAGATTATCTAAAGACCCCTTACTCAGGCCATCCTTAATGAATTGTATTTTATCTTCACGTTTAACAGATATCATTCCTAAAGAACGACATGTTGCATTACAAGTCCATCTGGCACATCGGTGACAGACTTTCAGTCGTTTTGCACGACGTTTCTTTGCAAAAGTGCTTTTACCTGTTCTAGGCATGTGTGAAATGAAAGAATTGGAGGACTCACCTGATAATCGAACCTTTATTTCAATCATCCAACGAATATCTTTAGGAATTCCATGATTCATTAACAACCTTAATCTTGCACACCTAGCATGATAAATTTTTGTAATTGTATTCTGAGGCAAAGCGGGAAAGTACTTTTTCAATCTTTCAAGAGTGGTATCCATTTTCAAATGAGAATTGGAGAAGAGATTTAAAGTAGGGAGAAAGAGCCAAGAATTGCATAATATATACAGATATCAGTTATTATGAGAAACTGAAAGAACCGACTTGAGTCATGGAGTACCGTTATCCGTCATTTGACCGGGGAGAGAGACTAGCAAAATAAGAGTCACACCAAAAGGAAACACAAAAACAATGTGAGAAAAACAAAATAATCAACCTTTATCTACAGGATCATTCAAACCAATGGATTCATTTTCACTAGGAAAATTATCAAAGTAAGCTTTCAAACGATGTCCATTTACCTTAAAAACATTGTCATTCTTTTGATTCTCAATATCAAAAGCCCCATAAGGATACACATGTTTCTCAATAAATGGACCGCTCCATCTTGATCTTAGCTTTCCAGGAAATAAATGGAGTTGAGAATTAAAAAGCAAAACTTTTTGACCAATATCAACTTTTTGATAATTTTCACAAGTTTTGCAGAATGCATGTGTGTCCTTGAACATGGTGGGCCAATAGAATCCATATTGTAAGATTTTTACACTCGTCCTTTTTGACGAGAAATGACTCCCACATGCCTCAGAATGACAAAGTTTAATGACACTACTTACCTCATTGTCGGGAATGCATCTTTGAAATATTTGATCAGGACAATTTTTGAATAAGTAAGGGTCATCCCAATAAAAGTTCTTCACTTCGTTTAAAAACTTTCCTTTGTCTTCAGTACTCTAGTGAGCTGGCAAATCTCCTAAAGAAAGAAAATTGACAAAATTAGCAAACCAAGGCATTGATCTAAGAGAAAGTAAGGATTCGTCAGGAAACTAATCATCGATTAGTGTGATGTCGGATGTCAAATCTGCTGTCACTCTTGATAAAAGATCCGTATCAATATTTTCGGTGTCTTTTTCATCTGTGATTTCTTCCTGAGAATAAATCATTTGCAAATCTTCAAATTCATCCAACTCAATTTTACTCAAAGTAGATTCAAATTGATCATAAATTAATTCTTCAATAGAATCTACTTCTTGTAAATCATTATCATCTCCAGGTTGCTTGCAAATGTTGAAAATATCCATCTCCAATGTCATGTTTCCAAAAGATAGCTTCATCAGTCCATTCCTATAATTAATCAATACATTAGAAGTTGCAAGAAACGGACATCCTAAAATAACAGGAAATGAATTACATGCCTCAACAGGTTGTGTATCCAAGACAATAAAATCCATAGGATAAATGAATTTATCGACTTATACTAACACATCCTCAACTATTCCTCTAGGCACTTTCATATTTATGTTCACACTAGCTCCAAGATCAAGTAAAGCTCTTTCAATTTTATGTTTTCCAATAAAGCATGAAATTGTAGGACAACCAGGTTCTTTATATTTCAAAGCATTATTGTTTTGAAGAATAACACTTACTTGTTCGGCTAAAAAGGCTTTCTTTTTCACATTCAATTTTCTCTTCACAGTGCACAGATCTTTCAAAAATTTAGCATAAGAAGGAACCTGTTTAATAGCATCCAACAAAGGTATATTGATCCTTACCTGTTTGAAAGTTTCAAAGATTTCAGAGTTGTGATTGACTTTCCTTTGTTTGGTCATGACATGAGGAAATGGAAGTGCTGGCGAAGAATCAGTCTTTTCTTTGCAATGTTTAGATTCAACCTCTTCCTTACCCTTAGAGATTGACTCATCATCTTTCTCACAAGGTTCAAGAATGGGTTTTTCAATAACCTTACCACTGCGAAGAGTAGTGACTGATTTGACTTGATCCATGTGTTGGCTTCCAAAACTACTTGTATTTGTATTGTATTGCCCCTTTGGATTTTGCTGTGGTTGAGATGGAAACTTACCTTTCTCTTGAAAACTAAGAGCAGATGTCAATTTTGCAAGAGTATCTTTAAAATCTGTCATGCTTTGAGCAAGTTGAGTGTTGATTATCTCCTGCTTTTCAATGAATGCATGCAATGTTTCCTTAAGATTTCTTCTAGGAGGGGGAGCATAAGGAGGTGCATATCTATGAGAACTTTGGAAATTATGGTGTGTTTGAAACGGTGGCTGTGAAGTTTATGCATTATTGTTATCACTCTTCCAATTGAAATTTGGGTGATTTCTCCAACCAGGGTTGTATGTTTGTGAGTATGAGTTATGGTTGGGCCTTTGGAAACTGTTTAAAGCATGGGCTTGTTCATGGAGACATTCTTTAAAAGACGGTAAAGTTGGACAGTCATTGGTTGAATGTTCATTGGTTTCACAAATTTGAGACACAATGTCTTGAACAGATTTTAATTGACCACTCCTTTTCAATTCTAGTGCTTCGACTTTTTTAGCTAAAGATGCAAACTTGGCTTGGAGGTCATGAACTTCCCTAAGGTTGTACATACCTCCACTAGATGTATGAGGTTGGGTATTACTTGGTGCCTCATAAGTTCCTGTAGTGTCCCAATTTTGCGCATTTTCAGCTAGCAAGTCTAGGTACTCCATTGCTTCATTAGGGTCTTTATCCTCAAAAGTTTCATTGCACATCAATTCAACCATTTGTCTATCTCTAGGAGTTAACCCTTCATAAAAATGTGACACCAATCTCCATGTTTCAAAACCATGATGAGGGCAAGTATTAAGCAAGTCTCGATACCTATCCCAATATTGGTAAAATGTTTCTCCTGGTTTTTGAGTGAAAGTGATGATTTGTCTTTTGAAAGAGTTTATTCTATAAGATGGAAAAAACTTCTTTAAAAATTGCTGTTGCATTTCATCTCAAGCACGAATGGATCCAAGTCTCAAATTTTGTAGCCATGTTTTAGCTTTATCTTTTAATGAAAAAGGAAAAAGCTTTAATCTAATGGTGTGCATGCTACAATTTGAGTCATTATAGGTTTTATAGACCTCCTCAAATTCCCTTAAATACAAGTATGGGTTTCTAAATCTAAACCATGAAAAGAAGGTCAAAGTTGAATAATGCCTGGCTTAAAATTAAAATGAGATGCATCAGGGGGAAAAACTATACATGAGGGTGCACTTATTCTTGTGGGATTCATGTGGTCTCTAAGTGTTCTCACTCGGTTATTCTCATGATTCTCATTATGAAGCGACTGATTATCTTCTTCGGCCATATTTTCTGAAAATGATGAGGATACCCTACAAAGTCTAGCACTTAATGTACATGACCAAACTCTCATGCACGTGTAGGAAGAGAATAAAAGGATGAAAAGAAAAGAAAAAGAAACAAAACAAAACAAAAGTTAGATAAAATGAAAAGAGAAAAGATAAAATAAAATAAATACTATAATTTCTACAAGAATATACCTCCTCGGCAACGGCGCCAAAAACTTGACACGACCAAAAGATTAATGTCTTCTCTCAAGTGCAGGAGTGTCGAAGTAATAAATAACCCGGCAAGACCGGGGTTGAACCACAAGGAGGTTAACTATATAAATTATAGATAATAACAACAATAACAACAAAAACAATAATAATAAGTTTAAAGAGAGCTTTGAGATGTGATATTGATGTAAGGATTAAACAAGGATAAAATAATTGTCAAGGTTAGAGGATCCACTAATGGTATTTCAAACAAGTATAGTATAAACTCTTATTACTCAACTGGAAACCACACATAAAGGAGGTTCCAATCGGATTATAAATTGTTAACATGATTACATTAGTTATCTTATTCGAATAATGTTAATACTTGTAAATGTTGTCAAGCATTCATGATTATAACTTATGTTAACAACAAATCAAGTTCCTTTCATAGCACAGGTGTCGGTTATACCATACGGTTGGGCTATGAAAGTGCCAAGTATTTGTTGTACCAAGGGTTATACAACATAAATCTAGATTAATCATTTAACAAGCAAAGTATTAAAAGTGAACAAGATAACAAATATAAAACATGTTAGTATCAAACATTAAGGTCCATGTTGAGTTTATATTATACTTATTCTTACACCATTAGTGTAACCTTTTTACCTTGACATGATAAACTTAGCTAAACATAATGAAAGAGAGAAACATAAATAAACAAGGAAAGGAAATGAAAAGCATAAGCAAGAGATTAATATAAGCAAAACTTAAGCATTACAAAATATAAAGAGAGAGCAAGAGCATGATCTTGATCTGAAAACCAAGATGCCTAAATACATGGCAAATGCCTCCTTTTATAGGTGAAAATTCAGAACTATTGATTTGTTGACTAATTGTTGAGTGGGTGGCCACATCTTGACTTGTAACTATCCTTATCTTCTTGTCTGCCAAAAACATCATTGATAACATCATAATTTGAACCAACTTAAATCATGAAAGTTCTAGGAAATTGTCTCAGCTTTCCAAGAAAAAAAACTAGAGGTCATTTGGACTTCTAGAACTCGAGATATGGGCTAAAAATTGAACAGTGTCTGGGCTACAGGACAGATTCAGACTTCTCTGTTGTTGCTACAATTTGGACTTGAAAACGGCCTTTTTAAATCTTGGACTCCCATGAAAGTTTTAGGCCTATGTCTTAGCTTTCCATCCATATAAATCAGACCTAAATCCAAGATCTACAGCTCCAGATATGACCCGATGACCGAACAATGTTCTAGTTTGGACTGAACCAGCATCTCTTTTCTAAGTTTGACCCTCTCTTTGTCCGTTCAATTTCCATACTTGAACTCATCAATCAATCCTTTCATTTATGTGATAGGCCTGCATTTAAGATGAACATTTACCATAAATTAAAGGTATCTTATGGTATCAGACTTGTTATTATAAAACATGCTTTAGTTAAGGAATTATTGATACTTCAAGTGCAAAATGATGATATAAAACCTTGATAAAAATACACTTTTAAGTACTAATCAGTTCTTTGCAGATGGGGAGAGTTGGGATTAGGAAGAAGAAGGAGAAATAGGGGAGGAAAGGGTCGGCAGAGCTGTCATATATTAACTTTTTCCGACGGTTTCACCGACGGAGTTTCCATCGGTGATTATGTCGGTGATTCTGATGGAAACATCGACACGTCACCGTACGAATCTGCCATTTCAAATCCCTCGGTGAGTCTGTCGGCAATTTAAATGGCGAACCGGTCACGTCACTATATGGCTGTCGTTTTGAATCCATCGGAAAAATAACCCGCCAAAACCTCCACGTCAGCGACCCGCCGTTTTTTTTAATTCGGAAACTTTTCCGTATCCGTTGCTATTTAGCGAATTTCTGGTAGTGAAGATACAATATGATTTTTTTAAAAATAAATTTAGAGAGACTTGGCCGTATGCATGAAAACAAAATATTTTTTTTATTTTATTTTGTTTTGATGAAAACCAGATATTTTAATACCGGATTTGTATCTTTACAGTATAAAAATACAAACCAATATTGTGCAAAATTGATACAAAAAAATATATGGGAAAATCACAAATTTTTGAAAAGATTTTTGAAATTTTTTGATTTAATGTTTTGAAATTTTTTTAGGGGCTGGGTCCAACGCGACCTATGTGGCTGGGCTGGACCCAGCGAACCCGGCTCGGTCACCGGTTCAAACCAGTGACCTGGCTGGGGAGCTGAAGGCACACATGAATTTATTCACGCGTGCATGAACAGTACGAAGGTAATTTACAGTGCGAAGGTAATTAAATTACCTTCGCACAGTAGCAAAACTCATTTGCAAAGAAAGAAAGGAAATGAGCGTCCCTGGTGCTGGAGAAGGAGAAGCCGATGGTGATGCCGAGTTTCATCTGTTGGTTTCTTATTTCTCTGACCTTGTCCCCTTTCTTGTTAGTGATTCCTTATTCTGCCGCCTCTGGTCCAGGAGGATGGTGTTGTAGAAAGGTGATGTTGTTTTAATTCTGTGCTTGTTGGACGTTCCCATGCCGGGTTCTTCTTGCTCGATCTGGTTCCTTTCCAGTTCTTCCCCCCTCTGTTTTCTCTTCCTTATGCTCCCCTCTCCCTCTGCTTTATTTTTTCTTTCCTCTCTCGTCACTGTCACCTCTCTGTTTTTTTCTTTGATGTCTTGTTCTCCCCACTATTTTCTTTTTCTGTTGTCTCCTTGCTCTTTCCCCCCTCCCTCTGGCGACGGTTCCTCCTCTGGCTTTTATAGCCCAAGGAAAGCATTGTGGTGGTAACGGTCGCCGGGATAGCAGCCATAAAACGTGCCCTATAATTGGAGCAATTTGCTGCAAAACATATCCCTGTTTTAATGCTGAAAATGACTTTCTTTGAAAGAGACAATGAATAGTGGAAATGACGCCGTTTCAAAATTTCAAAATGAATATTTTCCATTCGGTCCTTGGTTGTTTTGACTTGAAGATGGTTATACGAAAGGTTCAGGACTTGAAGAAATGTTAAATCTACCAATTACGGAGGAATCCTTCCAGCAAGCAAATTTGAAGAGAGATCCAACGGTTCCAGATTAGTTAAATTCCCCAATGATGGCTGGATATAACCGATGAGGCTGTTGTGAGAAAGGTTGAGCTGTATCAGATATTTAAGCTTCCTGAGGGACTCTGGAATCTTTCCCGTGAATTTATTGCAGGATAAATCAAGTGGATTGAGGGCAATTTGAATTTTAGAAAACTCAATCTCTGAACCTTTCCATTCCAATGTTACAGAATAAACATAAGAAGTAGATAATTTTTTTGCCCTCATGTAATCCATATACTGATCAACGCTCATCATGGCTTTGAATTTGTTGAAATACTCTGTTGGCAAAGGACCACTCAAGCTGTTGTTGGAGAGGTAAAAAATCTGTAATTTAGAAAAAGAGTCCTGGACAGGTGGATCCTCCAAAGAACCATGGAGTTTATTTGACCTTAGAATAAAAACCTTCAACTTTGGAAGCGTTTCTAAAAAGGAAGGGAATGTGTCATCAATCATGTTGTTACCGAGATCCAGAAATTCTAAATTCACACAATTGATGATAACTCAAATCGTTCCCCTCTGCATGGATTGAAGGGATATTGCCTTGGAGATTGTTGGCACCAAGATGCAACACTGAGAGTACATCACTGAAGTTTCCCAAGCATTGTGGGATGAATCCAATAAAGCCATTGTTGGACAAGTCTAAAATCTCTAGGAAATTCAGCTCGCAAATGACAAAAAAGATGTTCCCAATCAGTTTATCATTGAAGGAAAGCATAAGAGCTCTCAAATTTTCATTCTTGAAAATAAAAGGTGGAATCTGGCCATACAACCTGTTATGACTGAAATCGATATAATGTAATGAATTATAAAGGAACGGACTTATCTGGCCATACACTAGGTTATTGGCATAATTTCCCCTTTCCTCGTTGTTTCTAAAATTATTTAAAAAAGAAATCATATAAATATATCATCAAAATATATACTGATGGGAGAACAAAAGTCTAGCCAGAATAAAATTGAAAGCAAATTCCTTCACTGCTGCAAAACAGACTAAAAACGAAATGGAATTTGAAATGTTGCAGTATCAGCTAATTAGCACCAAATTATATATACAAGTAGACTTCTGAATTCTAAAAGATGGCATGTGGACAGGAATTTGAAACACCTTAGTAAATTGTTTATATTTATCTGATATTATTTATCATGTCAATTATCAACAAAATTATTAACAGATTAAGAAGTTATTGGTATTATTTTGGAGGTTTTTAAATAATTGCAAACACCATACTATTATTTTATAGTTGCAAAACTTGCTAGTATTTCTTTTATTTCTGCGATCCTTATTTTAGAGAAGAAACTTGTTAAATTTTAAATGATAACGTTGTATTGACAAAATATCTTTATATATAGTGTCCGTACATACCTTAGGTTTATTTATTTTTTATTCTTCATTGTATTTTCTTACAACAAGTGGAAAACTTGGTTTATTCTTGGTTTTTTTTTTTTTTTAGAAATGAGATTTTTTAATTTATACTTAACGAGAAAAAAATGTTTGGCCACCCAGATAAAATGTTTTGAATTTATACTTAATTAGAAATATAAATGTTTGGCCACCCAGAAAATTGTAAGGTGGAAGACTTGTTGATATGGCTTTCCCTGGTCTTCTCTCCAAATACAACGCAACTTGACTTGATATTCAAGGATAGTAAGGTTGTGGAGGTCCAGTATTTGGCTATTGATGTGTATTTGGCAAGTATCATCCACCATATGATCATGGAATGTAAGAACAGTATGATAGCTTCGTTCCGTGTTTGACTAGCATAGACTGGAAGATTGATCCAAATGCTTGTTTCCATCTATCATCCATCAATTGATGCTAATTTAATCGAAACAGTAAGTTTTTTACTGGAAAAAAATGGTTATTGAATCTGACCTAGGTGAACCGAGTATTATTAGTGTTATTTATTTAATTTTTTATATAAAAGATTGTAATAGTCATTTTAACAAATGGAAACACCGAGAAATAAACTTAAGTATTTTAAGAATTTTCAAATATTTATGGTATTTTTTATCTTTGAGAGTTTTGACTTATAACAAATCTCTTATCTTTTGTTTCCACTTAGATCATGATCTTTTTTTTTAAGGGTTTTAAGAAATTCTTCACCAATAATTCATGTGACGTGGGATTCCTGTTAAAGAACAAACACTTAAATGACTTATAATTTGCAATAATTTGATTTTAAAGAAGTTGATTAAACTTTATAAATAAGATTTAATGTTTAGGTAATCTTTTCTCGAACTCTAAATGACACTATATCATTTAATTATATGCTTGAAACTCATAAATATTTTTTAAAAGTTTTTCATTACTTACTATGGAAAAGTTCCTTTGGTAAATGGTCTTTGCAAATGAATGAGTGTCAGAAGGGATCTTAGGTTAACCCAACCGCGACACCGATATCAACTTTGGTTAAAGTGAATCGCCAGATGGGATTCCAGGTTGACCGAGCTACAAAAATAGATTTTTTGGTTTTGGTTAAAGGAGGTTGCCAGAAGGGATCTCAGGTTAACCCAATTGTAACACTGATTTTAGATTTGGTAAAAGGGAATCGCCAAATGGGATTTCAGGTTGACTGAGCTACAAACATAGATTTTTGGTTTTGGTTAAAGGAGGTCGCCAGAAGGAATTTCAGGTTAACCCAACTGCAACACTGATTTCAGCTTTGGTAAAAGGGAATTGCCAGATGTGATTCCAGGTTGACCGAGCTACAAACATAGATTTTTGGTTTTGGTTAAAGGAGGCCGCCAGAAGGGATCTCAGGTTAACCCAACCGTAACACCGATTATCAGCTTTCGCTAAAAGGAATAGCCAAATGGGATTCCAGGTTGACCGAGCTACAAACATTGATTTTTGGTTTTAGTTAAAGGAGGTCGCCAGAAAGAATCTTAGGTTAACCCAACCGTAACACCAATATCAGCTTTCACTGAAGGAAATCGCCAGATGAGATTTTAGGTTGGCCAAGCTACAAATATAGATTTTTTAGTTAAAAGAGATCACTAGAAGAGATCTCGGATAGAATTCCAGGATAATATAACCGAAGTTAGAATTCAGAGGATCGCCAGATTGTGATCTCAAGATGACTAAGTTTTGATCTTAGTTTCGAGTTGAAGAGGATTGCTGTAAAGATAAAGTTTCAGATTGATCAAGCTTCGACAAGAACAGTTTGGAAGTTCAGTTTTGTTTATCTTTATAAAACTTACTACACAAAACCCCTGCTCCGTAAGTATTATAAAGAGGGGCATTTGTTGTAACCTATTTTTGGGTCCCCACACAAAAATAAAAATAAAAATAAAAAATAATTAATAAAATAATAATAAATAATAAAAATAAATATAAAAATATATAACCGAAACAAAGAGAGGACGAAGAGGATAGAAAAGGGAGTGTCGCATGGGTGCGGCATCGCGGCGAAAATATAAGTCCCACTTTAAATCTAAAATGTAAACCTATTTGGCAAATATGGGGAGACAAGAAATTCTTGTCTTTTATTAGTGTGAAATGGAATGGGAGTCGCCACCTAGTATTTTGGTCACTAGGAACTCTAACTAGTCTCAGAGATCGAGTACGGGGACTGGTTGCGTAAAAGGAAGGTATTAGCACCCCAAATACGCCCTACCTAAGGTAAGTTGCATTGTTTGATTGTCTGATAAAAAGCTAAGGTGTTATCGTATTTCTAGTTGTTGGTCTGTCTATAATTTAAGAAAAATCCTGCTCAGTAAGGAGGTTCTAATTTTATCGGGTAATTATCTTATCAGATAAAAACCTAACCATTCTAACGTCTATAGGAAAAATATATATATTAATATCAGGAATACATTTTACATATAAATTCGTAATTCCCAATACTAAAGGAATTTTTTAGAATTTTTGAAATATTGGCCTAGTTCTCGTGGTTCTAACAAACTTGTTGTTAAAACCAAAGTGCATGCTAATACGTATATATTTTTTTGTTATATGAAAATATGATGTGATGATTTTATTTTTTTTGTTAATTTTGGAGAGACTAGGCCGTATGCATTAAAACCAAAAATATTTTTTTATGTATTTTTTTTATGTTTTGACGAAAACCGGGTATTTTAATACTAGATTTGTATCTTTACGGTATAAAAATATAAACCAATATTAGGCAATTTTGATGAAAATATGCCGAAAAATCAACCATATTTTTTAAGGATCTTTCAGATTTTCTGAAACCAAAAACATATTTTTTTTTACAACTTTTCGATGTTTTTGATACTGGATTTGTATCTTTACAGTATAAAAATATAAACCAATATTAAACCATTTTTTGATAAAAATATGTAGGAAAATCAACAATATTTTTAAGGATTTTTAAGGATTTTTTTAATTAATTTTTTTCTATATATATCTATATAAAAATAACATATAAAACATTATAATAAATAATAAATAATGGTAGGTGGGCTGGGCTGGGCCGGCCCAACTAACTGGGCTGGACTCAGCCCAAAAAGGGGTGGGCCGATCTCGGCCCATCAGGGATTTGGGCCAATCTCGGCCCAACAAAATCTTCTATTTCCGTCTGAGCCAGACCTGGCCCATACAGCCGGGCTGGGCCAGAGTCAGTCTGGCCCACAAACACATCAGAAATAGCCAAGAACCAGCCTGGCCCAGTGAAAGGAACCCATCAGTGCTGGGCCAGAACCGGCCTGGCCCAGCATTGGAAAATCAACCAGTGGGGGGAATTATTTTCCCCCCATCCTCCTGCATGCAGAACGAACGTTCTGCATGCAGGAGGAAAACGCAGAAAACCAAAAGAAGTAAAGGGGGAAGAAAAGTGTACCTGATGCGGAGGAGGCGATGCCCTGCTGGTTGAACTGCTTCGCTGGCGGCGCTGTGGTGGCTTCGCTGGCGGCGCTGTGGTGGAGGCCGGTGGCAGTGTCGTGGCTCACGGACGGCAGCTCCAAGCAATAACTTTGCTGTTTCAAGCGGTGGAGAAGGCGGCTCCTGTTCTTCCCCTCTCCTCCGTTCTCCTCCTCCTCTTCTGCTGCGTTTCCTTTTCCCTTTGTTCTGGTTTAGGTGATGTTTCTTTCCAAGACCCCACCTCGTCAGCACCCCTTTTTGTCTAACCCTCACGGTCCACTCTCCTTTACCTCTAACTGTCCCTCTCGGTCGGTTCTTTTTTTTCCCTTTCGGTTCGTTTTCCCTCTTTTCCTTTTGTTAATTCTCTCTGCCTCTCCCCCTTTTTCTCCCTCTCTCGTCCTCTCTGCCCGTTTTTTTCTTTAGTTCTGTTCTCCTCTGTTTTCGTTTCCTCCTTTTGTTTTTCACGGGGCTGTTGTTGACTGAGATGGCAATGGCAGCTGGTGGCGGTGGAGAGGAAGTGCTCTGTTCCTGGTGGTGTTGCTGCGGCTGGGAAGAAGATGGTGAGCTGTCCTCAGTGTTGGGCAGTGCCTTGCAGCTGTTTTCTTCGCCTGCGTAGAGGTGCAGGTTCCTGTTTTTCTTCGATGGTGACGCGGCATGTGGCTGGAAGATGATGAGCTGAGGAAGGATGGTGGTGGCGTGGGCAGTGCCGCTATGACGGTGGTTGGTGGCTGAGGGAGCCCGGTGACAGCAGCTGTTCTTTCCTCTCTGTAGCGACTCCCTCCCTTCTGTTTTTTGCTTTCTTTCCTCTGTCTCTGGTGTTTCCTTCTGTCAGCGGTTCAGGGGAGGCTGGTCTGGGGCTCCGTTGACAGAGAAGGCTGCTTCGGGTGCAGGGAAAAAAATGGCCGGGAGAGGGGAATGGCCAAGGGGGAACTGGTTTTGGGTGTTCTCTCTTTCTCGTTCAAAAACTGAACTCTCGGTCTTCCCTCTAAAAAAACCCCCCCTGCTGCAGCTATTAAGAGCAGTATTTATAGGCGAAGGGAGAGCGGGGACGTTGCTGCGCATGGGGAGAGCAGGGGACACCGGGCGAGATCTTCAAGCACAGGGCGTGGGGCTTTAAGTTTTGGGAGCAGCAAGCAGTCATTAATTGTTTCTTGTTTAAAGGGGCGTGGGGCTCTAGTAGCATATGGAAGAGGAACAGTGTCAAAACTCTGAAAAATCCTTAAAAATTTTGTTGATTTTTTTGCATATTTTTTTATCAAAATTATTTAATACTGGTTTGTATTTTTATACTGTAAAGATACAAATCTAATATTAAAACATCCAGTTTTCGTCAAAACATGGCAAAAAATTTATAAAAAACAAAAAAAATATTTTTTTTTTCATGCATATGGCCAAGTATCTCAAAGATAAGAAAAATCATCACATCGTATTTTCATACAAAAAAATCATATTGTCTTTTTATACATAAAACACAAAATATTCAAAAATATGTTTTATCATCCACTTTGGCTTTGATAATAGGTTTGTTAGAGCCATGAGAACTAGACCAATATTTCAGAAATTCTAAAAAAATATTTTTGTCTTCTTTTAGTATCTGAGATTACGAATTTATATGTAAAACGTATTCCTGATATTAAAAATGTAGTTTTTTTTATATAAGCATTAGAACGGTTAGATTTTTACTCGATAAGATAAGTACCTCCTTACTAAGTATAACTTTTCTTGAACCATAGACAGACCAACAATTAGAACTACATTAACACCTTAGTTTTTTATCAGACAATCAAACAATACAGCTTACATTAGATAAGGTGTATTTGGGGTGCTAATACCTTCCTTTTACGCAACCAGTCCCCGTATCGATCTCTGAGACTAGTTAGGATTCCTAGTGATCAAAATACTAGGTGACGACTCCCATTCTATTTTCCACCGATAAAATACAAGATTTTCGTGTCTCTCTATATTTGCACGATAGATAGACATATTTAGATTGAAGTGGAATACTCGCCGCGACGCTGCACACGTACCACAAGTAGAGAAGAATGTGCCACATACAGGGGATGTAGAGAAAACACCAGTTGCTTGAGGATTTGCTGGCATCATTCCATTGGAAGGCTTGGCCCATGGTCGTTAGCTATTATTTCATTAACGTAGCGATTTGAATTCCTTGTTTTAAATAGTTGAGGTTGCAAGTTTAGAAGAAGCTAGTTGTTTCTTCTTTATGTATTTAAACCTTTTCATTATAAAGTAATGGAGGTATATTTTCAGAGTATTAATTATTGTGGTTCATCCTCACCCGAGAGTAACTTTATCTATTTAGCATTGTAATAGCTTTGACTGCCACCTATCAGTTTCCAACGCTCACTCTTGGGTGGAAATATTTGCAAGTGAACCTTCAGTTCCATATTCAGCACCACATGAAGAGTGGACAATATCTATATTATACGTACATCCAAGTTCCGAAGACTTGGAGGTCAAGGACAGACCAAATGAAGATTGGCTCTCCCTTGTTGATGCTGAAAGAGAGAGACCTCTTAGGACGACCAATCCCACAGTATCTTGAGGGCAAGAACCCTCAAACTCCAATCTCCATTGTTTGTCAGTTTTCTAGTAACTGTTCAGTAAAGCTATTGCCAGAACGTGGTTACTCCGTAATCATGAAAAATTAGTCAAGGTCATGAAAATGACCAGAGTACCCTCAGTTTGGTACTGAACCAAAAAGTCCGCGCAGACCCAAAATTTGCATGAAAACCACCAATTTTCTCGAGTTCCAAAAGTGAAGTCTTATTATTCAAATTCCTGAAACTCCTTTCCGGTTCTCACATTTTCTCAGCATCCAAACGGAAAACGAGAAAAAAGAAGACGCATAAACAAAGGCTTGAAAACTAGAAGACGCGTAAACAAACGGAATTGAATTGATAAGTTTTCGTGAAAATTACACTCCTTGGCATTCTCCTCAATGAAAATCACAAATCAACGCCTAAAATCGTAAAGAAACTAGAGATTATAAACATAAATAAATCATATGGAGATCTAAAACGTGAGCAAAGTGACTATCGAAATTGAAAAGCAGCATTAATTGCTATTGTTAAATCAAATTTATACGTTACTTCGGAAACAGTGAAAGGTGATTTGAAGGGACACGAATCCCTAACCTGAAAGAGTTCTGGCTCGAAACGTTTCTTCTCTTCTCTTCTTGGCTTGAGGCGTGGGGGTTTTGAAGGAGAGAAATGGCGGCAACTCGATTTTTTTATTTATTTCAAATTATCACACTTTTCTCTCCTCTTTCTCTCTCTCACTCTCTCTCAAGCAAGGAATTTATAATTTAACGTTTCTCCTTTATTTCAAAATCTGGATTCAGAACGGTGTCGTTCTTCAAGTAACTCTTTTCGTTTTTTAACCTTAAATAGTATTAAAAAACTAAATTAAAAAAAAAAGAAATTTGTTGTTCTGTTTTTTTTTTCCTTAATAAATTTGGCTTTTTTTTTTTATGTATAGAAAAATGCATATAGACGTTGTGTAAAAAGTCAACATAGAGATTACATAATATCTAAATCATAATTTTTAGATCTAGTCCGGTTCAAGACTCGAGTTTCGGGTTTTGACTGGGTCACCGGGTTGTCCAGATCAATTTTTTATTAAAAAATCAAAACGATGTCATTTTAGTAAAAAAAACAACATGCAAAAACGACATTTACGTCATTTTAGTAAAAAAACGACATTCAAAACGACGTCATTTTTGTTAAAAAAACAAAAAATACATTAACAAGGAAAGAGAGTTTTGGTTTAAGATATATATTTTTCCTCCTTACTTCCAATGATTTAAATTTTAACGAATATTTATTTTAGTTTTTTTTCCCTCAAAAAACATGCTACAAAAAAAGACTTAATTTTGCTAATATATATATATATATATATATATATATATATATATATATATATATATATATGTATAAGATAGGAA
>Ga0325411_1002899_pt1 | contig 19361 bp, 9 predicted proteins | sample PopdelMetagenome_13_FD_206181 | JGI IMG/M metagenome (GOLD analysis project Ga0325411, IMG submission 206181) | Populus deltoides microbial communities from Bellville, Georgia, United States - Xylem-PdIQD-R4 | ecosystem: Host-associated > Plants > Phyllosphere > Stem > Wood/Secondary xylem...
CCACTGTTCACGTGAACAGTGGAGATCAGACCCGGTCCAAAGCTATAAAAATATATTGAACCGGGTCCGACTCAGTAAAAAAATATTTTTTATTTTTAATTGTGTTTTATTCGAAAAATTAGTGTTTTATATTATTCAATAACACTATATAAATTAGAATAAGATCACTTGATGACGTAATATTTGTAGAATTTGATTACAATCCTAATTTTATTTCTAATGATATTTTACCTGATGTTGTTGCACGCTTACGAAATCAATGAAACTGTAGTCCTTGTCGAATGTATTTCATACGTGATGGAATTGTAGATAGTTCAATGAAACAATATAAAATATTTTATATAAAGTATTATTTATTTCATAATGTAATAACAATAGTAAAATAAATTAAAAACATTCAATATATATATTAATTATTTTATAACCTCAATTTGAAAATTATTTTTTTAACCAAACACATTAAACTACTTTTTACTCAACCTCAGTTTTAACCACAGTTTTAACCAAACATATATTTTTTCAAACCAACCTCAACTAAAAGTACTTTTTATAAAACAACTTTTTTTAAACCACAACCACAACAGCAACCGCAATGCCAAACACACTCTAAAACTAATGGTTACAGGCCACAAGGTGTAATTTTTGTAAGTCTTGTTCAGGGTGTAGCGGCATAGTTTAGTGCACGTAAGTTAGCTTGAGATATTCTATTTATATAGAAAAAAAGTTTTTAAAAAATAATTTTTTTATATATTTTTTTATTTTTAAGGAAGATTAAAAAGAATTTTAGATGTTAAAATAAAAAATATATTTAATAAATGATGGACTGAGAATAACAAATTGTAAAGTGAGAATAATGCCACCCATAATAAATAAGGACTTATTCTTTCATATAACTTTTAATCCTCCTATATTAGACATTTAAAGTCGCAATTACAAATTTGATTTACATTAAATACTTTTACAAATGATTGTTTATATCTCAGTAGACATTTGTAGTGTTTTATAAGGTTAATTAAAAATAACAATATAAAAGTTTGATGAATGTGTATTTATAAAATCAATGGATACTTCCCAGATTTTTTTATGATCAACAATTATATTATATAAAAAATAATAATCAATGAATATTTATAGTATCATTTTTCTATTTTGTTTTGTTTAAGAGATATTTATAATATCATTTGACACTTATAATGTCTTTCAATATTCAATAATTAATTATATTATTATTTCTTCTATTTTATCTACATATAATATTTTTAGAGTAATAATGGAGTAAAATTAATGTAATTAAAGTAATGTATTTTTTATTCTTAGAGAAATTTATGTAATAGTTATATGTATACACTCGAGATTTGTATTTTGATTAGGACAACATTATTGTTTGATTATATTTATGGAAATCTTTTTTTTTTTACATCAGCAAATATTAGAGGGCTAGTTATATGACTCGCGCTTTATTGTAGGACTAAAATTTATTTTTTTAACAAAAATAAATAAGTATACAAGCCTTCCAAACATGTTTTTGGATATAAAAAAATTCTCAATAATAAATCAAAATATTTATACATGAATTTAACTAAATAAATTGATATTTGATCACGAGATAACTAAGATTAAGATATTTGATCTCGCAACACATACCGTATACTCAATTGTATTTTGTAACTTTGTTTTTTAGAATAAATTTGTTGTTCAATCAAACAATAATCCATACCAATAATAAGGAAAAAAACATTGTTAATGATAGCAAATCAAATAAAATCATGAAGCTCAATTATCAAAAAACTTATTATTGAATGACGAAACTAATTTAAAAAAAAATAAAAAAAATATCTAGATCAACTTGGATTAACTTGCTAACCCCACAACTATGATACAAGATTAGGAAAGTGAAGAAAAGCATGAAGATTAATTTTAAAAAAATTAAATGTTGAGAGATGAAATTGATTTAAAAAAACAAAAAAAAAAAGATCAAAGTCAATTCGTGTTAATCTTCAAAACTTATAGCCAAGCATAAAAGGTAATCCCAAAAGACATTGAAGCAAAACTCTTAATAAAAAAGCTTAGCAATGGAACAAAAAACATTAATTAAGGCGCCGTTTGTTTGCTGAAACGTAGTTTTTTTTGAAAAGTAAATTTCAGGAAAGTGAATTATTTTATGATGTTTGGTAGTATAATGAAAAATAAGTTGGAAAATACTTTCTAGTGTTTGGTTATGTCATTAAAAATGAGCTGGAAAATAACTTATTAATGTTTTATTTTTTTCAAGTTTATTAAAATAACGAGGAACAAATCCTACAAATTAAAAAGTTCAATGAGAATAAAATTAAAAAAAAATATAATGTCATAAATTATCTCAAATAAAATAAATAATAATCAAAATAATAGAGATCAAATCTAAAAAATAAAAAAATTGAAAGATGAAGAAATTAAAATAATAATAATTAACATTTCATAAATTATTTCAAATAAAATAAGTAACAATCAAAAGGATGAGAAAGAAATTTGATAGATAAAAAATTTTAATTAAAAAATGATAAGGGAAAAGCAAATAACAATTATAAAAATAAGGACCAAAATTAATATAAAAATTAAATTCTAAGGGATGAAATTGAAAAAAAAATATTCAAAACAAAATATATATAGCAATCAAAAGTTTGAGGACTAAATTTGATATAATCAACAAATAATATAACTTTTCTAATTTTTTCACAACTTCCAGAAAGTGTTTCCCGCCCAAAATAAGAGGAAAACACATTTTTGGAAACCAAGCCAATTTTTTTTTACTGGAAAGTGTTTTTCGTTGACCGGAAAGTATTTTTCGTTAACTAATTTTTCTAATGGCAAACAAACACAGGAAAGTTTGGAAAGTGGTTTCTTGAAAACCAGTTTCCGGAAAACAAACATAACCTAAAAAAAAAGCAATTAAAATTTTTTTTTGAATCAATCTAGTATTGAGATAACTTAACATAAAGAAAAGTGAAAAAAAAATAAAAGCACAAAGACCAATTAAAGAAATATCAAATGTCGAAGGACAATTGAAAATAAATCAATTTTATGAAAGGACCTAAAAAAAGATCAAAATCAACTCGTGTTAAACTTTGAAACCCATGACCCTAACCATAAGGCCGAGACTAACCCTATAAAAGACAAAAAAAATAAAAAATAAAAAACAATAAAGAAAAATTCTCAACTAAAAAAATCCAAGGGTTTAAATTGAAAAAAAAAAGAATGCAATAAAAAAAGCATTAAAAAAACAGCAATAAAAAGAATAAGGACCAAATTCATCATAAAAATAAATTAAAACCAAATGCTTGAGGATGAAATTTTTCATAAACCCAAAACTTGGATCCCTCAAAATTGTTTTACAAAAATGCATATTTGTTTTTCTTTTTTATTCAAAAATCCAAAAAAATAAAAAATAAAAAATAAAAAATATTTCGACACGAGGAGATAAGCTCTCGAGTTGCAACAAACTAAAATGTTAGAAGAACAACCAGAGTGGGGATATTTTAACAAGATGAGATGAAGATAGAAAGAAAATTGAGGTTGAAATCCAAACTTGACCAAAATTTGAAGAATTAATCAAGTCTAAGGATTTAATTAACTACAATAGGTTTAATCGACTTTGTAAGAACTTAATTAAGTTTAAAAGTCAATTGCGGAAAAATAAAAGAATTAATTAAATTTAACGACTTAATTATACTTTTAATGAGTTTTATGGATTTAATTAAGAACCCAATTGAGGAAAAATTATGTTTAGAGGCTTAATTTAGATCAATTCACCAAAAAATAGAAGATTATGAATGGAATTAAAATTTTGAAAGCCTAAATTGGTGCAACTAGGGGTTCAATTGAAAGAAACTTAAAGATTGAAGGCTAATAGAGGGTTAAATTGAAGAATTTCAAATGAAGGACCAAAGTGCAGAAGGCACGTGAATTCAAGGATTGAAATTTATCAAATTAAGGGTCAATTTGAAAGAAATTGAAAGTTTGATGGTTGATAGGGGTCAAATTGCATAATTTGAAAACCGATGACTAAGTTGTAAAAGAAACTCAAATGAAAGGATTTAAACCAAGGTTTCTAGGAGTGCAATTACAAAAATTGAGAAGTTTCAAGGTCAATTGAGGATGCATATGCTAAAATTGAAAGAATAAGGACTAAATTAAGACTTCCTTAAAATCCTATTTAAAAACCTTAATTTTTAGGGGTTAAATGAACGACACATCACTCTAACTTAAATGAAAAAAATAAGTGACACGCCATTTGGTCCTTGTGTTTTTTTTCTTCAGCTGAGATGGCTGATCGAGATGCCACCTTCATGCGAATGAACTTGGCGCCTTTGACCACTTTAGAGGCTCCAACCACTACTACTTGACTGAGAAATATCTTCTCTACAAGGATTAATTACTTCTATCAAACGTTTACATCGCATTTGCTTTAATGAACTCAAGAACATCTTGTCCTCAATCAGTCACCCTTTCATTGGTAGATTCAAGCTAATCAAGGGCTAACCTTCCAATCAATGAATGTGGAGTTCTGAACCTTTAAATTAAGTATGGTTTATTCATAATGATAGATTTACATCTCCTTTACAAGGTTTAGGTCTAACAATGATATATTTATGACTTAATCTCCACAATGATCTTGACAAAGTACTTAGCCTAATCATTTATGAGTGATTGAGCAAAAAGGAGGTTTACTTGGAGAGAAAGAAATCACAAAGAGAAAATTAGAGAGAAAATAAAGAAGCATTCTTTAGTAAATAAAGAGAAAAATGAAGCAAATCATGTGAAAATTTGAAGGAAGAAAGGAGGGAAACAAAGTTCATACAAGCTAAGGAGATGAGAATAAGAGGAAAGAAGCAAAAAAAAAAAAAAAAAAAAAACTATAAAAAGAAAGTTACATTATCCAATAAGGTATACCTAAAACTTTGGTGATATGATGTAGCGCAATGGACACACCTCTCTTTTAATGTCTTCAATGTTAATATATATATTTTTATTTTGTTTGTTATTGATTATGTTGATTTCATTTCAGTTTACAAGCCATGTTTAGTATATTATTGTTCTTGGATGTGATATGCATTTGTTAGGGAAGTAAGTTCAAAATTTGTTAGGGAAGTAAGTTCAAAAATGGTTTTGAGTATTTAACTTGTTGTTTCTTGATTGTTAAAATCGTGTGTTAGCATGTTTAAATGTATATTTTTAATGTCTTGAAGTTAAGTTTAATTGTTTAGATTCTTTTCTATTATATATGTTAAGACTTTTGATTGGTCAAGATTATGACTGCAAGTTTTTTTGGTGTCTTATTGAGTGTAAGAAGGCTAGGTTCATGTCAAGTTTTGGTTAGGAATGTTTGTCAAATCAATATAATAATGTTTATGACAAAAGAGAGGATGTTTATAAAGTTTTTAAACTAAGATATTGTTGCATTGGTATTATTGTTTGTTATTAATGTCTTGAAGTTTTAAGGGGTTTTCATAAACATGTTGAAGTCAGGTCTATCATGTTTAAGCCTTATTTCTAGGTTTTTGGGTGTTATTCTGAGTTTTGGTTTGCTGTTGCGTATTTCTAGGTTTCTTTTAATTTCTAGGTTCATGTTCTTGATGTTCTTAAACCCAAATATATGTTTTCTTGTTTTCTTATGTCTTGAAATTTTAGCCTCTCTAATGAGCTTCGATCGAAGCTATAACTCATACATGATTGTTATATGCCTTTATTTTATGTATTTAAAACTTATTTTGTATCAATCGATCCTTAGAACCCTTGAATGTCTAGGTTCGGGTTCTTCATTGTCGGGTTATTTTCTGTGAAGATTAGAGCTTAATATTGTGGTTTGATGGATGATAATGTGTTAGATCTTGATGTTGCATCTTTCTATGCTTTTGTTTAACCAAATTTGGTCTATTATTTAATTTACATTGGTGGGTTAATTTGAATGTTTTTAGTGTTCTTGGAAATATTCAAATGAATTTTTTTTTTAATCTTCATTCTTCCTTCTCTGTGTATTTTTTGAGCTTATGGGCTTGGAAGAGGAAGCGTAGCCCATGTGGTTGGGTTGAGTCCTTTAGGCCTAAGGATGTATTTGGTTGGTCAGGATTTTTCAAAGGAAAATAAATTATTTTTCTATCCTTAAAACACGTTTGACAAATACAGTCTTAAAATAATTTTTAAGCCTTTGATTCTTAGATAAAAGCGTGCTTTACAAACACACATTGCTATTTTTTCCAACAATGTTTCTTTTTGTTTTGGTATTTGCCAAACATATCCTATTCATTTTTATACCTTCAAGGGACCTACTTGCATTTTTTTTTATCTTTCTAATTTTTTTGCCCCTTATTATTTAATACTTGAAATTGTGATCTTTATACAAGGTGCTTTTTTGATATTAAATAAACCAATTTTCTTGTAAAAACAATACAAAAAAAAAATTCTTCAAAAAATACATTAAGTATTTTTAAATTGTATATGACCAAGTTTCTCAAACAAAAATCACATTTGTATAAAATAAAAAATAAAATAAATAAAAAAATTCATAACATGATTTAGCATTTTTCAAATATCAAAATTCAAGAAAAATAGTTTATATATATCTATTACATCGGCTCCCTTGTTCTCTTTTCCAACATCAACATAGCTCCTTTCCACTTTTTACTAATAACACAGCCCTATATCCTCCATTTTTAGACAAGAATTTCGGCCCTTCTCCTCTTTTTTACAGCCCAAAACAACCCCGTAATCCACTACTGAATCAACCCCCTAACCATCATCTCAACCACCACATAACAACCCCAAATCACAACCATACTCCCACTTTAAATCATCCAGAAAAGGCGATTTGCTTTCAAATACTTTTGCAGGTATTGTTAATGACACTTGAGATACATGCACTCCCAATCATTACACACAACCCCTACGTCGGAGTGCAAGTCACGCACGGGCAAGTGCATGTCACGTGCCACCGCTGCCTAGCTTAAGGGTGATAATTTTCAGTTCAGTTTAGTTTTTATAAAAAAATAACCAAATTGAATTTAAAAAAAACCCAAACCAGATCGAAACTAGTTCAAATCAACCGGTTTCGGTTTTGGTTCAGTTATTTTAGAACAAAAACTAGTTTTTTCCGGTTTGACTCAGTTTTGTTTGGCTTGGTTTTTTTTTCAGTTTGACTTGGTTTTTTTCTGGTTTTTTTTGGTTTGGGTTCGGTTTGGTTTTACGCCTATAAAACCAAAACCGAACCAAACCAGTCAGTTTTTTTTTTAAATTCTAATTGGTTTAATCGGTTTTTTTCACGGTTTGGTTTTTTCAGTTTTTTTTTCTGGTTTTCTCGGTTTAATCAATTTTTTAGTTGTTTTACTCACCCCTATCCTAGCTTAGTTCTAGTAATGTCTTGCTACCCTCAACATGACATATTTCAAAGGTCATTTTTGAACCTTCAATGTATTTTATTGTTTATTTTAAATATTTTTTTTATATGTCATTGAATTTAATATATATGTGATGAAATATCTAAAGTTTTGGAGTAAACATCAATTTATAGAAACCTGAAATGTCATGAATTTATTTTTCAAAGTGAAACAAGATTGAAATTAATATCTCGCAATGAGGTTAGCAGAATGAGTTGTAACAATTTTACTCGAGCATAATTATTTGGTCGTGATGTAAATTCTTATGCGTGTTGAATATGTATACATATTTATTTGGCCTTGAGTGATTTGATTTGGTTTCATATTAATTGTTTTTTATCCAAAAATTAACCTAGGATAAATGAGCCATAACTAGGTGTTATCCTTGTATCTCGTTAAATGGATAATAAAACCACTTAATACGTATTTTCATTATGTGCAAAATGTTTTCAAGCTACCATATTTTCCTTGCAATTTCGGTAGTGTATTAATTGTTTTTATTATCTAGAAATCAACATAAAATAAATAAATTGTCATTGAGTGTTATTCTTAGATCTCATTGAATGTATAATAGAATCGCTTGATATGTGACTTTATTTTGATTATGTGCAAAATATATTCAAGTTATTATATTTTTTTCTTGCAATTTGGTTGTGTATTAACTATTTTTATAATTTAAAATAAACCTAGGATAAATGAACTATCACTGGGTGTTATCTTATGATCTTGTCTAATAGATAATAGAATCGTTTAATACACCATTTTCTCTTTTTAGTATATAGCAAAATATTTTCATGCTATAATATTTTTCCTAGCAATTTATGTTGTGTATTAATTATTTTTATTATTCATAAAACCAACATGAGATAAATAAACCATCACTAGGAATTATCCTTAAGCGGATAATAAAATTACTTAATAAATTACTTAATTTTATTTTCTATAAATTATGCTTTTCATTGCAATTTGGTTGTGTATCAATTATTTTTATTATCCAACAATCAACTTAGGATAAATGATTTGCCGTTGGTTATTATTCTTTCATCTTGTTGAATAGATAAAAGAATCACTTAATACATGACTTTATTTTCATTATGTACAAAATACTTTCAAGCTATAATATCTTCTCTTGCAATTTATGTTGTGCATTAACCTTTTTTAATTTTTATAAAATCAGTTAGGATAAATAAAATGTCACTGGGTATTATCCTTGAATGTTGACGAGACTTTATCATGTTTTTAATATATAATGTTTTCCCTTGCAATTTTGGTACATATAAATTGTTTATATTTATTAATCAATACATGATAACTAAATTGTTGTTTCGCATTGTACTAAGATGTTCCTTAATAGGTAATAAAAGTTATTAATATGCAACTCTTTATTTTTCAAGCATCAAAACTCCTTTCTTTTCTTTTGTGAATATAGACTTGTAGGTTTGAGGGTACCTTAAAAATACCCTTTCAAGCTACTATTTCGACTATCTAATCAATTGCCTTTAAGAAACAATGTCATTTATGGTTACAATATCTTTTCAAATTATAAATGTAAATATTTGTAAAACTTTAACATGTTTTTTAATTAATTATATGTAAATATTCATATGTTGATTTGGATTTTCTATGTACATGTTGATGTGTGTTAATTTATTTTGTGTGTTTCTAGTTTGATATTTTGACGTGGTGAATGAATTTGGACTAGATTGATGTGGTCTCATTTAGGTCCATTTAGAGTGAAGCCTTCAGGCCTATTTCAATCATATAATCTAGAAAAGGACCTTAGCCATCAACTGACACCATCCTCTGGGGTTCAACGCTCATATTCTAAAAGTGAGGATTGAGCTCGCTCTATTATGGGTCCAAATCCCAAATCATCACTATAGGTTTTAGTAGTTCTTTGCTTTCAATAAAAAAAAGAACATATATGAGTTTAGGAAAACTTTTAACATATAAGAGTAATAGGTACCTTTATCATAAAAAACTAAACTTGAAACAACTTATTTTAGGTAGGATGTATATGGTGATTGTTATCTTTCCTATTACATATGCCCCGTTTGTTTGCTGGAAAGTAGTTTCTTTTTGGAAAGTGAATTCCGGGAAAGTAAATTCTGGGAAAGTGAATTATTTTCTGATGTTTGGTAGTGTAATAGAAAAAAGAACATATACGACTTTAGGAAAACTTTTAACATATAAGAATAATAGGTACCTTTATCATAAAAAACTAAACATTAAACAACTTATTTTAGGTATGATGTATATGGAGATTGTTATCTTTCCTATTACATATTCCCCATTTGTTTGCTGGAAAGTAGTTTCTTTTTAGAAAATGAATTCCAGAAAAGTAAATTCCGGGAAAGTGAATTATTTTCTGATGTTTGATAGTGTAATTGAAAATAAGTTAAAAAACACTTTCCAGTATTTGGTTATGTTATGGAAAATGAGCTGAAAAATAATTTATTAATATTTTATTTTTCTCAAGTTTATTAAAATAATGAGGAACAAATCTTACAAATTAAAAAGTTGAATAAGAATGAAATTGAAAAAAAATATAATTTCTTAAATTATCTCAAATAAAATAAATAATAATCAAAATAATAGAGATTAAATCTAAAAAATAAAAAAATGAAAGATGAAGAAATTAAAATAATAATAATTAACATTTCATAAATTATTTCAAATAAAATAAGTAACAATAAAAAAAAATGAGGACCAAATTTGATAGATAAAAAATTTCAAAGAAAAAAGATAAAGGAAAAGCAAATAACAATTATAGAAATGAGGACCAAAGTTAATATAAAAATTAAATTTTAAGAGATGAAATTGAAAAATAAATATTCAAAACAAAATATATATAGCAATCAAAAGTTTGAGGACCAAATTTGATATAATCAGCAAATAATATGACATTTCTAAATTTTTCACAACTTCTGGAAATTGTTTTCTGCCCAAATTTTTCAGGAAAACACTTTCCTAAAAACCAAGCTAAATTTTCCTTTGACTGGAAAGTGTTTTCCGTTGACCAACTTTTATAATAGCAAACAAACACAGAAAAGTTTGGAAAGTGATTTTCCGGAAAGTGAATTATGGGAAACAAACATAGCCATAATATCTTTAAAGACCAATTATGGTTTATAGTTACCACAAAACTAGGCGATGACTTATATATATATATATATATATATATATATATATATATATATATATATATAATATTTTTAAATATAGTTTGCTGATATGTCCCCTACGACAGGATGACAATTTGATGTGAACCTAATAATCACGTGGCCATGCAACCTGCAACAAGATTGACAACAAAACCTGAAAAGCTGAAATAAATATAATATGAGTGTGATATAATGAAAACCTATCCTAGGGCTCCAAAACTATTGGAACAAGAACTTTTACCCTACGAATACCAATTCGTGAATGAGAATTATAAGGAAGATACCACAATGCCAAGTAATTTTTTATAAGTCAATTTAGTTCGTCACATAACCAAAGAATACGAGAGTCTTTCTCATCAAGCTGAATAAATTTGCCAGCAATAATATTATCATGTCTGATCCCCTTCTTAAGTAATATGTAGTAGCCATCATTTGTTTCCTTAGAATTAAGAAAAAGTTGCCACCTATAGTCTCATTGGAATTAAGGGAGAATTTTGAAGGAGAATTTTGTCTCTTTGATTTTAAAGGAGAATTTGCTGTCAATGCACCTCCTATTCCCTGCCACTTATTTATCCCCAAAGCATTAAGAAACATCCTTGTTTGTATCTAAACAATCATTGTAGAATGAGGAATATTGATCTCTCTTATTTGACAACTTTGGAATTCTTATTGATCTTGTAATCTTTGTAGCACATGGAATCCTTGCAAACATATATAAGTAATATGTTGCCATATATGTCTCCAAATAAAATAAGAAATCATTGCTAAACATAAAATCCAAAAATCATATGGAAAGATAATCTCAAACCTATTAGGAAAATAATGCAATTTTCATACAATAACTTCTAACCTGTATCAGATTGCTTTATTGAACACTGATTGACTTGAAATCTTATCCCAATATAAAACAACACCTTTGGAATTACTTGGTAAAGTTTCAACTTGATAGAATGGTCAGATTTGATGTTATGCTCAATATCATAAAACCAGACAATATGAAACATTAAACCCAACAAAGTCTCTTTAGTCAATTTTGTTCTTGGACTTGCAATGGACTTGATTAACACCTCAATTGGATTCATTAATGTTGTAATTTGATACACATCACAACTCCAATGGGGACTTGGTTTAGGGTTAAGCTTTCTTTGTTTGTTTTTTTTAATAATTATGTTTGGTGTACTTTGATACATGCTTTGAATGTCTTTGTTCTACTTTTTTTTGCCTAAACTGATTGATGTATGTTTATTATTTGATTTGATGTTTATGTCTTTATTTGTAATTATGTATGATTCATTCTTATGTGCTTGCATTCATATATAGTCTCTTATTTATTTATTTATTTGGATTAGATATGAAGTAATGTCCATGAACCTACTACAAAACACTTTCAACATATTATCTGATACGAATCAAGTGAGGTTTGAATTTGACCTTAAAATGTTTGCTGATTAGTTTTAAAAAATCAGGTATATGTGTCAAATCATACATTGGATTGAATTGAAATTTTACAGGGATATACTAAACACATTGAACTATATTGTGGTAACATTTTAGGTCAAATAGAATCATGAACATATCTCTTCAAAGAGTCAAATTGTCAATTCATCCAGACTTGACCTTCGTGTATTGTTTGGGACATACGTACGTGGAACTACAAGTGGAATTTAACTAAAATTTCAAGTTGGGATGGAAACAAGACATTATATTTCTTGTCAGCTAACCAATTTTAAAATTTGAGGATATCAGAGGCAAGCAACAACATGGCACCATGAAGAGGAGAAAATGAAATTGTAACTCAATTATGCATTATAAATTAGTGGATGGATTAGATGTCCAATGAATTTGGAGATAGGTTGGAGAGTCAACATGTTAATGATCATGGTGGGTTAAAAATAGGTCTAAGAAAAGATAATTTAAAGTTATAAGGGTTGTTAGGTGAGTTAACACTAATGTAGATGGGTTTGTTGCTGATAATACGGACACGAGTGATGTTGATTTTGAAGATGTGTTTGTGGGATATGGGAAATGTTCTGGACAACAGCGAAATCATTAGTTTGGAGGGGAAAGATACGGTGATAATTTTAGCCAGATGGGTAATTATAGATAATAGGACCATAAGTTAACACTAGGTTTGGTGGAGATTTAGGTACAATTAAGTTGAAAATTTTAGCTTTTCAGGGGAAGAATGATCCATAAGTTTATTTAGAATGATAGAAGAAGGTGGAGTGGATTTTTTAGTGTCATAATGATCTGAATCCCCAGAAAGTTAAGCTTGTTGTGATTGCTTTTATTGACTATGTCATTCTGTGATGTGATTTCTGAATCGGCAACGACTTAGTTTTTGGCTGCCGATTTCTGATTTGGCAGAGGCATAATTGGCCGCCGATTTCTGAATCAGAAGCGACACAGTTTTTATTGTCGATTTCTGAATCGGAAGCAACAATGTAAAACCTAACAAAAATTAGAGTTGGACTGGCCTATCCTAAGAGAGAATGAGAATAGAAACCAGCCCAAGATAACCCAAAAGAGGGGTGGGAACAACCTTATCCAACCCTCTAAACACCCCTTTCCATTTAAAAGGGGTATAAATGCAGCAAAGAGAGAGAAATGGACACTTTTTCCAAAACGAGCTACATGCTCTTACCTTCTTCCTCTCCCCAAGATCCAGTTGTAACTCTGCTGGGAACATCCCTCTCTCCCAAAAGAAAAGACTGAAACCAACTAGCTGCATGCAGATCTTCTAGGTGCTGCGTGAGAAGAGAGCTACAGGGGAGGAGAAGTGACCGAAAACATAGTGGAAGCTGGATCCTAGACCTTCCTCCAGAACCGACAGTAGCCATGACTGCAGCTCACACATTCCTCCTCCAAGCAGAAAACCAAAACTTGAGGGAAGAACCATACCACCAAGACCTGCTCAAAATTTGTCTAAAAATGTGAGGTATGACCAATATTCTTCTCTTGGCTGGTTGTTACCCCAGATTTCATACAAAAGGGAAAGGGAAGAAAAATAAAAAATGGAAGGGGTGGTGTTCTTGCACTTTAACTCAATAAATCTTGACTAAATGAACATGCTTATGCAGAACAAAAGATGAATGAGCATATGCACATACCCTTACTTAAGAAATATGAACGATTTTGAATGCATGAACCTAAAGGAGGACCAACCATGGTGAGGGTTGAACATAATATGAATTAGAGTGAAAACAATGCATGGATGATGATCTTGTGAGACTTCTAGGAACATTTTTGAATAAAAAACAGAATCATACTTATGTTGATGATGTAAATTCTGCATATTTGATTAATGAAATTATATAGAAAGGTGATGCAATGATGTTAAGTGCAAATTGTGTTATTAATAAACCTTGAAAGCATGTTGCAGCTGAAACAGGAACTATAACATATAATGCTTTGGTTTTGTTTGTTTGATGAACGAACATATGTAATTGTGAATCAAGAGAATGAATTGTGAATTGTGATTGTGATTATACTTGCGAGAAATATGATGATTTGCATGTGTAGTTAAGTGTATTAGGCAGCAATGTCCGGCCATAAGGATTGAGGGAACAATGAGAGAATTCACCGTGATGAACACTTTAAGGGAATTAAGTCCGTGATCGAAAATGAACACTTGTGAATCATGAAATTTCTAGTGGTGGTGTTGATGTATTATGGTAATGTAAATGAAAACATGGAATGAATGAATTCAGAAAACCTTGCTAAATGAACTTGTGTTGTTTGCAGCGAAGCAGGTGTTCCCTGCCGAATTTCTATTGTCTGCAGCGAAGTAGGTGTTCGCTACCAAATTTATGTTGTCCGTAACAAATCAGGTGTTCGGTGTCGAATTTGTGTTGTCCGCAACGAATCAGCATTCGCTGCCGAAATTTTGTTATCTGCAACAAACTGGTGTTCACTGTCGGACGTGTGTTATCTGCTGCAAATCCGCATTCGCTGCCAAAATTATGTTATTCGCAGCGAATCAACTTCGCTGCCTAAATTTTATGTTGTCTGTAGTGGATCAGCATTCGCTGTTGAAATTGTGTAGTCTGCAGCGAATTAGTATTCGCTTCTAAAATTGTGTTGTTCGCAGCGAATCAGGTGTTCGCTGCCGAGAGTGTGTTGTCTGCAGTGAATCTGTATTTGCTGCCAAAATTGTGTTGTTCGCAGCGAGTCAACATTCGCTTTTGAAATATTTTGTTGTCTGTAGCGGATCAGCATTCGTTGCTGAAATTGTGTAGTCTATAGTGAATCAGTATTCGCTGCCGAAATTGTGTTGTTTGCAGTGAATCAACATTCGTAGTCGAAATTGTGTCGTCTGCAGCGAATCCGCATTTGCTGCAGAAATTGTGTTATTCGTAGTGAATCAACATTCGCTGCTGAAATTTTGTGTTGACTGCAGTGGATCAGCATTCACTGCCGAAATTATGTAGGTTGCAGTGAATCAGTATTCGCTGCAGAAATTGTGTTGTTCGCAGCTAATCAGGTGTTCGCTGCTGAAATTGTGTTGTCTGCAGCGAATCCGTGTTTTCTGCCAAAATTGTGTTATTTGCAGCGAACTGATGTTCGCTGCCAAAAGTGTGTTGTCTGCAGCGAGTCCGTGTTCGTTGCTGAAATTGTATTGTTCGCAGCGAATCAACATTCGCTGCTGAAATTTTATGTTGTCTGCAGCGAATCAGTATTCGTTGCTAAAATTGTGTTGGTCGCAGCGAATCAACATTCGCTGCTGAAATTGTGTTGTCTGCAGCGAATTGATGTTCGCTGCTGAAATTATGTTGTCTGCAGCGAATCGGCGTTCGCTGCTGAAAGTGTGTTGTCTATAGTGAATTTGTGATTCATTGCCGAAACTGAGTTGTCTGCAGTGAATCAGCGTTTGCTGTTGAAAGTGTGTGTTCTACATTGAATTTTTGATTTGCTACTAAAATTGAGATGTTTGCAGCGAATTAGCATTCACTACAGAAAGTGTGTTGGTTACAGCGAACCAGTTTTCACTGCTGATTTTCTACAATAGACTCCCAGATCAGAAATGACTTAGATGCTTGTAACAATTTCATTGTATGATGGTGTACACTATGGAACACTTGAACATGAACATATGACTTCTTGAAGTAAGTATGGTGATGAATGTGATTTAAGGATGCAAATATACTAATTTGTGGCCATTGATGTCTTAGGTGGGGCGGTTGGGATCAGACCATCGTTAGGATAAGGAAAACCCGTAGGTGGAACAGGTAGGTGGTTTCCACATTTCTCTCTTATGAAGTTTATGTTTTAAAATGATTTACTTATGATGATCTTTTATTAAATCCTTGTTAAATGATGAAACGACGATGAAGTGTTTGATTGAATTCTTGATGATTGTCGAGACGACTATGCAATGTCGATCAAGTTCTTGAGGAATGTTGAAACAATGACAAAGATGTTCAAGTTCTGAAATGACCTATTTAAGGTGGATATATTATTGTATTGCGATAAATGATAAATTGACTATGAGATGTTGATTAGGCTATTATGAATTTAGGTTGCTGATGAATGGTTGTATAAGTATTAGAAAAGATCTACCATTGTATTTTATTGAATGTAATTGTGATGAAAGGTTGTATGAGAATTACGAAGGATCTACCGTTTTATTATATTGAATATAATTGTGACGAATGGTTGTATGAGTATTACGAAAGATCTACCGTTGTATTATATTGAATATTGATAATCACAAATGGTTGTATTAGTATTACGAGAGATCTATTGTTGTATTGTATTGAACATTAACTGTCATGAATGGTTGGATGAGTAATACGAAGGGTGTACTGTTGTGTTATACTGAATGTTAAACTGTTATGGAATGTTTGTTTGTGTATTATAAAGGATCTATTATCGTGTTTACTGAATGTTAAACTATTATGGAACACATGTACGAGTATCATGAAGGGTTTGCTATTATGTGGCAGCAAATATCAAATTGTTATGAATCGTTTGAATGAGCAATTTTAAGGATATTACCACGTTAAAGTGATTTCATAAACCACCTATGGAATGTTTGATTGGTTAAGGATTAGCCTTGGTTAATGGCATCTTAAAACGGATGACTGAGATGAGCAAATAATTAGCTACGGCTAATGGCATCCAAATGGATGACCGGGACAAATGATTGATTAGCTTTGGCTAATGGCATCCAAAGGGATGACCGGGACAAATGATTGATTAGCTTCGGCTAATGACATTCGAATGGAGTGGATGACTGGGATGAAGAAATGATTAACTTCGGCTAATGGCATCCTAAATGGATGACCGGGATGAATAAATGACTAGCTTCAGCTAATAGTATCCTAAGTGGATGACTGGGATGAATACACGATTGGTTTCGGCTAAGTGCATCCTAAGAGGATAGCCGGATTTGAGAGTTATAAGTCAGTTTCAAGAAATGATGCGTTCATATATACTATGTTTTGTATACACTAAGTATATGAAAGAACTACGATTGTTATTCTTTAAATAGAGAATAACGTTGGTTCGGCTAACAATATTCAAGATGAATGAATGAATTTGAGTATTGTAATTAGCCTCGGTAATTGATGAATTATTAACAGTGGTATTTACATAAGTAAGGATAAATGAAAGAATTATTCTCTTTTGGTCCATGAATGAAATGTAACGTTAATATTGCTTTATTATGTTTTTAAATTGCCTATAATGCTTGAAATTATCTTGTGCTGTAACAGGGACAACATACAAACATGGCGCATAAGGAAATCCGTTTTGTGGCTCATATATTTTGAAAAGAGCTATATATTCGCATGTTATGGGTAATATGAGTTTTGTATAAACAAATGTGTTAATCACTCAATTAGTCATTCGACCCCTTTTATAAAGACTAGTAATGAAAAAAATGAAATGGAACACGGATGTGAATATGCGAACATGTGGATATGATGTGTATGTGTATACATATGAGGTATTCATCTTATGATGATGTCATGTTGTGAAATTACATGAGGTCAGGATAACGAAAGTACTAGTTGTGTAACTTGTTGTTCAACATTCTTGTATGAACTAGTGATGATAACGAGACTATAACAGGAACGTGAATTTATGAGTATGTCAATATGATGTAATGTAAACCTATGAGTATGGAAATATAATGTTATGGATGATTTACGTTATCCTACGTAGATTGTGCCTTGTTAATGAACAAAACACAATGATAAACATGAAGAAGGATATGGTGAAAAACATCAAAAAACTGGACAATAAAAAAACAATTCCATCGATTTTGGCCTTGAAAAAACTGAGTCGTTACATGAATTGTTCTGCAATTTAAGTTTTGAAAATTAGACATCTTAAGCTTATCAATCATATATGATAGGCTCAATAATTCATCCAGATGAGAGAGAACGATGTGTTTAAAGTTAGGACTGGAAATCTGCAAAGAATGTGCGAAAATTGAAGATTCTAGCTATATGGAGAAATTTTAGCATGAAGACTTTGTTTTTATTATCCTATTTGATTTATTTATTTAATGTTGAATAATTGTTTTTAATTCAGGTTTGTTTTGGCCTATTAGACATTGTTTTGGGGTTTATTTCGTTATTGAACTTATGTTAGTTGATTACTAGTTTAGGTCCATTAACTTGCAACCTAAAAGAGGTCTATTAAGGTTAGTTAGAGAAAACTATATTATATTTTTTTAGCTAAAAACTTCAACAATTTTTTTTTAGAATAAACGTGAGTTTTCCTTTTGTTTATTTGTGGTAAACAACCTTTCTTTGTAGGGATAAAGATTGTACACTGTTTATTGAAGATTAACTAGTTTTGTGGCATTATTTACAAACTTAGGGTTCTTAGCATAATTATTAGACCCGACCCGACCCAACGGGTTAACCTAGGACTTGAGGCCTTAGTTGGGTCTGTTTCATTCAAAACCCAGGCCTGCAATTGGCTCGGGAAAAACCATTAGATTTGCCCAGTCAACTTGAAACTTGAGTGACCCAGTAAAACCAGATAGAGACTTTTTTTTTTCAAATATGTTTTTTTCTCCTAGCCAAAACCCCCCCTTTTTTTTATATTTTTTAGTCGGTTACTAATCCATTTCAAAGTTCACTATATAAATACTATAAGAATGTTTTATTTTTTTCAATGTGAGATTTATAGCCCTTTAGTATATATACTTTATGTTCACAAGAAAAAAGTTATGTTTTTTTAATGTGGGACAAAAAACCTTTTTGGTTTAAATACTTCAACTTGAAAGAGTAAGATAATATCTTTTTAATGTGGGATAAAAAACCTTTTAAAATAATCTTTTAAACTTCATTATTTACAACATGCATAATCTATATTCACATGGATTGTTTCTTAATTTTTTTCATATGAAATATTAAAATCTCAAATATTTTTTTTATTTTTCCAGGTTGACCCGGGTCAACCCGTGTAACTCGGGACTCAACCTCTTAGCTAGGTTAAACCGCGGGCCGGGTTTGATAACTATGTTTCTTAGATACAGGTTTATCTCTTGTCTTTTTCAATTACCTTTGGTTCTTAGGTACAAGGTTACCTCTAGGTTAAGGTTCTATCAAACCTATTTTTTTGGCTTTCTAGGTTCTTATTTACTTTTTTGAGGGTTGTTTGATCATATGATCAAAAGGTTCGCATCAAGTAGGGTCATTAGGACTCTGACACGACCAAAAGATTGATGTCTTCTCCCAAGTGCAGGAGTGTCGAAGTAATAAATAACCCGGCAAGACCGGGGTCGAACCACAGGGAGGTTTATTGTATAAATTATAGTTAACAACAACAC
>Ga0325411_1002900_pt1 | contig 19360 bp, 11 predicted proteins | sample PopdelMetagenome_13_FD_206181 | JGI IMG/M metagenome (GOLD analysis project Ga0325411, IMG submission 206181) | Populus deltoides microbial communities from Bellville, Georgia, United States - Xylem-PdIQD-R4 | ecosystem: Host-associated > Plants > Phyllosphere > Stem > Wood/Secondary xylem...
AGGGTGTTTTATCAAAGTGAATATTCCAATTACTAAAAAAAGAAAAATAGATCCTAAAACTATATATTATGCATTTGTTAGATGTTTTGAATAGTATTATTTATAATTTTTAGTTTTAAATTATAAGATTTCTAAAATTGCAAATAAGACAATTTTTGAGTCACATGATATAATTTTAGTTGAAAACATTTTTTCAATGAAAAACAAGTTGTCTAGACCTATTAATGAAAGTTCTTCTTCTAAATCTAAAAAAAAACTTTTTTAGTCATTTTTTCACCTGAAAATACTTAAAAAACTTCTCATGAACCTTAATGAAACTCATATCTAACCACAAAACAATGGTTAATCATTATATAAATAAAAGAATCAATCCAAATAAAAACTTGATGTATTTTTTTTAATGAAAACATATTTTCTTTTATTAAAAGCGTTGTGTTTTAAATAAATAAAATTTATCATTATGTGAAAATCTAGCATCAATTAAAAAATATTGAAAATCATATATTGATATTTTATATGCAAATGAGGGGGGGGTTGATAAGTCATCGAAAGTTTTTTCCAAACTTTTTATGATAAAAAAGTAAAAAATATAAATTTTATTTTTAATTCAATATAATATTATAAAAAATACTATTATCTTTTTGAAAATAAAGGCAAGATTGAATGACATTTAATAAAATAGTATTTTTAATATATTTTTAGTTATTTAATTTACAATATATTTAAATTTAAATTTTTTAAAAAAATTAAAAAACAAAAACAAAAACTAAAAAGTTGTATAAAAAAAAATCAAACACCTAGGCGTACACATCGCCCAACACAAAAAAATCCATGCATATATGCTTGACCTTTTTTTGTTTTGTTTAATAGGATGTATGAAACGTCATCTTCATTTTTAAATAAATAATTGATGTGTGGTCCTCTATGATTAATTTCTGATTAATTTCAAGTTGTCTATTTATAAAGATTTCAGTCATCAAAGGTGGGTAAAAAAACAAAATTTGAGTTTTGAGATCCAAAAACTATTTTGCAACATTTTTTTTCAATTGAAAACATAAAAAAAAACACTAAATATCTCAATAAACTCATTTTCAACCTTAAAACACTTTTAAATTAGTCAAAAAATAAAAATCAAACCAAATAAAGAATTCTAAGCCTTGATTGACTTTTCCAACAAGATAAAAGTTTAGAAATTCATCAATGGAACTATTCTCGTCAAGCGAAACTCAATGATATCAAGATTGTTTTTTGTCAGAAAGTAACCAACCAACCTATTTCTCTCTCCTCTCGTAAAACCCAAAGAGTGAAACAAAAAAAAAAGAGTTTAGGACCTCAATGTAAGATTTTAAAATTAAAGAGACCAAAAAAGAGTAAATAGAGAATTTTTGGACTAACATGAACTTTTTTGAATGAATTTGAAAAAATCCATGTTTGTCCTTCTTTTAAATTTTTCAATACTGCAAATTTAAATTTTATTTCATCAAATTAACCTCTATTTCAATCCTGAAATTTTAGCTAAGATATTGAATGGTCAAGAACATGGAAATAGGAGATGATATCAATACATAAAATATCACAAACATCACATGGAAGGTTGAAATGAAAAAAAATAAAGTTTAGGGACCAAATTAAAAAAAATAAAAAAACAACATTTTTCATTTAACAGTTCGATTCACAATGAATTAAAGCATTTTTATAGTAACAAATTGTGAAAGCACGTTTCTTTTAGGTTTATTGTGTGTGTGTGTGTGTATGATAGACTGTTGATATTACCCAAAAGAAATAGAACATTTTTGTCAATAAAAAACATTTGATGAAAAAATTATGGAGAAGCTTGTATTTTTTACCCAAACAGAGATCATTTATTTTAAGCAAACATTTCCCTTGGATATTGTTGAACCGGAAAAAAAAAAAAAAAAATCACATCCGTATTATCATCCCTGCAGCTGCATCGCACGGGTACTCCTCCTCGTTCTAACTGTAAATAGCGCCAAATAAAATTGTAATTGTATACGTTCAATTAGGAGAGCAGGCAAGAACATCCAATGAGAAATGCTACACACACTGATAACTGTTTATTTACTGGAAATTAATTTTTTCTGAAAGTAAATTGAAAATTTTTTTATGAGAAAGTGAATTGTTTTTTAATATTTGATAATGTAATAGAAAATAAATTGAAAAATATTTTTTAATGTTTGGTTATATCATGAAAAATGAGCTGAAAAATAACTTATTAATATTTTATTTTTTTTCTAGTTTATTAAAATAATAAGGAACAAATCTTACAAATTAAAAAGTTGAATGAAAATAAAATTGAAAAAAAATATAATTTTATAAATTATTTCAAATAAAATAAATAATAATTAAAATAATAGAGATCAAATCTAACAAAAAAAAATTAAAAAATGAAGAAATTAAAATAATAATAATTATCATTTCATAAATTATTTAAAATAAAATAAATAACGATCAAAAGAATAAGAATCCAATTTGATAGATAAAAAAATTCAGTTAAAAAATAATAAGGGAAAAACAATTATAAAAGTAAGAACCAAAATTGATATAAAAATTAAATTGTAATTGATGGAATTGAAAAAAAAAACATTTAATATATATAACAATAAAAAGTTTGAAGATCAAATTTGATATAATCAGCAAATAATATGACATTTTAAAATTTTTCACAACTTTTAAAAAGTATTTTCCACCCAAAATAAAAGAAAAATACTTTTCTGAAAATCAAACCAAATTTTCCTTTAATTTAAAAGTATTTTCCGTTTTAATAACAAACAAATACAAAAAAATTTTAAAAATAATTTCTAAAAAACTATTTTTCTTCGAACAAACACCCCTGACAAGACATGTAAATTCAGAGATCAATGCCTAAATCCATTTATTGAATGGATAATATCATTTATTTATTTATTTGAAATTAAGGCCTCACATGCCCTAGTGCGCTGCCATTAAAGAAGTGCCTGTTTTCCCAATTACCTGGAGAGCTAAAGCTTTATTATCGAACCACGGATTTGAGAACACCAGCCTAGAATTTTCAATCTCAAGGCCATGGCAGTCAGAAACAAGATTTTTTAGCCACTGAATGAGAAAAATAAATAAATAAAATAAAATACACCCAGTCACACTCAGCAAATACATTAAACTTCCCAGCCTGGTGTAACTACCGCATAGTATGTGTCCTGCTGCAACTTTACATGGGTGGGTTACACCTAATGTACAAGAATCTACGAGAAAACATTCCGAACCATACCAGTCCAGTAATTTAAACCTTACACAACAAACAGCCTTTAACAAAACTGCAACCGGAAGCTTTACAAGTATAAATTACATTTCCCAAAACCTGGACACAGTCAGTTCGTGGCAAAGATGAGCGTCCATCCTGCTTGCTGTATTTTGCCTGCCTGCTGCATTGCCGTCTTTAACTTTAAAATAGAGGCCATTATGGCCTTGTAGATTCAGTCAACTTGCAACAAGAAAAAAAAAAGAAAAGGACGGCAGTGTTCAGACACTCGGTGATAAATCATTTCCATTTATCCTTTGTCCGTTCCTACTTCAGGCTTGAATCGTGATCACTTTAAATCTAGTCGAGCTGTTCTCCATACTAGAGAATTGGTTGATTTTAGTAATAGGCCAAGTGCTGAAGAGCATGCAGCTCGCACGATTGCGTCTGGTGATCGACTCATCTTCCCCATCAACGTACCAAACACCTATATGAAGATAGAATCTTTTTGTGAGTACTCAATACTTTTTTATCTTTAAAATAAAAAGTCAAACTGGAGGACTCATTGAAAAGGACCTGTGTTTGGTAAAGGGCTAAAATGCGCTGATCATCTGAAAGTGATACCAAGCAGCTGACCAAGTAAATAGCATTAGCCTGTATTATTGGCCAAGGTGCATCAAATGCCTGCATCATCAAGAATGTAAGCAAAAAATTTATATATATATATATATATATGAAACATGTTTGTTATCTTTCTAAAAAAGCAAAACGGAAAAAGAAAAAAAATTCTTAAAGTATAGTTCTCATGGATTTTGCACTATAATCATAAAAACTGTTTTTGGATTTTTTTTTTTAAAAAAAATGACATAATCACTTAGCAAGATATACACCTGTATGGTTGATGCCATGTAAGTATCAGCTCTGGAAGGAAGATGCTGGATAAACTGCTTAGTCAGATCTCTTACAAAGTCCTGATAGTCACTTCTGAACAAAAGACATTATTTTGAACCTCCGTGAGGAACATAGGTCACACCAATGCTTTTTCAGAAACTTTAGTTTTTACAATTAATTACTGCATACCGGTGATCAGAAGTAAAATAGTGCGAGTTGAATAGAGCAGTTGATTCTTCCATCTCCATCAAGGGGGCAAGCCTTTTCAGAGTGTTCTATTCATTAAACACTGATTCAGTTGAAATTTTTTGTAAAGAAGCTTGATGCAGAAATGAAAGTCAAATGTTAGGTAAACACTCACTCGGCAAGCCTGTCTCACACTAAGATCATCATCATGAAGGTGCAAAACCAGGCGAGGAATGGCAGCGTGTATCTGAGAAAAGTATCTGATCTATATTAGCATGCTGGCCAGAAAAATAACAAAAACAAATAGAAATCCATTTCTAGCACACCATAAGTGAATAATCAAATCCAAAGATATGACAGAAGACGAGATATTGGCCAAGTACTAGTTAAAAAAAGAAAAAAAGAAGCACAAAAGAACCCATCACTCAGTAATGCCCATTCAAATAGCAAACGGGAAAAAAGAAGAGGAAAATATCAAGAGAAGAAGGAAGCTTGGTATGGTGTTTTTTAAACAAATGTTGGTGCAACAAACGGTAATGCTAATTTATGTAAGCACTGTGTTATGCTTGCTTCAAATTTATAAAATCTTGCATGAAAGAGGCAGACTTGACACTCTCAAATCTTTCTCAAAAGTATTCCACCCCCCACCCCTCTTAACCCAATTATTAACAAAACATTCTATTGCACTGAAAGCAAATGCATGCTGTATAAAAATTCAGGAACAAAAGTAAACATAGCTGATCATCCTCATAAACTTAATTGTTTCTGTACTGTTGAGTATATATCATCATGAATTAGAACAAATAAAGAATGATCCGACACTTTAAAAATAAATAAAACATTGATTAACTCCACACTTTTTTACGACCAGTTTACGTAAGGTACCTGCTCAAGAAATATTTCACGCTGTGCCCCAACACCATATTTACTCAGGGCTCCAAATGCTGCAAAGGCATCAGCTCGCATTTTCACATCCATGGATATCTGTTTTAACCCAAGAAAGAAAAGTATATGGATCCACACATCAGTGTTCTCTAACGAGAAGCATCATCTATATGAAATTATTTCATGATACAACAATAGCAGTAAAACAACCATAAAATACATAAATAGCAAATCTTATAGCCTTTTAATCAACAGCAACTGTCCTCAGCTAGATGCAAAATCAAAAGTTACGAAATGCAACAATGTTCTTCACAAGGAAATTGTTATTCAACGTTATTCAAGTTCAACCACCTCTCTGCTACTAACAGAAAGTACTTCACTAGTTCACAAATCAATGTGCATTTTCTCCTGTCATATTTTTTGGCACAAAACCATAACACTGGCATGTCCTGCTTTTCATTCCCATACACAGTTCTAAATCAATGACATGAAGACATAAACATGTCCATTGTATTTGAGAAGTCATATATTTTTATTGCCATATTTTCCTTCGTTATATGTTGCATTCATACATCTTCTCTCCACAACATGTTTTGAGGCCAAGGGTTTCAGTAAATAAAATGGATAGAATGTTTCTTTTATGAAAAAAGCTTAATTACTGCAGAAAACTCACTAGTTATAGCATCAAAAGAGTAGCGAATTAAGACTACAGAGAATTTTCTACTGTACAAAACTGTATTTTCAGGCAAGCTAAACAAAAACCCTTTGATGACCACAAGGAATACAACTCAAAATATTTTATTGACTTGCCAATAAATCAAATAATGCAAATAGTGATCACATGATTCCATTCAATTCCATGCATTTGGGAGCATATGATACAATAAATCTTCATTTTAGCAACAAGAAAAGGGAAAAGATGTTAAAAGCAACAAACGCACTTGAAGATTGCGGAGCCGAACAGAAAGATTGAGCAAAATGGGCTCTACTGCATCATCTGGGGATGATTCAAGAATCTAAGATATGCAACAGGAGGAATGATGAGTGAGGTAAACAAAGGGCAATCAGAAAGCACATACAAAAGAGAGATAATGGGTAAATCACCGTCAGTAAGCACGAAACAGCAGTTAATTGCACAGATTCATCCAAATCGTCAAGCAATGCCACTATTATGCCAAGAATCTGGATTGTGTGCTGATAAATATGAAGCGATGGTATCTGTGGATTGCATACCACAAAAAGTAATTGGGACCATGTACAAATATTTAATCCTTAACATTGAAAAGTTAAATGATTTTTGATAAAATGTATAGAAATTATGTACAATCTAGGGTATTGTGTGGAAGCCCTTTAGTGTATTCGAACCTTAATGTGTGCAGAAATTAGGCACATACATCAAACATTTGAAGTTCATTCCAGTACTAAAGAAAAAAGTAAACCAAGCAATACCTAATTCTAAAACCTATTTTTCTTGAGCTCCATTTGTATGCATTATGACACATGATAAAAAAGGAATACAGAGCTTGTATAAATCTCAATTAAGAATACCTGGACAAGCCCTCTTAAACAAAGACGTCTAACTGTTGGAGACTCATCCGAAACATGCCGGCACAGTGCTTCAACCATCTGCTCCAACAGGGAATCAAACCCCCCACTGCATCACCAAAAATATACAAAATGAACATGATATTTAACAATAGGATGGGCAATCCTTGACTACAATAATTAAACCGGGTAAAATAAAGTCAGAAAAACAAGCATCAAATCAGAGTGTTACCATTGATTTGCATCTGGAAAAGATAATGAATGCTTGCATGAAACCAATTTTAGACTGCAGTTAGCTTACACAAAAAAACAAGGATATGCTGATATGCATTGCATGCTCTACAAATTCAAAGCATCAATTTATACCATAGAAATGGCAGCGGAAAAGGAAAATAAAAAGACTTGGGCTGTTTTTGGTAGGGTAAAACAAATGAGAATAAAACACTAGATTTCCTTTATGTTGTAAAATTAAATATGAGAATAATAAAAAAAAAAGTCCTCCAAAACTTAGGAAGATAATATGCCCCTGAAAATCACTTAATCAACAAATGATCTTGTTATTGCATAGATGCTTCACCTTATGGATATCATTTCTGCTGCAGATCTTTAAACAAGTAAGCTAAAAAGATAACTGAGAAAGATATACCATTGAAGCAATAATTATTAGCAGTATAATGCTAATCAACCTAAAGATACATGATGTGTACAAAGTAAAGAAACATTTTAACAGTAAGAGAAGCGCAGGATAGAATACCACTTGAAGTTAGATCATTCAATGCATACCTATAGGGAACAAACACCGACAATGCCGCAGCAGCAGCTTCCCTTTGAAATTTTTGACGTCGGTTTAAAGATTCCGTTAAAATTACACAAATAGTCCGAACCTGAATAAATTACCAAAAGAACAAACTCCAAAGATATCACAAATGCATTAACAAAGAACAAGAAAAGTAAAAACTACTGAAAGGCATTTACAAAATCATAAGATCACATATTTAGCAAAGCAACCATGGAACAATCCTGAGCATGACAATCTGGTTCTTGATACTTCAAGAAAAGTTTGCATCACGTTGCACTTGAACATATTTCTGACCTACATTGAATATTTTTAACCAACTTCAACAGATTTTCTAATATACTAAAGCTTACTAGTTAAGCAACCTGATGAAAGTTTGACAGATATATCTCCTTCAAGCCAGTGTTCACAGATTATATTTGAACAAGAAATTTCTGCTGCCTTGGGTAGTAGGAATTCCTCCTACCCAGCACATGTCAGTCTCTCAACCCACCATGCATGGGTAGCATTAATTGCTTTTCATTTTTTGTCAACAAAAACCATTTGTTTTGCCATAATCTTTTTGGTAAACAGAAACTTACCCTTTTTATTATACATTTATGATTTTGATATCAAATATATTTCTAAAATAACAAATGTTGTCCAACAAATGACAGTCCAAGAGATTGCCACGTGTTGGGCAGGAAGAATTCCTCATATTAAATATTATCCTTCACCTAAACAAAACTTTCTGTTAGGTTATATTGTCAAACAAAGCAACTGACAAACATAATTTTTTCACATATATGTTTAGGACAAAGATTACCTATCCCATATGAAACTTGTTCAGAGAATGGAAAAATATGAATAATCAGTTTTCTTTTTTGTTCCATTATTAACTTAAATATCATTATGTTCTAATACATTGTATCTTTTGCTCGATATGTGTTTTGCCATTCCTCAAATTTTTAAAACTGAGGGGAAAAACTGAATAAAAGAAGAAAAAATAAGTGAGAATAATCAGAACAAAACAATGGGAATGGACTTCAGAGGATTGCCAAATTACTTCTTTTGGCCTCTTTATAGATATGCTGCCAGCTAATTCTCCGATAAGATTGATCCACCTCTCCTTTTCATTTTGCTCTCCATCTCTAGCCAAAATCTACAGAAAACATGTAATTTTATTCTTGATTTATTTTAAATTGCTAATTCAAAACTTGGAAATCTCTGTTATTGCACTGGGCAAGTTAACGGCATCTGATATTTACATACCTTTCCCATTTCAAGGTCTCCGACACACTCACAAAAGGCTTGAAATGCTGTTAGAAGAGCTCTGAAAAGAAACAAAGACCGAAACCATTTAAAAATGTCTACATGTGGGCACTGCTGAACATTGAAGCACAATGAATGGAATATTCAGACAAAACATAGAATATAGATTAGACACTGACCGCAATGGCTCATGCTGACCAGAACTAGCTAGACCATGACAACTTCCAAATTGGAGTGTGAGTGCAACAACAACAGAGGCATAGCTTTGCTCTACTGCTTTCTTTCCAACTTTACCACCCCCTCTGCAATTATAATAAAAGAATGCAGAATTACGTACCATCCAAAGAGGCCATGTCTGACAAAGGGAGCTAATGGTACAAACCTGAAAAAGGCAGTGAGAGCAATCATAGCAGCTTGCAGAATGTCATCCTCTATCTGACCATCAGCTAAATGACTAGAGTTGTCTCCTTTCTCCAAATCACTCTTAACAACAGGAGTCTGGTTAAGGAATGATATCAGATGCTCCAGGAATTGAAAAGAAAGAACTGCGTGTTGAGAAAAGGCCTACAAAAAATTCAGAAAAAAAAATAATTTACAGGAGAAATCAATGCAAGTAAATTTTGCATTCAATTAGAAAAAAATAAATTAAAAAACCAGGTCAAACATGAATAGATAACTCCCCCAAAGACATGTAGCCAAACAATCATACACGGACAAAAAGTTAAATCAAGTACGATAGACATGTAGACTAACATGACATTTATTAGCAACCCTTTCTTTTTTTCTTTTCCTTTTCTTTTTCGTAAAATAACAGTATTATGTCTGTATCTCTAACTTTGATTGAAGTCAACAAAAATAAATTCAGGAAAGAAAACCTAGTCCTTCTCTTCCATCCCTTTTTTTTCTTATTTTTTGTGAAAACTTCCAGTTTTCTATAAGAAGAAGAGGGAGTTGAAATCCATGAATAACATTTCCAATTTCCCAATTCTTTGAAGCAAAAGATTCCAATAAATAACAAAAGGATAATTGAGCAAATAATGACTATCACAATCTGAAGTTGCATGGGAAATTAACCAAGCATCACCCCTAGCACTAGTACCGGGCATCATCCAAGTACTTGTACCGGGCATCATCCAAGTACTTGTACCGGGTTAATGATATGCCTCATTACAAACCTTCAAATGAGAACAAAAAGGAAAGGAAATAATAAAATAAAACCCTCTTAAGGAGACAAAGCCATCTCATAAACTAAAATTAAATACTCACATAGAATGCATCCTGCATTGGCCAGCCACCTCGTAGTCTAGATATATCCTTCGTAACTACATCCTTTCCAGCTGTGGCCAATACTTCATCAAAGACAATATTTGAACTAGTACTTTCAGCTAGAGAAGCAATCTTTAAACAGTTAAGGATTTAAGTGGGGAGAAAAAAAAAAAAAAACCCACCCAGAGCTGAAGACAACAATAAAAAACAAGAGAGCTGCATACATACAAGCACTCAACACAGTAAAGACCGGACACCTCTTAATTTCAAATAGCTTAATAAAGATATACAAAAAGGAAAGAAAAAATGATACGGCTCCAAGAGTCTCCAGACGCAAATGCTTCTCTGTAACATGAACCACAGCAGAGAGCAATGATTGAGTTGTCCTGCAGACATTTTCAGTGTAAGAATACTTTCATATGGGATAATGCATCTGACAACAACAATTACACGTCCCCTGAAGAAAGTTAGAACAGCCGAGGGGAACAAAGGGCTGTACAAGTAATTAAAATTCTGTAATTATATGACAGACCTTGAAACGTCCGTTTCACTTAGCTCTTTCCCCCTTTTCATAACAAACTCAATAATAGCTTGTATAGCCCCTTCAGCTGATGGCTTGATCTTATCACATATAGCTGCTGAGCAGCCTTGCAGGGTGGCAACAAGCTGCAATAAAACACAAAATGAAGAATCATGCTCCCACAAGTCAGATCTTGTTAATGTACAATTCTCTAAGAAAATAAATGACCCTACCTCATCTTTTGTCAATAAAAGACAGATTGAGGACACGATTCTGTTAAAAACTTCTGATGGATCAATGGAAGCATCCTGAATATATAACAGAAGAAAATCAAAATATTGAGATGGTCTTACATTTTCCCTTTCACTGCTTCAAACAAAAGTCATGCAAAAAATAAGTGAATGAATGGAACTTACACTTCTCAAGATAGCTATAACATCCTCTAGAGAGGATAAGGCACTGTAGGGCAATTCTATATCCACATTTAAGCTAAAACCTGAAGGCTTTGGAAGTGAAAGAGCGAGGCTGAATAGTTGATCAAGAATCTGCCAAACAGGAAAAACATGACCTGTTTTACTTCATAATTGAGTGACTATTAAATGTAGTACTTCTGACTGTTACACCCCCCCCCCCCAAAAAAAAAAAAAAAAAAAAAAACCCTTCTAATCATTATAGGTATGTCACTCAACTAGCACCATAACAACTAAATCCGATTCCATACCTGAGCAGAAACTTTTCTAACTTCAGAATTAGTGTCTGCACAACGTGGAAGATATTTAATGACCCTCTCTCCCAAACAAAGGGCTTCACGACTTGGCAATACAAATGCAGCTGGTAGTACAACAAAAGAAATTGTGTAGGGTCAATAATAGACAGTAAGGATTTAAATCAGGTCAATAAGAGACAGCAAAGATTTAAACCAGGTCGGTGATAGACACTGAAAATTTTAATCATTCTCAGGAAATGTTATTACATGGTAAATTGGAAATGGTGCTATGAAGAGTACGGTCAGTTTGTTTTCTGTGAGTGCAACTTCCATGGCAACCTAGGGCACAATGTCCACTGATGCAAAGCATCCGAAACTTGAGAAGCATCTCATAAACTGCAAGACAGCCTCTCTTCCTCTGATGCTCCTCAGAGGAAGAAACATACTGATCAGTATGTCTCATAATGTGCAATAGCTGCTCGGCCCGGCTTCTTCCATCCTCTCCACTAATTTCCAAAAAAAGAAAATTGCTAGCTGAGTAGGAATAGTAATACAGAATCGTAAACTAGATAAATGTAACTATCAATTTTATGAAGATAGTCTGTATAATAAGAGTTTTACTTTTTCATCTTCTAATTCTTACGGCCATTCTTATTTTTTCAATGTCTTTAAAGCAAGGAATGCCATACATAAACCAGAATGGTTAAGTCTGGAATCAAACTTGAAAGCATCCTCTGATGAAAATATGGGGTTTCTTTCAGAACAAAACACAGTTGAATCATACTTGTATATCAAAGAAATACTCATGTTCACAAATACTATTAATTTAAAAAAACTCATGAATAAACAATACCTTGTTAGAAGAATTGCACATAAGAGAGTGATAAGGTTTTCTATGAGGGGATTGACAACATCCACTGGCTCATTAGGCAAAGCAAAGAACCCCAAGGTTGCCTGTATCAGGATGTTTTTAATGAGAAAACATAGAATCCAAAAGTATATTGCTATTACTGTACAAGAACCATGAAATACCATATGTACCTTCATGATGTAATTTCTTGTTTCTATTGTCAGCTTTGGCTCCACAGAGACCAAGGTAGTACAGGCACTTAAAGCCAGAGCCTGTAGAAACAACCAATAAGAGAAAATGAGTAAAATAATAATCTAATAGGAATTGGAAATTATCTGACAAGAAGAAAATATGTTCCCATTTAATGGAGAAGTTCCAAAGCAATTAATATAACCTGAGTACGCAGAAGTTCAAGACTGGAATCAACAAAACCATCATCATCTCTCCCCATCAAAGTTAGAATATAGTCAAGCATTTGGTCTCTTTTCTTCAGAGGGAATGATGCACCACTTTCCGCAGCATTAATCACAGCACGGCCTGCATAAGCAATAATGTGCTAAAGCTTCTAAAAAAGAGAATGGACAAAAAAAAATACATTACTGTAAGCTAGAACCATCACACGGCTGAATAGCGGAACAAGTAATGTACATAGTTAAAGCAACTTGCAATATTTTCTTTTGAAACATGTCAAATTAATCACTTTACAGTAACAATCACCAGTCAGGTAGGCTGTACAGAATAGAACGTAAACATGCAATGTATCTATATATCTTATTAACCATTCCAAACAAAAGAAATGAAAATCAAAACTGAGAGAGAGAGAGAGAGGGAGAAAGGTTTTATTTTAAGTTCTTATCTAATTGGCTGGAATTTTATCTTAGGTCTATGGGTTCCAGCTACAAGTGGGATGGTCAAAGTTCCCGCTACTGCCTCTATTTTTATTCTTTCAAATACTCATTCTTAAGATCCAGTACCTAGGAGAAAGAAATGAAAATCAAAACTGAGAGAGAGAGAGAGAGAGGTTCTATTTTAAGTTCACGTCCAAATGGCTAGAATTTTATCTGAGGTCTGGGTTCCAGCTACAGGTGGGCTGGGCAAAGTTCCTGCTGCCACCCCTTTTTTCTTCTTTCAAATACTCATTCTTAAGATCCAGTACCTTGCAGCAAGCCACAAGAAACCAAACCTTTTCTTACACCCATGGTCTACTTGAACCCAGTCAGTCACTCTTGATCTCCTCCTAAACTCTAGCCCATTTTACAGACTGCTGATCAAGATTCCATAAAAAGGCTAATCGATTAAAAGCAGGAAGGAACAAAAAATAAAAAATGACGGTCAAGAACCAATTAAAAAACCCTCTCCATGCAAAGGCTGGTCAATTAAAAGCAGGCAAGAACATAAAATTCAAAAATGCAATTCAAAGAACTAATTGAAAAATCCTCAAAGTCTCTTAATTAACATTAACCATGTAAAATGATATCTTTTCCCCGAGACATTTAATTGAGTTCTTGAAAACGGAGAACCACAACTGCAACCTTTAAAAATTCTAAGCGCATGGGCAAGAGAGTATATGCAACAAAAACACATGTCAATTAGAGTTGACCAATTGCAGAAAATATGTTACTATTAAATGTTCACAACACGCTTTTCTAACATATACAAACCTAGTAAATCAATAGCGGTTATTACAGCCTGCTTTGCTGTAGGGTGACGTACATGAAGAAGCCGAGAAAGCATATTAGTCCCCTGAGAGCCAGAGAAATAAATAAATGACCAATCTAGCAATTAAAAAGCAACATAACTGGTAAAACAGTGAAAACAGCAGAACATTGAGGGGAAATAAATAATCCATCAAGAGCCAGCATCAACCAGCAGCACTTGCACAATAAAAACTATAGTAAAAGCAATGACATTACACAGCATGAAGCATATTTATAAGTTTATTAAGGTTTGCCAGAACCTTTTCCACTAAACAATTTCAAAAATCAGTTAAGAATATTTATTCAGGATAAATAGGTAGTTCCAAATCTCAAGAACAAACGTTTCCAAATCCCATGATGAAAAGTATCAGTGACTTCTCAAGCACAGATTGTGCCATAAACAAAGAGACAAGTTTGTGGCAAAATAGCACAGGCTGATCTAGGAGTCAACCCTGCTTAATCTCAATTTGGACAGTATACAATTATCAAAATAATGGCAGCTTCAAATTCATGCCTTACAGACTTAGCTCAAATGTGAAGGAGTGAGGTGGAGTCTGGGTAAGCCTTAAGTTGAGATCTTGTTATCAAATAATTAAAAAAATGGTGATGCAGAAGAAGAAATACCTGACACATTTCATAGGTTGAATAAAGAAGCTATGTGATTATACAACTCCATACCAACTTCATATTCATTCCCTTAGGCTTTAGCTTAGGGGATGAAGGATATAAGAGTTATGTCTCGAGTGTAGATCTTGTAATTAAACAATGTAATTGGAAAACAAACTACAACTTCAAGTTTAAAAGTGCTAGACAACACCTACAGAAGACTACACACAATCACATTTAACTACTGGGTAAATTATGAACTGGCATTAATGATGTAAATCGCCAACAAACTACACAACGATTGATAGCTCTACACTGACACTTCTTTTTTTCATTATTTCCTTGTATTGGAAGTTTTCAGGATAGCAGTGTGAGAAAAGATCAAAAAGTCATACAGATATATGAAAAGAACCATACAAGAAGGGCATCTATTCTGGCTTCAATGACTGTTGATGGAGCATATCGTGCAGCATAACCATACATCAAAGCCAAGGCAGCATGTATATCATCTGACTCTTCTGTTCTATAACTATCAGAGAAAAGAGACAACAACCTGCAAAAGTTGGACATATAAACTGTAACACCATAACTAACATGGATCACAACCAAATCAAACAAAACTTAACCACTCAACTACACCAAATTTTTATAACAGTTGACCACCTATAGCAGAACCCATGCAATTGCATTCAATATTGGGTACAATATGAACCAACATTAATGCTGTAAATCATCAACAAAATACAAAAAGATTAATAGCACCATACAGATTCTTTGATTAAAACAATGCGTGATGCATACAAATTAAACAAAATCTTAACCACTTAAATAAACTGATTCTAACAATGCGTGATGCATACAAATTTGTCCTCACCAATTTTCTAAGAGCAAGGTTTTCATGGTGAGGGTGAAAAAGAAAACATTGTTCATCAATTCATCGATTTTTCATTGTATTAGCTATACAAACATCTGCTAAACGACCATTCCCAATTATCACAGAAAGTCTGGACACAGCCCTTCATTGATCTCAGAAATTTAATCTAGAATTCTGACACTTATGGGCTTCAACCATTTCACCTGACAATGGCATACTTTCACAGGTTTTACTGTGGTTATGAAATTATTAAAATCTAAAACACCTTGGGATGAACAGTTGTTAACCATAAGATAGACAAAATGTAATAAAGAAAAAGAAGTGTATTGTGTGGAAGCATGGGAACGTGCAAGAGAAAGCAGCAATAGAGAATATCATGGTTTATTTCTGAATGGAGAAGGATAAGATCACTGAAATAACCACATTTTGTGATTGGTGATTGTTGTTGTGGGGCGGAGAGGGGTTGGGGTGTGATCTCTCAGTGCATGTCTGTCTATGTAGCTTTGTTCGTTTACATTAGTATGCATGCCCTTTTATATCTTCTAAACAAAAACAGACCTTTGAAAAATACTCAGCCCGACATTATCCAGAATGACTTTCAGTTTTTCCAACACGGTATCCAAGTGAGAAGCTGCAACCTGGAATCAATCACAAGCAACACAGTATCAGAGAATTTTTTATTATTTATCCTCTACGAGAAAAGAAAAAACTGATTAGTGTTAATATCCAACATACCAATCCCATGGCTTTTGCCAAACCAAGCCTGTTGGCTGGATTAGCAATGCTAGCTTGTTTATACATCCAATCAATTTTATTTCGAACATAAGCCCTGTCATCAACTTTCTGTAGAAGCATTCCAAGGCACCTGGAATAGAAAGAAAGAAATTACAGCTACAAACAGACCTCACATACAATACATTATTTGCATTCAGCAAATGTTAAGAGGTGTATCTGAATTGTATCCATCAAAATTAACCAACCACTAAATGCGTTTGTAAAATCAATGGCTTCTATTTGCAGGTTGCACACATTAACAAGCACGTGATATAGGTAAGAAGTATCCAAATGAGTTTCAGTATTCACAGTGACTCATGTTTCCTTGTATCATAGAGTTTCTTATGAGAAGTGCTGAGGATATAAGTTCCATGGGAAGTTTCATATGAAAGGATGTCATGAATAATCCTTACAAGTGAAATGTATTGATGTATTTGGTGATTCGGGATGCTTTTTCCAAAGTAGAAATGCCACGCTACAGAAAGACACTGGCTACACTAGTTGACTAAGACACTATAGTCCATTGGTCAGACATACTATATACAGTTTACCATTATGATGGAGCATAAGTATTTGGAAGAGGTTTTTTTGATAGCAGCAAGCATTTATTGTCCCCACTAAATTGCAGTGCAAAAGTAAAAAGTGTTCATGGTAAATAAGGCCAAATGAAGTCAAGTACAAGTGGCAAAAAATGAGGCAGTGCCATTCATGAAGAATCAAAGGGAAGATATGATAATTATCACATAGAATGCTAAAACTATTTAAAGCTGAATTTCATTGGGATTGGTATAAACAAGTGCTGCCTCTATCAAGAAAAAACTCCATGCATCCCAGTTGAACAAACATTCACAACTTCAATTGCAATTTCCTTTATTACCCACAAGAGCAATAAGAAGCAAAGATTGTTGCAGTGCAACTTTATAGAATCCAGATATCAGATTCAAAACATCGATACCTGTGGAGAAGAGCAGAATGTTCATCATCCGACGTATAGAGCTCGTATTGGTATGTGAAAGCATTTCCGAGAGAGATCACCCAATTAGTGTCTTGGATCACATCCAATGATTCTGCAAGAAACTGTCACCCAAAACAAAGAGAGAGGTTTTAGTGGCAACCACTACTATGAAAAGCCTTTGATTTCACCACCAAAAAAAAAACTGCATCTGGCACCTCCCTCCTATGACATAATAAATAATACTGATAATGCAACAAGAGGAAACAAGTCAGTTATAAATAAAAGAATCTCACATTGATTATCATGTCATCCCAAGTCTCCTGGTATGAAGGATCCAACTTTAGGTCATCCGTGTCACTGACATAAGCCTTCATTTTAGGAATCTAGAGCTTACCAAAGACAGGAATCCATTAGATTCCCTAGAAGAACCATATTATTTCAGCATAAGCCATGCATCATAGCATCATGGTTGAGTAAATGGAACATGAATTGCTTAATGGTGGCATTAGGCCAATTCAATTATGTTATATCAATGATAAATATCAAAAAGTAAAGAATTAGATAGAGTGTTACTTAGGGTGTTGCCCATAGCAGAAAATATGATAAACAATTAACCCAGCTTTACCTGTTTCAGAAATTCATTCTTGTTCTATGATATGATAATAACCCAGCTTTACCCAAGTTTTCAAATATCCATTCTTCTATGTAATATAGTTACAGCTTTTTTGCATCCTACATATTGCCAGCCAAATCTTTTTATTTATTTATTTTTATATTAACTCATTTGCTAACTTAAAGCTTCAATTTCTAACTCAATTATGACAACACAATTGTATACCTCGTCTTGCCAAAACAAGTTGATATTCTTCGGGAAGAGAGGTGCCAAATAACAAAGGACCTGCAGGTACAAAGGAGAACTAAAGCAGATATTCCTTCACAAAAGAATGCCAAAATAAGCAACAATTTAAAGAATGGCAAAACCCTTCTAGCCTAAACATTACAATACCAGTAGTTCAGTGATCCTATATATATACAAATGAATTCCTTCTTTTGTATTTTGACACAACAAAAAAACAATCATTTACAATCCCCTTGTCTTTACTTCCAAATTTACTCTTCATTCCACAAATTGTCAACCCTATCTTTCATGCTTGCTTAAACTGCTTAGAACACAAAACTCGATAGCAAATGGAAAAAAAAAAAGTCGACATTGAATAACAAAGAACATTTGAACTCTTTATTAAAAGCTAGAAACATGTGCAGAGTAACCAACCATTCCCAAACCTATCAAATCTCAAAGAAATTTTGTCTGTTTGTCCTGAAATTGCGAGCCGAATACAGAGAGTAAGAGCAAAGTTTTCCTTCGCATCTTCACTAACTATTGTAGTAAATGGTCTGCCTAATCAAAGATAAGGGATGCTTACTGTCAAAATCTGAGTTGCCAGCTGCTCCATTGATAGTGGATCATGTAAAAGCACCAACAAGCGAGCAAAAAGCTCCTGGATAGATGAATAACAAATAGATGGTAGGCATTTCTTTTCATAAAGCAGGCAAGAAACTTCAAGAATAAACATGTAATATAAACTAAAAGAGATCCACCTCAGGACTCGGGACATCAGCACGAGCTTTGCACTCACTAACCATACTATTACTATTAGAAGATCTGTTTCTGCATAATTCTGAGATGCATCTGCAAACCTTTAAGAGTAGTATATATGCAAAACAAAGTAAAAAAGTTTACTTGCCACTTCAATTACAAAATCAAAGCACAAATTCAATTACGAACCCAGGACCATCCTTAAATAAGGCATGACTGCCCTCAAGCACAAAGGACATGTAAACAAAGGCAAGCATTAGAAGAAACAATCAAGTCCTTGCATTTAAATACAGGTAAATTACAATAATCTTGCTTGTGAAACTACACACAGTACCAGTGTTTTAAGACCCGGCCCGGCGGGTCAACCCGGGACCCGGCCGACCCGGGCCTGTGGCCGGGCCGGGTCTAAGCAAAAAACAGGCTGGGAATTGGCCCGGCCAGACCCGGTCGACCCAGAGGGTCGACCCGGGACCCGGCCGGCCCGGCCAAACCCGGGTTTATATTTTTTTTATATTCTTATGCCCGAAACGACAAGAGCAGAGAGACGAATCACGAGCATTGCAGAGCAGAGAAGTGAGAAGAAGACCTAATTAATTTCAAGAATTTGTCAAACCCATTTCTTAAAAAGTTGGAGTCGAACCCAGAAAGTTTGGGAGAAGACGCTCATTTTATTTGCCAAGAAAGGCAAACCTTTGGGGTGGCTGATGGTGTTGGTGGACGGGCTAT
>Ga0325411_1002902_pt1 | contig 19348 bp, 11 predicted proteins | sample PopdelMetagenome_13_FD_206181 | JGI IMG/M metagenome (GOLD analysis project Ga0325411, IMG submission 206181) | Populus deltoides microbial communities from Bellville, Georgia, United States - Xylem-PdIQD-R4 | ecosystem: Host-associated > Plants > Phyllosphere > Stem > Wood/Secondary xylem...
AAAGAGTGTTATCTTATTAAATGTTTAAATTTTTAGAATCAATGTAAATCCCATATCTAACTCACAAATCAATTATAGGCACTCCCCCATCTTATCATAATACATTAAATTTGATGGAAAACTTATCAATTTATCCTAATATATTACACTACTTATCAGTTATATCCTTGAAAAAAATAATTGTAATATTTAATTTATTCTTGTTCTTTAATATATCACCTTGCAAAATTAATTTCATTAAAATTGACAATTATGTAGACGATATAAAAATGATTTTAATATGAAGCGCTAAGAATATATCTTTAAGTCAATAAAATAAACATATATAGTGCAAAGACTCGAACTTGAATAAACTCTATAATATATTGAAACTATCACGTGTTGTGTACATGGTTATTAAGTCTTACAAAAATTAAATAGTTCGCAAATTAAAGAGTACATTAGGGAATAAAAATAAATTAAAGGTTATAAATGATTGATTTTTTATATAGAAGAGTATGTTTAATAAATGATGTGCTATATAAGGTTATAATGATATTTGTTTTTTAAATAATCTTTTTTCTAGTTTCATGCGATACCAAAAAAATTGTTAAAATTGATTTTATTCAAATACAGCCTTTTAAAAAACAAAGTTTTTCACCAAAAAATCCGCCAACGTTCAAAATTTTCCAAGGCAGCCAAACTAAAATTACAAGCCAGCTACGCGTGTCATTCTGACTAGGATGTTTTTGTTTAATTCGCAGATATTGAAACTAGCTAGGTTCATAACTCAATTTTTAATTCGGTTAGGAAAAGTCATTCATGCTAAATTTATCTTATTGGTTGGTCAGGAATAAAGAACTTGCGATAATCCTTGTCATTTGTCCAACGAGCTACTCCATAGATTTTGAACAGCAGCTTCACTTTGACCGATTTCTAAAAGTTAATCCCTTGGGAGTAGTGTCAACATCTGAGACATAAACCGACCGACATGGCCATTCCATTCAATGATACTGCTCTCAACTAGTTGCATTAATAACAGCCAGCAGTTCAGTAGCAGCTGGTGACAAGGCCATGACCTTGTCCCTTCATGCTCGCAGCTACGAGGGAAGGGGGACATGCACGGTGACGATGTTGTTTAGGAAATGAAACTTCAAGGTCCTGTTTTTTGTTTTAAACTGCATATACATGTCTGTAATTAAAGCTGCATTACCACCATCCAAGATCATGTGCTGCAAAAAGCACATGCATATAAGATAGCAGGTTACCACCGGACTGCATATCATGTGCTGTGATTAAAGCTGCGTAACCACCAAACAATCCTTTCATTTCCGTCACCTAGCTTGCGCAACCGTCGCAAGAAGGGAAAAAAACATAATTTATACACTTGTTGGTGTCCGATAGGTTATGAACTGGCCATGGACCCATTGTAAAGAAGAGGAAAGATGGAAAGAAATAGTTTTAATTCACATCTGAACAAGGTAGAAGTTTGGACTTATGGAAGTATCCCCTGGAATTATTGCTTGGCTTCTATAATTTAGTGTGGCATCAAAACTGCATCTTTTGGCTGCCATTTTATTCTTTTCGTACTTTGGTTTTGTTACTCATTTTATTTGATAGTTCTGCTAAACTCGAGTTGTAAACATACTTTTCTATGTCTTCCCCGCTAGATCTTGGCGTTTTTTAATGCAATACTCTACTTCTCAAAAAAAAAAAAAAAGGACCCATTGTAAAGAGATCGAGACTGCGTCGGCTTCTATCTTTCTTATACCACGCTATAAGATGCATTGATTTCGGCTTTTGAATAGACGGCACAGTAGTCCCTTTGGCCATTCTTCTTAAAGAATAAATATATAATTGCTGTTATAAAGAAAAAAGGGAAGAAAGAAATTGTCATTCCTCCCTCGAGTGAAAATTAACTTGCCCCTAATTATTTAATCAGAAACTGTAATCTCTTTTAATTTGTTTTTAGTCCATTAAAAATATTCTCATATAATCTTCAATGGAAATTAAATTAGGAGAGAATTAATGACTCCTCTTTTAATATTTGAACCGTCACTTTGAGTTTCTTAATTATCAATTCTAACAAGTGATCATATCAATTTAATAAGAAAAGTTGTGGTGTTTGACATAAAACTCCATCCAAAGGTCCTATTGATTGAATCATCAAACAACCGAATAACGCGCTGATACCGTAAATCTTTATTCTATAACAATGACAGTCCTATGAAATTGAGATAGCAAAAACATACCTCATTTTTCTAAGCTAAAAGAAGCTTTTTTTTTAAAGTTAAATTAAAAAAAATAGATTATCAGATAACAAGGAGTTGTTATTATTATTATTATTATTATTATTATTATTATTATTATTATTATTAGGGACTTAAAAATGTATTAAATAATAATAACAAACAAAGAGGCTAGATCGAGTGGAAAATATGATAAAAAAAATGCAAGAAAAAATAATAAAACAAAGCAGGCTGGACACACACTTGGGCCTTCAAAAAGTTATATTTTCTTTTTTATTTTAAAGCGTGAATTTTATAAAATAAAGAAGACGCAAACGATATGTTATCTGCAGCCCTGAAATCCGATGACTGGAAGATCCCCGTTCTCTGTTTCTTTATAATAATAATTGTGGTGCTTGTATCTCCATTCTTCCTGAAATCCATAGTATGCAATACTTAGTGGTGGCAATTATTAAAGGCTTCACTTTACTCGGTATTATTTCTGGAAGTGGTAGAATTTATCGAACTGTGAAGTTGAAGCAATAAAGTGAAAATTCTTTCTTGACTCTGCTCCCTACCTATGCGTAGCCAATCCTCTGGTTCATGAATGGGCAGCGAGTTTCATAGGTTTGGCGGACATCGGGTAAAATTGCGTGAAATGCAATGCCTTCTTCGCATCCAAATTTGGCAGCTGAATAAAGTATTCAATAAATGAGAGTATCAACAGGAGCAAAATTCATGTAATGCCAACATAGGGCAACGAAAAAGTTTTAGTTCATAAACTATCGAAAATGCCGAACTTCAAAAAAACCAAACCATTAATCCTAGCTGCCACCGAACTAAAGTAGTGCCTGACAAAGACTCCATAAAACAGGAAAAAAAACACAGAAGGGGTTTGATGCGGGTCCTGTTGTTACTCTTGCAGGAGCTATGATATCATTCCTTACGGGAACCACTGAAATATTACAAAACGATCTGAAGAGGGTCATAACATATTCAACTTGCATTCAATTAGGCTATATGATCTTTACTTGTGGCATATCTAATCTAGCTATCCTGTTCTGTCTTTCACTTACTGAATCACGCATTTTTCAGAGCATTACTATTTTTGATTGCAGGTTTGGTGATTCATGTTATGTCGATGAGCAAGATATACGTACAGAAGATGGGGGCTTGCCTCATCTTTCCTTTTTACCTGTGCCATTATGTCATTATGCTAATGAGCAGTTTATCTCTAATTGGATTTTCTTCCAATGATGTGATGTTGAAGCTTTACTTACTTCAAGTATATCATCGGTGAAAACTTTGCTTTCTAATTGGAAAGTGTTTATGTCCTTTTCACTTGTAAGCATTTACTCAAATTTATTGTCATGGCATATTCAACAAAATACTGATGTATTTATGATCGCATGTGCCAATCTCTTATTTTATAATAAAGTAATAGATGGAACTATTATTAAATGAATTGCTAGTCAATTTCTATATCAATTCGGAGTGACGTATACACATCACCTATCCTGAATCAAGTAAAAACTCTGGTTTCTAGCAAGACACCGCTACATCCATTTTTATTAGCATAAAAATGAATAATAATTTACTTAATTTCAGGGTGTTTAATCATGAATTGCAATGCCTTCTAAGGTTGAAAATGAGCTGAGGTTCGTGGGATGGTTTTAAAGTGTTTTTGAATGAAAAGTGTCCAAAGTGGTTTTGCGACGGTGAATTCTTCTTATTTTTCTTTTATCGGAAAATGGAGGCCTGATGATATAGATAAGCCACACGTTCACACCCACGGTTTTATTTTTTATTACTGTAATGGTATTTGGTATTATAATTCAGCTGTATTTTTTAAAAAATTAATTTTTTTTAGTTTTAAATTAAATTTTGTATATTTTTGAATCATTTTAATATGTTAATATTAAAAATAAATTTTTAAAAATTTAAAAATATATATTTTTAAATTAAAAACTATTTGAAAAACAATAACATGCACTGTTGAGCATGGCCCGAGGGAGCTGCTTCGGCGGACTAGGCATAACCTGGCATGCTGCTTCTTCTTCATCTTCCCATTTTTACCTCACTCCCTTTCTGTGTATAAAAATTGCAGAAATCTATTTCACTCTGTTTCCTTTCACACTCTCTCGCCACGAATCATGATCATTTATTATTTTATGTATTTTTATTTAAGCAGACATAAACATAAAAATAATTAGAAAATGTTTTTGTTTTGGAACACATATACTTAATTATAAAAATGTTAGAAAATTTGTTTTAGTTGTAATGTTGGAATCTGCACTTAACGTTCAGAAATTCGAAAACGCAATTCATGTAATCCAAACACAATTTAATTTCATTAAATAAAATATGTTTAATGATTTTATAAATAAAAACTTCATGTTTGTGCTGGAGACACATGAAAACTCAATTAAAATCTAACCGCCAGTCCGTCACCCTTGGAGACAAGCTTAAAGTATGTAATGTAAGTGAAAGTTATCATTAGTATCTTAATTTAATATGAAAATGAGGCTAGCTCAGCATGGAGCATAGTTATTAAACCCGAACCGGCCCGGCTGGTCGACCCAGGAACCAGTCGACCCGGTGGCTAGACCGGTTCGGGTTAGGAGAAATACCGGTAAATGCAAAAAACCGGCAAGACCCGGTCGACCCGGCGGGTCGACCCATGACCCGGACGAGACCCGGCGTTTGTAATGCATAAACTGCCTTTGTGAAATCAAAACTCAATCCATGAACACCAATCAACCTATCATTGAAATCCTGCAAAAACTAACAGATCTGAGTTAAATTCAGGAACAAAAAACATAACACTTAAATAACGAGTTCTGCAAGTTACTACTGACTCAGGGGAAGAGCGGGAAAGAGGAGAAGGAGGGAAATAAAGGCGAGGAGAGGAAGTGATCGAGCAGTGGTTGCTGAGGACATGATCGCCAATGAAGGTGAGATCTGATGGAGAGAGCGGTTTTTTTTCCTTTTAGATAGAGAGAGAGATCGGGCGGTGAAGATTGAAGAGACTTGAAGAGATAGGGGGTGAAGATTGAAGAGACAGTAATAATCTAAGCTACGCTTTTATTTCAATCCATTAAAATAATTATTTTAGTTTTTTTATTCAAAAAAATTATAAATGCATCAAGTTTATTTTACAGTTTATAATAATAAAAAATAAAGTAAACAGAAGAGTTTTTTCACTTTTAATGTAAAAAAGTTATATTTTTTAAATATAAAATAAAAAAAATTAGTTTAAATATTTCAACTTAAAAAAAACATAGTATTTTTTTTCAATGTGTGATTTGAAACCCTTACATAAATATATTCTATGTTTACAAGAAAAAAGTTATGTTTTTTCAATGTAGGATAAAAAAAAATTTTTTGTTTAAATACTTCAACTTAAAAGCATAACATAATATCTTTTCAATGTGAGATAAAAAACTTTTTTGGTTTAAATACTTCAACTTAAAAGCATAACATAATATCTTTTCAATATGTAATAAATTTTTTTAAAAAATATTCTTTTAAACTTCATTATTTACAACATGTATAGCACATATTCACATTGATTTTTTTAAAATTTTTTCATATAAAATATTAAATTGTTAATTTTTTTTAATTTTTTCTGGTTAACCCGGGTTGACTCATAAAACCCAGGATCCGGTCTCTTGGCCGGGGTAACCCCGGACCGGGTTTGGTAACGGATACTTCGTGTGTGCTGTGTCGCATGCAGGAGAGTCTACTAATCATTTGTTTGCTCAGTAGTGCCCTTTTACCATGGAATGCTGGTGCGTGCTGAATGTGCAAGCTGTTACGGATCATGAGCCAGGCATGCACAATTGGCTCTTTGCACAGATGGAAGCATTAACTGGCGAAGTGTTTCACAAGATGCATGGCAGCTGTAGCTTGGTCAGTGTGCGTGCAAAGGAATGATAGACTCTGGAACTCAAATGGTAATTTATGCTTGGGAGTAGGACAAACTGGTCTGGACATCCTTGCAAAATGGCAAGCAGCTCAAATTAGTAGACATCCATCGTTGGCTAGGAGCCATAATCATCAGGTAACAGATAGCAGATGGACAATGCCTCCAAAAGAGTTTTTGAAATGCAATCTGGACGCCGCTATTTTTGGTAGCATCTCTGTAATGGGCACGGGCTTTGTGATTAGAGATGGACTTGGGGTCGTGGTGTGGCTGCTGGAAATCGAGGGGCCGCTATACTCCTAGAGTGGTAGAAGCTCTAGCTCTTCAAGGAGTTCTCTATCAACTCAGCTCGTACCCTTGAACCTTAGTCATGTGATCATTGAGATGGATGCGCGCGAAATCAGTAGTGGATGCTATTTTGGGAACAAAGGTGGATGATTTAGAATTTGGTGTCATTATTCAGGATTGCAGGAAACGATTGTCCGGGGCCTTCAATTTTAGACTTTGTCATGTTAGAAGAACGGCTAATGTTGTAGCCAATTGCTTAACTAAACATGCTCAGTAAACCGAGGATATTGTAATATGGAGCCAGGGTCATGACTTCATACATTCGATGTTGTTCTGGATGCGGTTTAAAAACTATATTTAAAAATAAATTTTAATTTTTTGGAAACAAGTTTTTTATTTCTCAAATATTCTAAAATAAATTTGAAAAAAATTAGGCTTGAAAAATAATTGATCGCTCTATGAAAAATACTATCATTATCAAACTTTAGTAATTATTTTTTGGTTCCAGTTCTTTCATTCTGCAATGTCTTCTAGAACACCTCTAAGAAAAATATGACGGAAAACTACTCCTATTCTTGTGTTTCTTGAAGGCTCACATGCATATGGTTCCCTGTTGCTAAATCGATTTTGAGGCATTTTATTCAAGTTCATGTTCTTTGAGAATAGAATAGATGAGGCTGGCTGGATTGTTTTCGGAGATACCCGTTAGGAAGATTTGTTCTTTTAATCGAGATTGAGTTTGATCTGTTTGAGGCCTCAATTTGGTGGTGATTGATGGTTGCTGTGAGTTCCAGCTAGTCTCAATCTTTTGTTGGAATATGAATACTGATTTTTTTTTAGATTAACACGGTATTCGAGTCGTGAATTCTGAAACTAATTATCATATAAACATGTGGTCCTAAAAATTATAAATGTTTGTATTTAAAAAAAGTTTTGTTAAATGACGTAGCGAAAGTCTATTAAATAAAAGGATCACCATCCCTTTGTAGATCATTGCTCGAGTCCACGAGCAAGAAGTAGATTACTCGAATCCACGAGTAAGAGATTGAGGTTCTAAATGAAATTCTTATTTCAATGAAAATCCAAGTGTCTGTAACGAGGATTGGTTGCTTGTATTTATAGCTGCCAATCCTAATTCCAATCAGAAACGTACTTGTGGAGATAATTAATAAAAACAGACAATATTCCTACGAGAAACGTAAACTAAAGTTCTAACTTTTAAACAATAATATCAGTAGCAGAGGGGCATTTAAATAATGGAATCCGTGTGCAATAAGGAAAAGAGCAGTAGTGACAGAGCATGCTTCTAATTCAGTAGCTTGAATCCTGATGGGTTTATCCTTGCTGCACTAGGATTCCATTTGGTCTAGAATTCCTTCCTTACGCTGTCCTACTTCAGTCTCCCCTTCTTGAACAGAACGCGTCCTCGCATTGATCAGGTGAGAAGGACATTCATCGGGGGGATGATATTCAAACAGGTCAGCAACATTGAAGGTGGGAGATATGATCATTTCTGCAAGGAGGTCCACAACATATGCATTGTCATTCATTTTCTGTAGGATTTGAAAAGGGCCATGCTTTTTATTGTTTAGTTTGCTATACGTTCCTGCTGGTAGTCACCCCTTACGTAGATACACCATCATAAGATCTCCTACTTGATAGACTTTTGCTCGTCGTTTGCGGTCTGCGGCTGTTTTGTACCGGACATAGGCTTCCTCTAGATTCGCTCGCACTTTTTCCTGAATTGTTTTAATCCGGTAGGCCATATGCTCTGCTGCGATGCTCATTCCTTGAATTTTAGGCAGCGGTGCTAGGTCCAGTGCATAATGTGGTGGCTTGCAGTAGACAATTTGGAATGGAGTTTTTCCTAGCATGCTTTTATAGGCAAATTCAGCCTGTGCAAGTGTAAGATCCCATTGTTTTGGTCTCTCCCCTGACAGGCAGCGAATTAAATTTCCAAGAGCGCGGTTTACAACTTTCGTTTGTCCATCAGTTTAAGAGTGGCTAGTGCTACTGAATTTCAATGATGTATCAAACCGTCTCTACAATGTTCGCCAAAAGTGGCTTAAAAATTTTGTGTCTTGATCCGAAGTGATGGATTCAGGAACCTCATGTAGACGAACAACTTCTTTGAAGAACAGATTTGTGATGTGCACGGCATCTGATGTCTTTTTGCATGCGATGAAGTGAGCCATTTTAGAGTACATGTCCATTACTACAAAGACGGAATCAAATCAACGCTAAATTCGTGGAAGTCCCAGAATGAAATCCATAGACAAATCTTCCTAAGGGGCTGCTGGGATGGGTAACGACTATCATAACCTAATTTTTGACCTTTTTATTTTAATTATTTTCTTTACTAAAAAATGATGAAAAAAAAGTAAAAATAAAATAAATGAAGAATGAATTAAAATTTGGGTTAAGGGCAACATGATTGGAAGTTTAAAGATTTAATTAAACTCTTGACTAGTTTAATTAATCCAATCAAGGGGCTTAATTGAAAAATTATCAAGGTATAGGGCTGATTCTGGTAAATTTTGCAAGAAATTAAAATACAGGGACTGTTTTGTAAAATTTGTTGAAATGCAGGGTCCAATTAAAGTTTATCCAAGGACTAAATCATAAATAGCAGTTGAATGGGAAAACATAGTCGTTTCTTGGACAAAACTGTTCACTGTCTTCTTCCTCCGTTTCATCAGTTTCCAGCCAACGCTTAAGTTCCATCATTGAAGGCGATTAAAGGGTCGGTTACAGGGAATTTAGGAGGCTAGCCGTTACCACCGATTTTAGCCTTATAAAAGGAGAGGGAATAGCAGCCGACAAGGGGGGATTTGGACTGAAAAGGGGACGAAAAACCAGAGAGAAAAAAGCCAGAACACAGGAAAAAAAAAAGACCCAGGAGACAAAGGATCGAAAGCACAGACTAAGAAAAGGAAAGAGCAAAAAGCCAACGCTCCCAGCTTTGCTTTCGTCCCTAGAACGCAAACAAAGTGAACGAAATAAAACACAGTAGAGAGAGGGAGAGAGATCAGAGGAGATGAAGGAACCCATAACAATAAAGAAAAAGAGGGCAGGGAGAAGGAAGACTAGAGGAACGCCAAGAGGAAAACAGAGGAGGAGAAAATAGCATCAGCCGGCCAGCCCTCCATCACATCTCTGTTTCCCTGCTTCCAAGTAAGTCTCTCCAGCTTTGCAAGATAATTCGCCCACATTGTACACTTGTAAATTTAATTACGTTGTTGCTGTAGGTAAGGCCGGGTTGGCTGGATCCAGCCCAAAAAAAATAAAAAAATAAAAATAATAAAAAAAAGTAGAAAAAATATGTGCATGCATGAAAAATAAAATTTATTTTACTGGTTTATTTACTGACGCCAGAGTCAGGAATAAAAATACTGATTTAATTGTTTTTTTTATTTTTTTTGCTACAAAAAAAACACCAGAATGCGTAATAAAATAGATTTATTTTATTTTGTTTTATTCATTAGCGTTAGAGTCAGGAATAAAAAAAATTGATTTAAACTTATTTTATAGCTACGTAATATTTACCAACATCAGAGTTGAAATTATCCGTAGTTGAATATTCACTGGAGTCATAGTCATGAATATTATAAGCAAATTATCATAACATAAACTAATAAATATTTAGCAATTTAAGACAAAACCAGCAACGCAGTCTCTCTCGGTAGTGGAATCCGTATGCAATAAGAAAAATAACAGTAGTGGCAGAGCATGCTTCTAACTCAGAAGCTTGAATCCTGATGTGTTTATCCTTGCTGCACTAGGATTCCATTTGGTCTAGAATTCCTTGCTTACGCTGTCCTACATCATCAAAACATCAAATTCCATGCATTGTCTTAATTTTCTTCAATTATAATGGGTTTAGGCAAGATGTGTGGTCCACTGCACCCAATCGGTGCATCAACTACCTATCGTGGATTGTTAAGATGAGTTGCAGTCCAGGCATTAATAATTAATGGTTAGAAAATTAGATGCAATTGATCAAAATTTAAATACAACATGCTAATTAATTAATTTCTCAACATAAACACACCGACTAACAAGAGGGTTTTCCTTACGCACAAGAAGTTAATTTGCACGTGATGCTATGTTAAGGATAACGATAGATATGATTTTCATGTCTATTTCTATTTCTTTTTATATATCAGAGATTGAATTCTTTTATGCCATTTGATTATATCATCTGCTTCTATACAAGTGGGTATGTTTTTGTGAGATATCTCTACCTAGCAATTAATCAGATAGTACAGGTATCCTTCTGTCTAGGTTGTAGCAATTTTTTTTATTTAAAATATATTAAAATACTTTTTTTTAATTTATTTTGGATATTAGAACATGAAAAAAAATTCACAGCTTCCAAATTCGAAACCTTAGTATCTAATTAATTATTCTATCTCAAGTCTCCTTGTAATTTGATTTCATGATGCCTGGCATAATATCTAATATTTACAGCATCGTCATCGTTATTATTATACCAAGTAAGCTTGCACATACCACGAAATTAGAATTGAGACGTAATTGGGTTGAATGTGTGTGTATATACAAGTGTTTACACGTGGCATTTTTACGTGTCGTGGATATTAAAACTTGGGGTTAACTTGTGCATGGAATCTTAGAGGCACTAGCTGCTAAATTGCAGCCAATCTTAATCAAATTTTCCTCCATAAATAAACAGTTCTCAATCGCCATCAATCCATGCTTTCATTATTTCAATTCCCATTTTTGCAATTACTTTTTTTCCCCAGACCCGAGAGACCACCAATACATGCTCTTATTCTGCCCTTTTTTTTTCTTGCAAGAGAACATTAAATACAAGAAGTGGCCAACTGGCCATATCACCCAATGTCTACGCAAATTTATGAGAAATTCAAAAAAGAAGAAGATGAAGATGAATATATAGAGTACAACAGTGTGACAGGGAAATGAGAAGAAAGAGCAACAGAGAATACAACACAGATCATCAGAGAAGTGAATGCAAGTCTCCAGACTTTGAAGATGTTTAGCAAACAACAAGAAGTAACCCGCCAATCTTCGCGCCTATAACTTAACCACCTCAGGAATGTGTACTGGGTACCTATCAATACAATCAGCCCATGGACTATCTGTTGGTGTCTTGATTGTTCTATTACACTTCCAAACTGCGCTGTTACACTTAAATCCACTGCCAAAAGCTATCTGCCAAACCCTGTCTCCTCTCCTCATCCTGCCTTTTGCTTCAATGTAACCTAGCTCATACCAAAGCGAGGACGATGAGGTGTTGCCAAATCGGTGCAGTGTCATCCTTGAAGCCTCTACATGCTCTGCAGATAGCTGCAAGTTCTTTTGCAGTTCATCTATAACAGCACGGCCACCGGCATGGATACAGAAATGTTCAAAAGCCTGCTTGAAATCAGGAATATATGGCTTCCATTTGGGGTTAAAGATTTTGCGTCCAATGAGAGTCAACAAAAACAGGAGCTGTTCAGAAGCCGGAAGGACTAAAGGCCCAATAGTAGTGATGTTTGATTTCAAAGCCTCACCAGCTATAGCCATCAAGTCTTTTGATAGATTAATTCCAACTTTTCCTTCTTTATCTTCTTGTTCAAACACACATTGGTAAGCTTTATCGTCTGCGCCTTTGTGGGTTCGTACCACATGGACTAGGCGGTACTTGGCAAGCCAGCGGTGAGACCTGCGGTTTGATAAGAGAATTGCAGCACCTCCCATGCGGAACAAGCAGTTAGGAAGAAGCATAGCTCGCTCCTTTCCCTGATAGTAGTTTGGTGTGATGATCTCTGTGCTAACCACAACTGCATTTGAATTTGGATGCACTTGAAGAATATCACGAGCTAGGTCGATAGAAATCAGCCCAGCACTGCACCCCATACCAGAAAGATTGAAGCTCTTTATGTTGCTTCTGAGCTTATACTTATTAATAACCATTGCAGATAGAGATGGTGTTGGTGAGAAGAGACTGCAGTTTACGATAAGGATATCGATATCTTTAGGTTTAAGCCCTGTTTTCTTGAAGAGAGAATCCATTGCGGAGAAGATAACAAGCTCAGCTTCTCCTCTTGCTGCCTCCATAGTTGGTTTTGGAGGAATATAATGAATTGCAGGAGGCAAACAGGTCTCTTCACCGAGTCCAGACCTCTCAAGAATCCTCATCTGAAACTCAACGCTCTTGGGATTATCTTTCAAGATCAGCCTGGAATGCTCCATGAAGGTAGAAAACGGAACCCGGCAAGTGACAGGAGGCTTGTAGCAAGCATAGTCAACTAGGTAAATAGTTCTTGGCTTGGACATGAAATAAACAGTAGCAATAAAGATGATGAGAAAGGATGAGCATAGAATTTGGACAGTATTAAAATGGAGTGATCTCCATAAGCTCAAGATTTCATCAGGGCCTAAACGAAGAACCTCAATTAGAATACCAACCATAACAGGTATCAACAAAAGGTACAAAATGTGATTTACAAGGTATTGATAGCCAAGTTTAACATACTTGATCTTAACGGAGTTAGAGAAATCCGGCAAGATTGGAGGCATTATTTTGCCAAGAAGAAGAAGAAGAAGAAGAAATGTTGAGGAAGGTAGTGTACTGAGGGGAGGGAGACGAGAAGAGATGAGTGTATGGTTGTTGCTTGAGAGAAAGAGAGAGTTGATGATATTGGGTGAGGGGGGGAGGCGGGAGGATGGGAGATATAAAGGCACGGGGCCGGGGGCAATGATGGAGGCAGATGAGAAGATTAATGAGGCGCTCAACGCCCACTTAACTTTATTAATTTTCTTACACCAAAAAAAAAAAAAATATATATATATATATATATATATTTTTTTTTTTTTCTGGCCTTTTCTTTTCTTTTCTCTCCGGGTGTAACTAGACATCCTACCAGGTACGGGTTCGGAGTACCCTTCCCTGTCCAATATCCTTTGTTATTGCTGTGTCGGATTTTAAAAAAAAAAAAAAAACTTGGTGAGATTGCAACTAATCAAATGAGTAATTCAATGAACTGATTAAAATTTAGTTTTATTTTTATTAAATTAAAATAACATGTTTTTGATTGGCTTGAATCTCTAGTTGAGTTCTAAATAGAACCTAATTTAATAACTTTGTTTATATTTCTCTCGGCTATTTTTTTTCACTCATCAATAGCATATTTGTTTTGTGTGCTCCAAATCAAATGATCACTGTTTTTATTGATCAGAAATTATAAATCAAGAGATATATATATGGATAATTTAGCTAGAAACTATTAATTGAGTAATCTAGCAGAATTTCAAGTAACTCCTGTATTGAAGTTGAATCGTAGTAATCGCGTTTAGAATTTGTTTGTTTTGAGCTAAAAAATCAACAAAGGAATGATTACAAAATAAAATAGTTATTTTTAATGATGTTTGTGTCTGCATATTTTCAAATTTGATGACATATACATTTTATAATAAGAAAAAGGAAGGATTAGAAAAATTAATTATGAGTGAAAGGGGAGGAAGATCCAGAAGCATTTGAAATTGTATCACTGTAATCAGTTTTACTTGAACCTGATCACATCCACTAGAGGAGAGGGGGGGTTAGTAAAATGTATCTTCTCTGTCGTTTATAGCTAGGGGCTAATATATTCTCGTGGACCTAATTCCCATGAATCTATGTTGGATTCATGTTCAATAACAAAGGAATATATATAATTAAAAGATTTCAAATAAAAGTAATTTGTATTTAAATCAATAAATCTTGTAAAAAATTCAATACTTACAAACAGAAGGGATAATTTTGTTATAGAACCAACAGCAAATTAATTTAACATGAAAATGAAATTGATACTTCAATTTAATGAAGCAAAACATGTGACTGGTTAATTAGCACAAGATCGAAAGCAAAGAAGAATAGTACTGCATGTGGTGGAGAAATTAAGATTTGTCACCTTATGGCCAAAAATTATATAACAACTGGCGTCTGATGTCCTCGTCTGTAGTTTAATGCATGGAAAGCTATGGCTGACCGGGCCACAGAGAAATTTAAACGCATTTCAAACACTGATTTATTAAATTTTATTTTTTTATTTTTTTAAATCATTTTAATATATTGATATCAAATATAATTTATTAAAAATAATTACTGCTGTAATTCTAAACACTCAATTAGTAAAATAAAGTGTTCACGCACCCTCGTAGAGAAAATAGAGATTCAACTAAAATGTTACAGAATTGTATTTCAAACAGTATTTTATTAAAAAATTAAAAAAATATATTATAAATTAGAAATATTTTAAAATACAACAACTGGACAAATTGATACCCCTATCCATTAGAGCAGGGAAAAGTAAAGAAAAGTCAAAGTGGAGCATTTGTTTTCATATTCATTTTTTAAAAAAAAACTCGTTTTAATATTTCTCAATGATTCTCACTGGTCAACCAAAGAGAGAACTTATAAATGTAGTTGGATCCGGGACTGTTGTGTTATGACTACCATCATGAGCTGCGCTGCACTGCACTGCACAAACTTGAAAGAATCTCATCGAGTTGCGTTGCTTTAAACCCCTGTTTTATATTCGAAGAAAAGTTGTTTCCTTTTAAAAGAATTGGTGTTTTACGTTGAAAGGAAAAAAAATAATATTTTGTGCTTCAAAAACAGTTGTAGTGCAGGAACCAAAAAGGTGCGTCTCGCTTCTACATTTATTACTTTATTTGTTTTTTTTCTCCATGGTAAGTACGAAATATTTAATAAGAGCCGTCGCGCCTCGTGTGCTCATGAATTTAAAAATTCCTAAATAAATATATTTAATTTACTCATCATCCCTCCTTGAGATACACCTTTCTTTTATCTTCTCTCTTCACCAGCCTCGAATCCTGCCGTGATGTCTTTGGTAACCTGTACAAAGACAAATGTCGAGGTGAGGATAAGGGGCGAAGCTATTCATTTTATTTTGAGCTGGTCAAATTAAAAATATATATATTTTTAAAACGAAAAATATAATTTATTAAATGAAAAATACTGGAAAAATTTTCATTGCAGGAGCCGGCCCCTTAATTCCGGTCCTGGTGATGGTGGTATACATTTTAGACCCTAGTAATATATTTAATAAGTCCGGTTATAGTATGACATCAATATTAATTGAAATCAACTATGCAAATAAATTGCAAATTACCAGTAAGATTAAATTTCTTAGATCAAGCCACCGCCTCTCTGGTACCTTGAAAACATGTGATATGGGTTAAAAGCTATTAGGCTAGAGATAGCAGCAGATGCCATCAGGAGAGAGGAACTTGAGGTGTTGGCTAAATTAGGCTATGAAATAGACAGTCAGCTAAAGCTTAGCAGCCATAACTTCACGCCATTCTACTCTGACACCAAATTATATATAACTCATAGTTTGACTCTCGTATTTTGATTGAGACTTACAAACAAAGTAATATGTAAAAAGCTTTTGAATAATATTAGTTAATTTCCTTTTTTCTTCATTTATAAATTAAATCAATGACACCTGACGCGTTTATGGCTTAATTCAGCAGTGAACCAAGTCTGTTGATCCCAACGAAGACCTCTAGCTAGGTTACCATGTATAAATATTCAAGGGCCATAAATTTGCACAGAAAGAACTCCAAAATGACCAGGCCGACTGACATGGTAGCTAGGCTGTTCTGTTCCCAGAGTTAGTTTTCAGGTTTTATTGCCATTGCTGTGCAGTTGGGTAGTTGGATTTTAGATAATAAAACTTACGTCTTTCCTTTTCTAAATTGTAATGTTCATGATATAGAAATGAATACTATAAAATAATTTGAAAGCGATGCTCTTTCATGTAATTGGATATTGTAGTTCACAGCTTCTTCTAATATTCAAGCCTCGCCGATCACCAAATTAACTAAGCAATGGAGTCGCCATCTCTTTCTTAGTTTCCTGTTCCTTGCCGTGGGGTCACTATCTTTTTCTTAGTTTCCATTTTGAAGTGCCTTGAATAATTAGGTAATCCTCTCATCCTCTGCTGTTCGATAAAACTATGTTAAAACAATGAAGTAAAAGCATTTGGTTTCTTACCCGCAAGCATATAATTTTAATGTTATCCTTTCAATTGACGGATTTCATGCTATATTTTATATAGCATGAAATATAGTTAGGTGGGGGCAGGGGATTAAGGATTTAGCTTAGGTTATATATAACGTGAACTTGTTTGTGAATATGATAGCTCTTTCTTCTTCTTTATGATTTTTATTCATGGAGTCCTTACATATAAATTGACATGGGTTTTAATAATACAATTTCCTTGGAATCATGTCACAAGAAGGTATTTTTTAGCGGTTCTCCTGATTTTAACATGAATAGAATGTTTTTAGAGGGTGATGGATCTAGTTTTAGTTAGTGTGTGTGTGTATTGTATGCATATATATATGTACTGCCTTAAAATATGATTTGGTCTAATTTAAATAGTTAGTGTTTTTCCTCTGAATTTTAATTTTTGCTCTTTTAGTGTTTCTTGATGAATAATTATTTTTGCCTTTTTTAAAAATAAAAAAAAAACTATGATCGTCCTTAATAAAAAAGAATAGAATTGTCATCACATGTGTGTACAAAAAAGCGTGTATATTGATGAACGACTTGTTGACTAAAGGAAGTGGTCAATAAATGTTTAACAAAAAAACACTGGATGGAAAAATATTTGCAGGTATAAATTTTATGGAAAATAAGCATGTTCCAGTAAAAACATGCTACCTGGCCACATTAGACTTGACAATATGTCAAGCCTCGAGAATACTATGTTTGGTGCTAGCCAGACCTAGATATAATTGGACTTGTTAATTTATCAAGCCTCGAGCATGCTAGATCTAGTACCAGTCAGACTTGAATATGATTGGGCTTGGTAGTACACTAAGCTTCAAGCACGCTGAGTCTATTACTAGACCCAAAAGATGAGTGGTCTAACACCATCAATTTTATATATATATATATATATATATATATATATATATATATAAAGGAAGTATTTCTCAGCAAATAGGTTTAATTAAAAAAGTTTATATTCCACCAAGACCTTTAAATATGTTAAAGTCTTTTATGGCCAGCTATAACATCATCTTTTAACTGGATAAAATAAATGGAATATAACTTACAATGCAACTCAAAATTTCATGAAGATGAAGTTACACTCAACCCCTTTTCTTTATATTTGCTACATATATATTTTTAGAGTATTTGTCTGTAGAATATTCTTGTATTTTATCTCTTTAAAAATATATTTATTTAAGTATCAGATAGCTTCCACCTTCACTAAAAAAAATCTTTGCAGGTACAAGTCACAAATTACATTTATCTACCAAGCACTCAGTATAAAGTATCAATTTTTTTTGGCTAGAGAGAATAGATGAGATTGTTAGTATCAATTGATTAATCAATTATCCAACTTGAGAACTGTATTATTAAATTACTTGAATTTTTAAAACTTGATCAATGATATTTTCTATAAAATAAAATAAAAAACTGATAAAAAAGCTATAGATTTCTACCTTAAACTAATCTTTGACATTTTGAGACCATTCCATGCACACAACCAATAACGCTGTGAGTTATGTTGGACTTGAGTGAAAGCGTGGAAGGTGAAGTGAGAGACGAGCAACCAACTTTGATGAGAAGATAAGGTATCCGTAATTGGTTGGGTAGGTCATAAAAGCTTGCAAATTCAATTAATTCATTCATCAGCACTTGAGTTGCCGTGTGCTTATAGGCCCCCGAAATGAAGTACAAGAAACAAGTTGAGCTGACTCAACGTATCACGAGCTTTCAAGTTCAACACTTTTCGATGCTTTATTGCTATCATCATAAAATCGAAACGTCCGTTCAATAATGTAATAGCAGTTTTTTTTAAAATATATTAAATTATTTTTTATTTATTTTTAGTATCAACGTATTAAAATAATATAAGAAAATAATTTTAAATTAAAAGAATAAATTCCAATCGATCTCAATTTAAACCGCAATAATATCAAGCAAGCCCATAATACAAATGGATGGCTATAATTCAAAGGTCCAGAGTTTCTAGAAAAAATACACGTAACAAATATGGTTGAGACCCCAAGAACTGAAACTAGTACAGTAGCTGGTGGCTATAATTTCAGGAAAGTCGTACCTTTATATTACAAAATAATTAAGCCAATATTTATTGGCACGGCATAGGTAGATAAAATCGAAGGACCCACCCGCCATCACCATTCAGTTATATATATAAATTAAGAACATTACATTAATTGGATTTACATGCTTAAATTGAACTAAACAATTCTTTTATAAGCTGTGAAGTTTCTAGTAATTGAGTATCATCAATATCATGAACGGCCGGTAGTGGTCAGTCTCTGCATATGACAAACTCCCGAAAAAACCTGTTGTGCGAAGGAGTAATGTTCAGAATACCATCACTTTAATTATTACTGTTTTTTCATTCGATGGCAAGGAGTGTTCTTTATTTCCTCAAGTGTTAGCCTTTTCTTGACCACTAAACTAACTCTTTGAATTATTAATAGAAAATATTTTTAAATCAAGGTGTATTAACTTCGATGGCATTAGCAGTTGGAGATTTTCTTAAACCAAGGTAGGTTTTTTTTTTTCAATTGGGCTTTCGACTACGCAACGAGAAGTAGTCCTCTACCGTTATAACAACCAAATAGATTGAAGTTATTGAAACTTGAAATTGTTTAACTGAGAAGAGTTGTCGGATACACAAACTATGCCCACTTCTTTAAGGTAGATTAGTCTTCAATAATTAGTTTGGTACTACAATGTTATTATTAATCTTAATACGGTTTAACCAAATAGTTCATCTGAAAATCTGAGATCCAAAACTTAACTTGAATTAGTTTTTTAATTGAATCAAATAAAACATTAACATGATAATAATTAATTAATCTAACCAAAGTTTTGATGACTCGGTTAACCTGGTTATATTAA
>Ga0325411_1002907_pt1 | contig 19309 bp, 11 predicted proteins | sample PopdelMetagenome_13_FD_206181 | JGI IMG/M metagenome (GOLD analysis project Ga0325411, IMG submission 206181) | Populus deltoides microbial communities from Bellville, Georgia, United States - Xylem-PdIQD-R4 | ecosystem: Host-associated > Plants > Phyllosphere > Stem > Wood/Secondary xylem...
TCCAACGACCTAAAAACTGGTGCATGTGATGATTAACACACCTTCTGTCACCTTGGTCCCATAAAATCATCAAGATGCCATTTGAATTTCAAATTAAATAGGTTCAAATCCCTAGAAATGCTTTGTATTCCTGGCAGCTTCATGTTCAATGAGTACGAGAGTGTTTGACTACGTTGTTGTACCTGTATTTTACTTAAAATAAAGATGTAACAACATTTGATAACAAGAAAATCATAAATTATTATTTATGAGTCCCACCAAATTATGGGTTTGAAACGCATGGAAAACGAAAACAGGTCCTACCTGCTTCTTGTGGCTGCATCATTCTGCACTGTTCATTGAACAGTGCAGCATCCCTCCACAGTCGGACTCTTCACTAAAGTGAACAGTGCGAGTGAATCTTTTTTCACTCCCACTGTATGTGAATAGTTTTTTTTGAAAAACCAGTTAACTGCTTTTTTTTTTAAATACTAGTGCAGTTAATTGATTTCACTCGCACTGTTCACGTGAATGTGAACAGTAATTTTTATTTAAAAAAATAGTTTAAGGTGAATTAAATTTATTCGTACTGTAATCTTAATTTTATTCTTGATAATATTTTACATAATTTTATTGCACGGTCAAAAAATCATGGAAACTGTAGTTCTTGTCGGATGAATTTTGTATGTAATAGAATTGTAGATAGTTTAATGGAATAATAATTTTTTTTATATAAAGTATGATTTATTTCACGATGTAATAGCAATAGTTAAATCTACAATATTTAAATTAAAAACCATAAATATTCATATATATTTTTTTTAATTATTTTATAACCTCAATTTCAAAAGCATTCTTAACCAAACACATTAAACTACTTATTATTCAACCTCAATTTCAACTACAGTTTTAACCAAACATATATTTTTCCAAACCAACCTCAATTAAAAGTACTTTTTATAAAACAACTTTTTTCAAACCATAACCACTACAGCTACCGCAATACTAAACATACCCATAACGAACTGTTTGAAAAAAAAAAGAATAGGTGTGATAGCTAATTTATAAGAACAAAGCTAAAGAATATGAAAAAGAATGAGGGGTATGATATTTTATTAAGAGTTTCCTCAAAAGATTATTTGTAATGCTTAAGATTACAAGTCTAATTATAGGTCTCAAGTCCTTGCTAATCAAGGAATTAAACTATTAAAAAACAATCCTAATCTAATAAGGAATCTAGCATTCTAATTAAATAAGAATTCTAATAAACTAGTTTATTACAAATTAATCCTTCTTCATCAAGGATTGTTATATTAACTAGGATTCCTCCTTTAACTAATATTAAAACTCCTATAAACACTAAATTCTATTAGCTTAAATCCTAGTTGATATTGAATTTCAACATTTCCTTTTAATATCAATTGTCATCATTCTTCATAACTCCCAGCATATTTCACTATCACAATTTTTATATTTACCGATGAAATTTTCCATCAGTATTTATACTATCATTTCATTGGTAATTAATTTACCAACAAAATTACTAACGGAAATGCTTCGTCAGTAATTTTTTGTCTATTGATAAATCCATTAATAATAAAAAAATATTATTACCAATGGATTTACTGATAGAAAAAGTGCGCAAAAAAAATACCCGCTTTATTCCATCTGTATTTCCCTTGGAAAAATACCGCATGTAATTCCATCGGTAATTATTTAAAAATATTCTTAAAAAATCCATTTTAAAAAACTATAAAATAATTAAATTAATATAAATCAACACTCTATAATACTCAAAATGCTTGGAAAAAAAAAGAGAAGAAAATTAACTCAAACAAATTTGCAACAAATAAATAACACGAAAAAATAAATTCAACTAAAAAAATTCATATGAAAAAAATGAAGTTGCGATTGCTAAAAATTTAAAAATCCTATAAATAAATCAACTAAAAATTGATTTCATATGAAAAAAAATCTTGAAACAATATTGATACAATTATTAAGAATAAAAACAATTAAAAATAAAATAAAATAAAAATATACTGAAAAACAAAACATGAAAAAAGGAGAAAAAATAAAAATCTTACCTTAATGTGATTGCAAGTAAAGCTAAAAAAAAAAGAAAGAAAAACAAATTCGTTAGTATATGAATTAAAAAAAACTGAGAAGAAAAAAGAAAAAAGAAAAAGAATACATACTTGAGCAAGGAGGAGAAAAGAAGGAGTAAAGGAGAGAAAGAAATGGATATTGATGTTTTTTACATATGGGGAAGAAGAAGAAGAAGAACAAATGAGCCCTGGCTGTTGTGAAATTAGGAATTCTAAGCTTTTTATTGGAGCATTTTACCGACGAATAATTAAATATTAATATTTTTAATCATTCCATCGGTGATTCCGTCTGTAATATTTAATTTAAATTTTTAATTTAATTAAAAATTTTCAGAAACCGTCAAATATCAACAATGACTTTTTAATTTGTTGATGATTCCGTCTGTAATATTTAATTAAATTTTTTAATTTAATCAAAATTTTTCAAAAAACCGCCAAAAAACACCGAAGACTTTTCAATCCGTCAATGATTTTTTATGTAAAGAACAATAATTAACAATGCAATTGAGAAGTGAACGGTTCTAGAGCTCTTTGGAAAATACCTATGGAATTTTTCGTTAGTGATTCCATTTGTAATTGATATTATGAACAATGTTCATAGTTTACCAACGATTTTATCGACGAAATAAATTGCGTCGATAATTTTGTTGGTATAAATGATATGTCATCGTTTTTTTTGCTTTATTTTAATTATTTTTTCCATAGTAATTCTCTCGGTATATACCGAGAGAATATTTTTGTTGGTAAAAGCCATTAGTACCAACAGAAATATTCCATCGGTATTTTCATTTGTATTTATCAATTTTCTGGTAGTGTCTCTCATCTTTGCAAAAACATCATATTTGAGTGGCTTTTTGAAAATATCTACGACTTGGTCTTGAGTCTTCACATACTTAACTTCAACTTTCTTGTTTGCAATGCAATCTCTTAGATAATAAACTGGATTTTTAGCTAATGCAATGGCTGATGAGTTATCCACATAAATCTTTTTAGGCTTCTCTTATGGCATTCACAACTCCTTCAATAATCTTCTTAGCCATATGGAATGACAAACACATGTTATAGTAGCTACATATTCAGCTTTACAAGTAGATAATGTAATAATAGATTGCTTCTTTGAACTCCATGTGAAAACTGTGTCTCCCATATAGAAAACAAAACCTGTAGTGCCTTTTCTATCATCCATATCTCCAGCCCAATCACTATCACTATAACCCACAAGATAAAAGCTATTAGAATAACTGTAGAATAAGCCAAAATCTATGGTACCTTTGATGTATCGTAGAATTCGCTTCAAGGCTTTGAAGTGAGTCATAATTGGTGTCTTCATAAACCTACTCACAAGTCCTACTCTATAAAGAATATTCAGATGAGTGCATGATAAATATCTCAAACTCCCAACTAAGCTCTTGAATGTTGTAGAGTTTATCTTCTCCCCTTCATCATTGTTTGACATCTTCACTCCACACTCGACTAGAGTATTCACTTTTGCACAATTCTTTATTTTGAATTTTTTGAGAATCTCCTTTGCAAACTTCTCTTGAGAATCCTTAAGCAGTAGGACATGGTACCAGTATTCACCATCTCAAGCTCCTTGATCATTGCTTGCTTGAAGTCTCTAAACATCTTTGGATTATTTTCTGTGAAGATTAAGTCATCCATATGCAAACATACAATAAGTGTATCCCCACTCTCTTTGATCTTTACATAGATAACATATTCATAAGGCCACTTAACAAATCCATTCTTTAGGAAATAGCCATCAATGTGACTATACCAAGCCCTTGGGGCTTGCTTCAATCCATACAAACCTTTATTTAACTTTAAAATCTTGTCTTCATATCCATTTACTTCATAACTTATAGGTTGCTCAATGTAGACTTCTTCTTCAAGAAAATCATTAAAAAAAGGTTGATTTGACATCCATTTTATAGATTATCCATTTATGTTGGGCAACGGTGGCAATGATTAATCGAATGGTCTCCAATCTAGCAACAAGAGCAAAAACCTCTTCATAGTCAATCTCATGCTTTTGACGATAACCTTTTGCTAGTAACCGTGCCTTATATCTCTTGACCCCTTTCCACCAACACCAGAAACATAACAAGAAATAGAGAAGCAATAGAGACAGAAAGAAGAACCACCGTTTGAAACCATCGGCAACCACATCAATGACGCCACCGCGAGCTACCAGCACCGCCAACGCTACTAGGTCAGCTTATTCTCCTCTGTCATCCCCGACTCCTTCATTGTTCTGTATGAACAGTGGAGAGTGAATTAATTCACTCTCCACTATTCACGTCAACAATAGAGAGCTGCTCTACTGTTTACTGCGTCGGATAAGTCCAGCCCAACCCAAAATGATTGGGCCTAGTCTAGCCCAATCCAAAAATAATTTTAAAAAAATCCTTTTGAAAAAAATTTGTTGATTTTCCCACGTATGTTTCTATTAATGTTTCTTAATACTGGATTGTATTTTTATACTGTAAAGATACAAATTTGGTATTAAAATACCCGGTTTTTTTCAAAACGTTGAAAAAATTATAAAACAAAAAAAAGTCTTGCTTTCATGCATACGACCAAGTCTCTCAAAAAAATCATATCGTGTTTTCATACAAAGAAAATTCAAAAAAATATATGTTTTAGCATGCATTTTGGCTTTAATAACCAGTTTATTAAAGTCATGAGAACTAAGCCAATATTTCAAAAAACACCCAAAAAATATGTTGTTTTGTTTTAGCATCTAAGATTATGAATTTATATGTAAAACATATTTTTGATAATAAAAAGATGGTTCTTTTATAGATATTAGAACGATAAAGATCTCCTTACCGACAAAGACTTTTCTTAAACCATAGGCGGACCAACAATTAGAAAACACGACAAGACCTTAGTTTTTTATCAAATAATTAAACAATGCAGCCTACCTTAGGTGGGACGTATTTGAAGTGCCAATATCTTGTCATTACGCAACTAGTCCTCGTACCCGATCTTTAAGATCAGTTAGGGTTTCTAGTGATCAAAATAATAGTTGGAGACTCCCATTTCATTTTCCACTAATAAAAGATAAAGATTTCTTGTCTCCCACATTTTCAAAATACATTACAAGAGTGGAATATTGCCGCAACGCAGCACACGTGTGACAAAATAGCGACTCCATTAAGGACTCGGTGGACTAAGCTTTGTTTTCGTCTGATTATTGTGTTTGGTTGTTGGGTTTGTATGTTTGTTTGTTAATTATGCATTTTTTTAACGCCTTGATTCTTTTACATATTGTTCATGCATTGTATAGAAATTCATCCATGCATCATTCACTTATTCTATGAGAGTTGTCATAACCCAATTTTGGCCTTTTAGCTTTTAATTTAATTTTTACAAGGTTTAAAATGAAAAATTAAAAGATCAAAGATTTATTTCGATGAAAAGTGTGATTTGTTAACTTCTGTGAAAATTAAGGACTATAATGTGCTTTTGTCATTCTATCTTTATCTTCAAGATAATCCCTATCTTCAAGATAATCTTTATCTTCGAGATAATCCTTGTCTTTAAGAAAATAATAGTTATCCGCTTTTAAATTTGATTCTTAATCAAATTCAAACTTCAAAGAAGAGAACAAGTTTGATTCAAACTTGGTTTCTCACAAGCGAAGGGACTCTGCCACTATAAATATAGATCTTAGGGTATGAAAAAAAAGAGGGAGGATAAAAGGAAAAACCTAGGAAAAGGCCATTGCAGAAACCTTATAAAAAAAATAAAAAAAGACATTTACAAAAAAAAGAGGGTGCGGCCAAATCCTAGACTAGCTGCCGCCCCCTCCCCCTAGCTTTTTCCTCTCTTCTTCCCTGGTCCCAAACCAGCTATTAAACGCTCCTATTCATTGATTTTCTTTCTTCAAATCTCAACCCCAAGGAGCTGCAACTCCTCATAAAAATAAAAATAAAAAGTCTTTCTCCCTTCCAGTCACCGACCTCTCTTCCCCGCTCTCACTCTCCCCGTTAACCACCATCCTTCATCTCAGCCTCCTCACTGAGAACACAAGCCTCCACCCATCAATCCTCAGCCACAGGGAAACCGAAGGAAACCATACACAGACAGCCCTTTCACTTCCTTTTTCTGCGACCGATCGATCCCTCAAACTGACCACACACGATCTTCTTCCCCCATCCGTAATATTTCTCTTTCTTCCCTAGCCGACTACCATGAGCAATGGAGAAGCAACACCCAAAGACCCAATGGTTCCAGCCACAGGCAGCTGCAAAAACAGAGAAGATTTTTCTTCAGAACTCAGCTGTAGCAGCAAAAGTCATGTGGTGTAGTTTTTTTTCCTTTCTCTAGTGGTGCAGTTTCTTCATGCACAAGAACCGCGAGGCTCCAGCATGGCAGCCATGGACTGTCTAGCCTCCATTGAAGTAATGCTTAAAAGCACTCTTCTCGCCAACCTTTGCACTAACGGTGAACATCAGCATATAAGCTCCAACAGCCACTCCTCTCCCCCCACTATGCTCTTCCTGCCAGCGTCCACTAGTTCCTTGATCGGGAGAAGATCCTGCTCCACCGGGGTCTGCTTCCTCTTTTCTCTTCCTGCTGTGGCTCCAGCCATCGCTAGTGTCAGTGAGTCGCTTCCCCTCCTGTATTACAATTCACGTTAGTAGCTGTGAATTATAGTTCACTTCTTACTGTAGCAAGTGAATTATAATTCACCTGTCTCAACCTGGTCACTGGCTTAGGCTAGTGACCAGACCGGGGAGGTTGGGTCTACCCAGCCATGCAGGCTGGGTCAGACCCACCTAAAATAAATAAATAAAAAAACATAATAAAAAAATAATTTTTTTTATTCAGATTTTTATGGGTTTATTCATTGGCGCCAGAGTCAGGAATTATACCGTATTTTGTGGATTGCACAATATTTACCAACACCAGAGTTGGAAATATTCATAGTTCATGGGTGCCAGAGTCAGGGATTATACCGTGTTTTATGGATTGCACAATATTTACCAATGCCAGAGTTGGAAATATTCATAGTTCATTGCGCCAGAGTCAGAAATTATACCGTATTTTGTGGATTGCACAATATTTACCAACGCCAGAGTTGAAAATATTCATAGGTAAATATTCAATGATGCCAGAGTTGGGGATATTAGAGGATGACCATAAGAACAGGACACAAACAAACCTTTAGCAATTTTAGACAAAATCAGCAATGTAGCCTGCCTCAGGCGAAATGCTTAAGGGGTGATAGCATCTTCCCTTTCGCGAAACCAGTCCCGAACCATCTCTGTTGACCAGTTAGGGTTCCTAGTGACCATAATACTAGGTAAAGACTCCTTAAACAAGACCTTTTTCCCTAAAAGAACAAGATGCCAGATATCTGTTCTTATTTAAGGTCGTCGCGATGTCCGGGTGTGACAAGAGTTATATGGAAAACTGTAGGTTAAATGGAGGACTAGCAGCTTACCTTTGACTTTTATTCAAGGTTTAAGTTTGTGTGAACCCCAACTCTTCGCTGAGTGCTTAGACTGGTAATGATTGGTGTATATATCATCCCATTACCTACTGAGCCCCTATATTGCCTTCAAGAGGGTGATCACTAGGACAACGAAAGACTATTTTTTAGAGATCAGGTAGTAAACCTACCCCTTGTTTCACATAAAAAGATTAGAACTTACTTTTAGGATGTATGTTCCCTACACATTATTTTGCATCAATACAAGCCCTTCTTAAAGCATATTGAATTCAGGACTTACGGGTGACACAATGGCTGTCACTCAGGAAATTTCTGTTGTAGAGTTTGAGCAAAAATCAAAATTCTTGTTTCATCATGTAAGAATTACAACTATATATCACCCGTTGAAAGGTGAGTTTATCATGTAAAACATGCTCATACATTTAAACATGCATGCTTGCTGTTTGGAATAAAGATCCCTCAATTCTGTTTTGCTCATTAGAGTCAAGAGTTCCCGACATCTGATAGTGTTGAGGAGGATTCGCTCAAACTTCCAATCTAGAAACATAGCTTGTGGTAAAAGGATTCGTTGTTCTACCATGGACCCAGTTGGTGACTTATGTTGAGATGCCATCTATAAAGTTCTGATATGCTCATCAATGGAGACTATAGAGAAATGTATGCTTCTTTCTAAGGAGTATAACAAGTTAACCTATGAATCCCTTTTCACAAAGCTACACAGCCAAAGAACTAACATTATCTCTAGTTTTCTTATCCAAATCATGATCAGGAATGAATATTATGTTTTTTTTTGTTTCAATTGACACTTTGATTTTCTTCCTCGACACTTGGAGATTGTATCATCAACAAATCAAGGAGTTCTACTTTGTCGTGTACACAATGGACCATGTTATTATGTTATAACTCTTCCATCCAATAATGGTAAAAGATCCTGAATTCAAAGACGCGATATGATACTATAGAATCTGGCCTAATGATTGAAAGGTCAAAGCTTTTATGATACAAGATTATGAGATTCTCAAAGCCCAAGTTTCGCTCACATAAAAAATTATATATATATGACTGTATTAGAGTTGAGTTGTTTAAATCAATAACTTGGAAATGAAAGTTGTTGGATGAAGTGAGGTTGCCTCATGAAGAGTCCCCTTGTCGTATGATAAAAGTATTTGTGAATGACTCACTTCATTGGTTTACTTGGAAGAAAAATGTATTTGCATTTGATGTAAAAAGAGAGAGTCATTGTTTGTTTCCACTTCCCCTGCCAACCTCTGAGGGTAATGATAACTGATTAGTACTTAAAAATGCATTTTTATCATGGTTTTATATCATCATTTTGCACTTAAAGTATCAATAACTCTTTAACTAAAGCATGTTTTATAATAATAAGTCTGATACCATAAGATACCTTTAATTTTTGGTAAATATTCATCTTAAATGCAGGTCTATCACATAAATAAAAGGATTGATTGATGAGTTTAAGTACGGAAATTGAAAGGACAAAGAGAAGGCCAAACTTAGAAAAGAGATGCTGATTCAGTCCAAACTAGAACACTGTTCGGTCATTGGGTCATATCTGGAGTTGTAGATCTTGGATTAAGGTCTGCCTTATATGGATGGAAAGCTAAGACATAGGCCTAAAACTTTTATAGGAGTCCAAGATTTAAAAAGGTCGTTTTCAAGTCCAAATTGTAGCAATAACGGAGAAGTCTAAATCTGTCCTGTAGCCCAGAAACTGTTTAGTGTTCAGCCCATATCTCAGGTTATTAAAGTCCAGATGACCTCAACTTTTTTTTCTGGAAAGCTAAGACAATTTCCTAGAACTTTCATGATTTAAGTCTGTTCAAATTATGACGTTATCAATGATGTTTATGGCAGACAAGAAGATAAGGATTGTCACCAAGTCAAGATGTGGCCACCCACTCAACAATTAGTCAACAAATGAATAGTTCTGAATTTTGGCCTATAAAAGGAGGCATTTGCCATGTATTTAGGCATTTTGGTTTTCAGATCAAAATCATGCTCTCTCTCTCTCTCTTTCTCTCTCTTTGTAATGCTTAAGTTTTGTTTATATTAATCTCTTGTTTATGCTTTTCATTTCCTTTCCTTTACTTACTTAACTTATATCTTATTTATGTTCGTATCTTGTTTATTTTTGTTCTCTTCTTCATTATGTTTAGCTAAGTTTATTATGTCAATGTGAAAAGGTTACACTAATGGTGTAAAAATAAGTATAGTGTAAACTTAACATGGACTTTAATATGTAGTACTAATATGTTTTATATTTGTTATCTTGTTCACTTTTAATACTTTGCTTGTTAAATAGTTAATCTAGATTTATGTTGTATAACCTTGGTACAACAAATACTTGGCACTTTTATAGCCCAAACTGTATGGTATAACCGACACCTGTGCTATGAAAGGAAATTAATTTGTTGTTAACATGAGTTATAATCATGAATGCCTGACAACATTTACAAGTATTAGCATTATTTGAATAAGATAACTAATGTAATCATGTTAACAATTTATAATTCAATTAGAACCTTCTTTATGTGTGGTTTCTAGTTGAATAATAAGAGTTTATACTATACTTGTTTGAAATACCATTAGTGGATTCTCTAACCTTGACAATTGTTCTTATCATTGTTTAATCCTTACATCAATCTTCCATCTCAAAGTCCTCTTTAACTTCTTTTTAATACTACTACTACTACTACTACTACTACTACTACTACTACTAGAATTATTATTGTTGTTGTTGTTGTTGTTGTAGTATTATTGTTATTTATAATTTATATAGTTAACTTCCCTGTGGCTTGACCCTGGTCTTACCAGGTTATTTATTACTTCGACACTCCTGCACTTGAGAGAAGACATCAATCTTTTGGTCGTGTCAATAACAAAGATATCAGACTTGTTAAATACAATGAAAAGCTCATCATGACCTGCATTGATAGGGAGAGTAATTTCATGGAAGTATGGATCATAGAGGATCATGACATAAAACGATGGAGCAAGAGGCATTTGATAAACATAGGGGTTTAACAGGAAAGAATCCCATGTAAGTCCTCTGGCCTTTTGCAATGCTGATGCTGTGTTAATGAGAGAATATTTTCTTGACATGACATTCTTCAACTTTAAGACAGGAGATATTGACATGTTACGATTATGAAAGGGTGTGTTTTATGGATGCTTCCCATTCCAACTTAACTTTGCCACAAGAAAAAAACATAGCTAGTTCATTGCCCCAATGCATGATTCTCTATACGGAATAATCTAGATGAGATGTGAAAAATTACAAGAACTTCGAAGATTAAGTCTAAAAGTTAGTGAGCAAGAGGCAGATAGATTTTGTAAAGGATGGCATCAATAATCATATTGTCAATATGCCATTACCAAGGAGGGATAGCAAAACATTGATGATTGCAGAAGAAGCTGATTATAAATGTTTTTTGTCAATTTTGTTGTTCACCATTTTTGTTTTGGGATCACATCTCATCATTTAATAAAATATGTCTTTTCTTTGTGTTTTTGCTATTTTGAAATCATAAGATGTTTAGCATTTTATTTTGAAAATATTTTTTGATTAAACTCTAACTTGCGTTTAAGACTAATCAATCCTGAATGATTAAAAGTGTTTTAATTCCAGAAAAGACTTGATGTTCGTTAAAATGACAAGAGGTGACCGAACAAATTTTAAGCTCACACACAAAATTGAACCATACACCATATAAGCTAAGTTTTAGCAGTATGCCTAATGACACACGATGGACTCAGTAGTTATGGATTCACGAATCAAGACTCTTACAAGTCTAAAGCATTACACGGGACGAGGTCAAAATTTATCGATTCTAATTAACCTTGCTTAAAATGAGAAAACACCATCTTTGTTCACTCATTTCACAATTCTTGAAATATATCCTTTGCAATCTCATTTTGAGCCTGGTGGAATATTTCATTAAAAAAGAAATGTTGACATGGATTACACCTCACACTAGAAGCAAACAAGAGATTTTTGTTAGAAAAGGATAAAAATAATGATAGAATCAATAGTAAAAGGGATGTTAAGAACAAAAGTCCAATGATTGAGAGGGGGCTTAGAGAAAGGGCCATAGACTAGAAGGGCATATAAGAAAAATTTGAGGAAGGCTATGTGAAAGCTAAAAAAAGTGAAAATTGCCTAGAAGGCAAATCAAAGATAAAGGAAGGAGAATGTCTACCAAATCTAGGAATGGTAAAAAAGGTTTCAATTAATAAAAGACACAACAAATGTCAAAAGTCAATGCCAAAAAAATACTAAGTTACAAACATTGTCTTTTGATGTCAGTGTCTTCAAAAGATCGAATTGGTTAATCATTAAAGAAAAAGTCGAATTTGCATTATGACTTATGTCAAGAGAGTTCTGATGGTTACATGGCATATCCTCTATAAAGACAACAGTAGAAAGAAAGTTGATGAATATTTGATGTTGTTCCTAGGTCTTTGAAACTCTTAAACACCTTTTTGATCCTATAAAATTTCTATTTTTCATTGCCATGAACCATAGCCTGCATTACATTCTTTAAGAAGCTCCTTTTTTTATCAAGTAAGCAATTTGAACTGATAAATGACGCTCTCAAAACTTGAAAAGCTTTTCTATAAGGGTCGTGGCTTCATGAATTAAGCTACTGATTATTATGCATGCTGATAAAATTGGTGCTCAAAAGAACAACTTTTCTTGATAAATCCTTAATTTTTGACTTAGGCATCCTGTTTATTTGAAATTCACAGAAAATCACCTTATCATATGCCATCAAATGATATACTCAAAAGCAAAGATTAAAATTGATACAAAGAACCATAGACAAAGTTGTTTTAATCTTACAACGGGTCAATTCCTAATATCAAAATACAAGATAATCAAAGGATTACATGTATTGAATAACGTGTGTTGGGTCTTTGACCAAAAAGCTTGATTTTTAAAAGATCTTTTCAAATAATGACATCTCTGATTTCATTTTAACAAATTAGACTTTGAATAGACATGATCTTTGAAATATGAGAGTTGAATCTAGAATAAAAAAACATTTTTCAAACAAGAAGAACATTGATCGAGTTTATAAATTCCTGGAAAAAAATGACATTGACACTTCTCGAGATGTAGAGCAGTTAGGTTTAATACATTAAACCCTGAAAAGGAAGATAAACAATATTCAGATTAGCCAAGGCAAAGAAAGAATCAAATGATGAGTTAGCAAAGTCTATCAAAGTTATGATTAGCATATAGTAATGAAAAAAAACCTCCTGATTATAGACAGATGAATGAGCACGTTCTGATCAACTAGGGGCAATGTTGTTCAAAGACAACCCATGATTTAGTAAACCCCGGCAACAATTGAGAGCAAAGATGTACCTGAAGGACATCTTTATCTCATAATCTTTGAAACATGGATATCGATTTATGTGGGCATATTGTTGCATTTAAATGAATGATGAAAAGATGCAAACCACCAAGACTGACTGTGGAACAAGGATATACCTAAAGGACATCATCATATCATCATCCTTTGAAACATGGTTATCGACTGATGTGGGCATATGGTTACATTTGAATGAATACTGAAAAGATGCACACCATCAAGACTGACGGTGGAACAAAGATATACCTGAAGGACATTTTAATATCTTCATCCTTTGAAACATGGCTATTGACCAATGTGGACACACGATTGAATATAAATGAATGGTGAAAAGATGCACACCACTAAGACTAACTGTGGAATAAATGCTACACTTGAAGAACATTTTCATATCATCATCCTTTGAAACATGGTTATCAACCGATGTTGTCATATGGCTGTATTTGAATGAATATCAAAAAGATACATCCCACCAAGACTGACTATGGGAATAAGCTCTATCGAAGTAAAAGTGCTTTTTACCGCATGAATATGGGTGATTAACTTCATTAATGATGTTAATGCATTTCTTTTTATAATCTGATTAGATGAGCCAAAAGGGATCTATTGAGAAAAGCATGGACCCTACAATAAAGAGCCTTTTACTACAAGCTATGAGATGCATGTCTGGATGATTAGATAGTTTCCAAGAAGATTGATGATAATATATACTGGAAAAGTATTGTTTCAACTAGAGGCAAGTCCGTAGTTGATTAGCAATCTAAGACGAGGATGACACTAGAAAACCTCTTGATGAGTATTAGCAGGACGCACATAACTAATCAAAGAACAGTTACCGAGAGAATCCAAGAGATGAATGATTTGTTAAGCTCCTTCATGATGAATCAAACAACACCACACTTGAGGGCATTGTCAAGCTTGATAAAAAATAAAAGCAATAATCATCGTGGATAACCCAAAATGGGCACTACACTTATATTTGAGTGGAAGGCTAGCACGCGAATGAGTCAGTCAGTCAGAAGAACAAAAAAGGTTTTTGATAGCAAGCAATATGATGAATCAAGCAACACCACACTTGAGGGCATTATCAAGTTTGATAAACAATGAAAACAATAATCGTCATGGACATCCCAGAACGGGTACTACATTTACAATTGAGTGGAAGGCTAGCACGTGAATAAGCTAGTTAGTCAGAAGAACAAAAAAGGTTTTGGATAGCAAGTAAAGACACCCAATGCCAATGGAACATTAAATGGGGGGCTATATTTCAAATCAGGTAATGATGCATGCATGTCATCTAACCTCAAAACATTGCATCAAATATTTTTAAATTGTTACAAGAAAGATCATCAATGAAGTTCAGCGAGATTGTGGACAAATAAAGAATCATTGAGTTAATGATAGCAAAGAAATCACAGCTTTGACCCTAGAACGAGAAGAAGATGAGATGAACCCTACCATTAGGAAAATTTCAATGAAATAAAAAGATTAACCATGTCATCAAGAAGAGTCTTCAGTTCGAACACTGTCATCAAGAAAAACATACATAAAATTTACCTTTGGTTAAAAGGAATCAATATATGAGATTTTAGGTTGACTAAGTTACATACCGACTTTGGTTCTAGTTAAAAGGGATCGCCAGATAGGATCTTAGATTGATCGAGCCATAAAATAGATTATGGTTAAAAGAGATTGCCAGAAGGGATCTCAGGTTAACCATCACACATAGATTTTAGCTTTGGTTGAAGAGAGTTGCTAGATGAGATTTCAGGTTGACCAAGCTACGCACCGACTTTGGTTCTAGTTAAAGGGGATCACCATATGGGATCTCAGATTGACCGATCCACAAAACATATTTTGGTTAAAGGAGATCACCATAAGGGATCTCAAGTTAACCACCACACACAGATTTTAGTTTTGGTTGAAGAAAGTCGCCAGATGGGATTTCAGGTTGACTAAGCTACTCACCTACACACAGAATTTTGGTTATGGTTAAAGGAGATCATCATATAGGATCTTAGGTTTAACTCAACCATACAAGGAACTTAGCTTTGATTAAAAGGGATCACCAGATAAGATTTCAGGTTAACCAACCTACGCACAGAACTTTGGTTCTAGTTAATGAGGATCGACAGATGGGATCTCAGGTTAACCCAACCACACATATTCTTGAAAAATCTCTGCATTTTTAACCTTGAAAATGTTTTTCCATCTAGGTAGGTTACCCATTACTATAAGATCATTTTTGAAAAATCTTCATTTTTTTTTCTTTCCACTTGGGTAGGTCACCCATAATAATGAGACCACTTTCACTTTTCATTACAATGAGATAATTTTTTATATTTTTCCACCTGGGTAGGTCACCCACTACAATGAGATCACTTTTCACTTTTCATATTTTTTTCCACTTGGGTTGGTCACCCACTACAATGAGACCACTTTTCACTTTTCATATTTTTTTTCCACTTGGGTTGGTCACCCACTACAATGAGACCACACATATATTTTCTTTGCTTCTGGTTAAAGGAGATCACCAATTGGGATTTCAGGTTGACCGAGCTACACATAGATCGATTTTAGGACAGACTTTGGTCCCGGTTAAAGGGGATCACCAGATGAAATCTCATGTTAACTCAACCATACATAGAATTTAGCTTTGGTTAAAGGGATTCACCAGATGGGATTTCAAGTTGACCGAGCTACACGCAAATTAATTTTTGGATAGACTTTGGTTCTAGTTAAAGGGGATCACCAAATGGGATCTCAGGTTAACTCAACCATACATGGAATTTAGCTTTGGTTAAAGGGAGTCGCTAAATAAAATTTCAGGTTGACCGTACTGCACATAAAATTTTGATTCTAGTTCAAAAAATTACCAGATGGGATCTTAGGTTAACCTAATCACACATCGGTTTAGCTTTGGTTAAAAGGAGTCGACATATGAGATTTTAGGTTGACCGAGCTGTATATAAAATTTTGGTTCTAGTTAAAGGAGATCATCAGATAGGATCTTAGATTAATTCAACCATACAGGGAATTCAGCTTTTGTTAAAGGGAATCGTCATATAGAATTTCAGGTTGGTCGAGCTACAGACAAACAGGTTTTGGTTTTGGTTAAAGGAGGTCACCAGAAAGGATCTCAGGTTAGCCCAACCACACAAAGAATTTAGCTTTTGTTAAAGAAAGTCGCTAAATGGGATTTTAGGTTGACTAAGCTGCACAGAGATTTTGGTTTTGGTTAAAGGAGATCATTAAATGGGATCTTAGATTGACTTAACCGCAAACATAGATTTTTTTCGTTATGGTAGAAGAGGATAGCTAGATGGGATCTCAAGTTGACCGAGCTGCCAACATTATCATAACATAGAAAGAAAAATGAGAAAAAACCTACCATTAGGAAATTCTCAAAAGAAAGAAAAAAGAAAGTGCAAATCCTGCCGTTAGGAAAAACAGTTTTAGGTTCTGGTTAAAGGAAATCGTCAGATTAGGATCTTAGAATAACCAAGTTACATATAGTTTTGATCTCTAGTTTTGGGTTAAAGGGGGTTGCTGTAAAGATAAAGTTTCAGATCGACCAAGCTTCGAGAAGATCAATTTCAAAAGTTCATTTTGTTTATCTTTACAAAGCTTACTACGCAAAGTCTTCGCTTCGTAAGTAATGTAAAGAGGGGATATCTATTGTTACCATTTTTTGATCCCCGTAAAAAAAAAGGAGAAAATACAAAAAATCAAAAAAACAATATTCGAAAGAATATCAAAAAAATAATAGCAGTGAGAAAAGGATGTTAAAACGCCTAGAAAATGACCAAAAATTAGTTAAGGAGGTTTCAAAATACAAAGATTGAAGTTTGACAGTATATCATTGATTGATGAGAGCCTTGTTAATAAAAAAAAATCAATTTGAAAAAGAAATGTTCAAACTCAGATGTTTATGGACTCAATTAAACTTTATTGAAGGTTTAATTGAATTTATGAAGGGTTTGATTGCAAGAAAATTTAATTTTTAAGTCAATTAGGCTGTAATTGGAAGAAATTAAAGTTCTGGGTTTAAATTATAATTTTTAAGAGTTGATTTTGTCAAATCAATGGCTTAATTGCATAATTATTGAAGTTTGATGGGCAATCGAGGACTTGATTGAACAAATCACAAATTAAGGATCGATTTGGAAATTGAAATATTTTTGGTGCCATTTCTTTTAAAATGAAACGATGTTGTTTTGAACAACATTGTGCATCCTCTTCCTTCCCCCCACACACAGACAGGGAAGAAAAAGCTTTCTTTCCAGCGCTATCTCTCCTCCAACTTGACAAAGCACTGACATGTCATACCCCTCCACATGCCCTGCATTCACGCTGAAAAAAGGAGAGGGGAGCCATGCCATGTAAGCAGCTCCTCATTGCCCACCTTACCCTGTGCCATGGCAGGGGTAAGGTGGCTCTCTCCTCCTCTGATTATAAATACCAGAGAGGGAACCATAAAAAACAAGGGGGAACATTTTGAGAAGAAAGATAGGGGAAACAAAAAAAAAAGAAATAAAAAGAAAGAAAAGAAAGAACCAGAGAGAAAAGGAGGGAAGAACGAAAAAACAGAGAGTAACATAGGGGGGAGGAAAAATTTGAGAGAAAGAGGAACGAAAAACAAAGAGAAAACAAACAAGGGGGGAGATTTGAAAAAGGGGTAACATGGGAGAAGATTTTGAAAAAGAATAGAGAGGTTACAGAGGAGAAAAAAAAAGAGCAGAAGGGAGGAGAAGAAGACCACTGCAACAACCATTTTCAGTTTGCCACCTCTACCGCCTACCTTCATTGTCACTGCCACAAGAACCGTTTTGAGCCACTGTTGATAACAGCTCCACCACCAACATAAACAGAAGAAGAAATGAAGAAGCAATAAAGAAAGGGGAAACAGAGACAGAAAGAGGAAGCCAAGCATAAACAAAGAAAAAAAAAAGAACCGCCATCTAGAACCATTGGTAGCCGCGACAACGACCTCACTACGAGCCACTAGCACTGCCACTGCTGTCAGGTCAGCTTCTTCTTCTTCGTCGTCCCCGGCTCCTTCACTATTCTGTGTGAATAGTAGAGGGTGAATTAATTCACTCTCCATTGTTCATGTCAACAGTGGAGAGCTGTTCAACTGTTCACTAGGTTGTACCGGCCCAAAATGACTGAGCCGGGCCTGGCCCAATCCAAAAATAATTTTTAAAAAATCCTTTTGAAGAAAATTTGTTGATTTTCTTGCGTATGTTTCTATTAATTTTTCTTAATAATGGATTGTATTATACTGTAAAGATACAAATTTGGTATTAAAATACCTGGTTTTTGTCAAAACATTGCAAAAATTATAAAACAAAAGAAAGTCTTGCTTTCATGCATACGACCAAGTCTCTAAAAAAAATCATATCATGTTTTCATGCAAAGAAAATTTCCAAAAAATATATGTTTTATCATGCATTTTGGCTTTAATAACCAGTTTATTAAAGTCATGAGAACTAGGCCAATATTTCAAAAAAACACCCAAAAAATATGTTGTTTTGTTTTAGTATCTAGGATTATGAATTTATATGTAAAACGTATTCCTGATATTAAAAAGATGGTTCTTTTATAGATATTAGAATGGTAAGGTTTTTACCCGATAAGATAAAGATTTCCTTACTGAGGAGGACTTTTTTTAAACCATAAGCGGACCAATAATTAGAAAACACAACAAGACCTTAGTTTTTTATTAGACAATTAAACAATGCAGCCTACCTTAGGTGGGGCGTATTTGGGGTGCAAATACCTTCCATTTATGCAACCAAACCCCGTACCCGATCTCTAAAACTAATTAGAGTTTCTAGTGATCAAATTACTAGGCGGCGAGTCTCATTCCATTTTTTCACTGATAAAAGACAAGAATTTATTGTCTCCTCACATTTTTCAGATACATTACGAGAGTGGAATATCGCCGCACACATGCGACACCAAGAACTTATGGTTATTGATTTGAAATGTTTATGTTAGATTTTCTCATGTATTTCATAGACATATTGTATAATTGATAGGAAGAATGTATTATGATCCATAAGAGGAGCAATCATTCATAACTTTTGTTGACATGTTAATACTTGTGAAAGTATTAATAGTTTGTCATCATCAAAAAGGAAAAAAAAATATTAGCAAAAGGCTATCATTTGCTTATAGTTTTGATGAATCAAACTAATAAGTTACTAATCATTTTCTTAAAGTTGTGTTTACTATGTCTAACATTTCAAGGATAATTGATAAGTCTTGAAGTTGTGATAAAAATATGAAACTATTATAATAGTATACTTTTCTACAAAATTATTCTTAGGATGTTGTTATATATGATTCAAGTC
>Ga0325411_1002908_pt1 | contig 19303 bp, 15 predicted proteins | sample PopdelMetagenome_13_FD_206181 | JGI IMG/M metagenome (GOLD analysis project Ga0325411, IMG submission 206181) | Populus deltoides microbial communities from Bellville, Georgia, United States - Xylem-PdIQD-R4 | ecosystem: Host-associated > Plants > Phyllosphere > Stem > Wood/Secondary xylem...
ATTCAGGTCTCTAATCTTTCTTTTCTGTGCATTACCATCCCTCTATCTATATGTGACCATCTAATATGATAAATTCGACTGCACGTGCACCTTTTATAATGTGAAAAGCGTGGATTGAGATTTTTTTTTAAAAAAATAATTAAATTTAATAGATTTGATGGAATGATGATATTGCAAATGAAAAATAGATTGGAGACTTAAATGGAATTACTATGAAAAAAGATTGGGAACAAGGTTCTTGCTGATCGAGATTTCAAAATGGTTGTTACGCGTAAAAAAGCACAAGTACATAAAAAGAATATTTATATAATAAATCTATGTTGTCTGAAAATCATATAGTTCATATCTTAGTATTTTATTTAATAATTTAAATTATTAGGTTAAATTAATTTTTTGATATAGTATCACAATTTTAATAATCAAAATAGTTACGAGTTCGAATCTTATTATTTTTATTTATTTTTTAATTAATAACACAAAGTAGTGTACATATTTCAAGATCGAAAAGGACTTTTACTTAAAAGAATATACAATCAAAGTATTTTTGTTACATGATGAAATGAATTAGTAAGTTAGTCACACAAATCAAATTACCTCCATAAATTTAGATACTCTTAAATTTCAAAGATATCAATCTTAATTTCAAGTAAATGACACTAAAAGCTAATACAATGAACAATACCTATCTTTTCTAACTACTCATGTCTCGTAGTATCATTTAGTAAGTAATATATGCAAAGATAGGACCATTCGACTGCGAAGCTCTATATATGCATTATATTTTGAACCTGTTCGATAATTAATGAAAGTCTGCGGAAGTTATTCGGGGAGTAAAGATAGAGAGAGAGTTTTAGGAAAATTTGAATTGTTTCAAATTTATCTCTAAATTCAAAGTTAGCTTTCAATTTATTTCTTTTAATAAAAAATTCCCATCTAAACCGATGGAAATACCTTTCCATAAAAAAAAACTAAGAAAATCCCACCTAATTTATTAAAAAACATATGAAAAAACTTTAATGACACATGACAATACATTTTTTTTTAATTTTTTATAATAAACTGGGTCAGATTTAAGCTTCTCATATGCGAGCAATTTTGAACTTATAATCCTTTCAGGTCCTTCCCATTTCTATACCATCCTCCAGGTTGGATCCCCTGATGTACCATGGAGCTCACTGTTAGCTTGGTGCTTATAAGCCATTTTAATTGTGAATTGGCCATTAGAAGATGCTTTCCTTTACATATTGTTTGTCCCCATCATAGTACTTGGCACGGGATGACTAACAATAACCATCAGAACTCTTACGGGGAGAAGATGGGCAAAGTCTTCCCATTTTCATGTGTTATTTCTCTCCACCATATCTGTCACCCGAGTGTTGCTCCCTTCATGTGGCATTTCTTGTAGGGCATACTGAATCAAAGGATCGAAACCATCAAGCCACTCATCTTTTCAGAATCTAACCATGCATCCATTGCCTATAGGCCACCCAATTCTTGCATCGACTTGAGGTAACACTCTGCAAATGGCTTTCCATAACGGAGAGTCACATCCTTTTGCCTTTATTTAAGAGCTAATAGTTTGATAGTGTACATACTTGACACGTATAACTTCTGCCCATAAGGTGGTATTATCATTCAAAATACCCCATCCTAGTTTCATCATAAAAGCCCTGTTTAGGCAGTGTATATTGCGTAAACCCAGCCCTTCTTCCATTCTTTGTTGGCAACATTTTTTCCACTGAACAAGATGAGGTCTTTTATCATGTTCATTATCAACCCAAATAAAATTTCGACAGATCTTTTCAATCTCTAAGCAAATAGACTTCAGGAGCATTGTTGATTGCATTGGATATAAAGGCACCGTTGCAAGAGCAGATCTGCAAAGTGTAATTCTCCCAGCTAGAGACAAATTCTTGGCTTTCCATGTGGCCAATTTATTGGGGGAGCAAAGCTAGAGAGAGAATTTTAGGAAAATTTGAATTGTTTCAAATTTATCTCTAAACTCAAAGTTAGTTTTCAATTTATTTCTTTTAATAAAAAATTCCCATCTAAACCGATGGAAATACCTTTCCATAAAAAACTAAGAAAATCCCACCTAATTTATTAAAAGATATATGAAAAAAAATTTAATGACACATGACAATACATTTTTTTTTAATTTTTTATAATAAATTGGGTCAGATTTAAGTTTATCATATGCGAGCAATTTTATCATTTTGGATGAGAACACACACACACACACATATATATATATATATATATATAAAGCATAAATTAAAAAATAACTTAAAATATAAAAATAAATAGAAAGCTATTAAACTATAGGATCATATCTGAAAGTGAAAATTTAAAATATAGAAAACAATTGAGCTAGTTCTCCAAAATCACCACTAAAAAATGATAATTTCACATGAAAATTTAAAATACTGTTTCCTATAATGAAGAAATTGTTGTAAGTTACTTCAAATTTCTTAATGAGGTCACAAACGTGGTTACGCCAAGTCAATGAAGAAATTTCTTATAATGTTCTTAGTAGTTAATGCAGCGGATCCACGATTAAAAAGAGACTGAAAGAAAAAGAGATGCATGCTGAAAATCGAGGCTTCAAGCCTGGAGAGAAAAAAAACTATATTTAACGAGGAATATTGAATCCAATAAGATTATGGTAAGACCATAATCTGCTAACCAATTTGCTGCTGCGTTAGCCTCCCTAAATACGTGTTGAATTCGGACCTCCCAGTCCTTAACTAAAGAATGAGAGACATTTTTAGAGAAATACATCTTTGTTTTACTGTGACTAACTTTCGCACCCGACACCACACAGAATAAGTTCGAGCACTCCAGCACTTTGGATAACTGATTCTCGTTGGCCCCTATAGAAGCATATCATCTGCAAAAAATGGGTGTGAAATAAAAGGTCCCCTTCATCCAAATTTGAAAGCTTTCCATGCCCCTATCCCAACCTGTTGATGGATAAGATGTTATAACCTTTCAGAACATAACATGAAAATATACGGGGAGAAAGAGTCTCCTTGTCTAATTCCCCTCGTAGGAAGGAATTTGTCAGCAACAATACAATTCCACAACATACTTGGAGAATTTGTTTCGATGCATGCCATAATAAGAGCAACCATATCACGTGGAATTCCTGCTAGCACTAATGTCTCTCTAATAAAGTCCCAATTCAATCTATCACAAGCCTTTTCCAAGTCAACTTTTGTTACCATAAAACCTTTCCTTCCCCTCTTCAGATTGCGCATCAAGTCGATAACCTCTTGGGCCACAATGATATTATCCACTGTATGCCTTCCCGGTACAAAGCTGCATTGATTATTTGTAACCAGAAAAGTCATTAATGGTTTGATTCTGTTAACTATAACTTTAGTTAGAATCTTGAAAACTACATTACATAACCCGATAGGTCTGAACTGATGGATAAACTTCGGCATTGGGACTTTAGGAATGAGCACTATCAGTGAGTAATTGACTTATGATAGATTTTGTCTACCCTTAAAAAGCCTTTCTGATAAAATTGCACACATCATCAGCAACCAGCTGCCACAAAGATTGAAAAACCATGGGCTGAAATCCATCTGGTTGGTGTCTTGAAAGGTTTCATATCAAACAAAGCTCGTTTCACCTCCTCATTTGTCACAGTCCCAAGTAATTGGTTTTTAATCCCTTCATCAATGGTCAGAAATTTTGAAAAGAAGTGTTCTCTATGGTGGAAATCCCCTTATTTGGAAAATAAATTCTTGTAAAACTCACTAGCCATCACCTTTAATTTCATATCATCTCATATCCACTGGTGGTCATTATCTTTCAAACATTAAATTATGTTCTTTTATCTTCTGATTATAGCCTTGGTATGAAAATAAGCTGTGTTTCTATCACTAAAAGAGATCCATTGGCACCTTGATTTTTTATACCAATAGATCTCTTCTTGCTTGAGAATCTGGTTGTATTCACTATTTAATTCCTTTTTCAATCTGTTTAGAAAAGGCTAATTGTTCCCATTCAGATGTTTTTGAATGCCTTGTAATCGGGCCACCACTCTTTTTTTCCTGTAAAAGATATTCCCAAAAACTTTCTTATTCCAAGTCTTCAAATTACTTGTCAATTCTTGTCTTGAACTGACCACTTCAACTCTTTTCACCGAACTCTGCTGGACGATATCGGCAAATTGACCATTGGACATTCAAGCTGCTTCAGATTTAAATGGCTTCTCTGTACCTCTATAAAGTAAACCTCTATTATGAGTCTGGACTAAGATCGGGTGATGGTCCGATTTAATTCTAGGAAGCATCTTTATTATTAATTCAGGGAATTTAACTTTAAAGAGATGATTTCCAAGAACCCCATCCAACCTTTCAAATACTCTACCATATCACCTGATCTCCTGACCCCGCCAGGTAAATTTTGGTCCAATACTACCGTAGTTAATTAATCCATAATTTTGTATCCAATTACTGAACATGTTGCACCTTCTTATATCCACTAGTCTTCCCCCTATTTTTTCTGACCCTCCGAGTATCCACTGGTCCACAATGAATCCATGTAATGTTTCCTCAAGATTTCTTTTAGGAGGGGAAACATAATGAGGTGCATATCCATAAAAATTTTGAAAATTATGGTGTGCTTGAAATGGTGGCTGTGAAGTTTGTACATTATTGTTACTACTCTTCCAACTAAAATTTGGATGGTCTCTCCAATTAGGGTTGTCTGTTTGCGAGTATGGGTTATGATTTGGCATTTAAAAACTATTTAAAACATTTGCTTGTTCATTGAGACATTCCTTAAAAGAAGGCAAAGTTGGACAATCATTGATTGAGTGTTCATTAGTTTCACAAATTTAACACACAATTTCCTAAACAGATTTTAATTGACCGTTTTTTTTAATTCTAGTGCCTCGACTTTTCTAGCTAAAGATGCAAATTTGGCATGGAGGTCATGATATTCCCTAAGGTTATACATACCTCCACTAGATGTATGAGGTTGAGTTTTACCCAGTGCCTCATAAGTACCTGTAGTGTCCCAATTTTGAGCATTTTCAGCTAACAAGTCTAGATACTCCATTGCTTCATCAAGGTCTTTTTCAAAAGTTCCATTGCACATCAATTCCACAATTTGTCTATCTTTAGGTGTTAATCTTTGATGAGAATATGAAACAAATCTCCATGTTTCAAAACCATGATGAAGACATGTATTAAGCAAATTTTTATACCTATCCCAACATTGGTAAAATATTTCTCTTGGCTTTTGAGTAAATATGGTGATTTGTCTTTTGAAAGAGTTTGTTCTATGAGATGGAAAAAACTTCTTTAAAAACTGTTGTTGCATTTCATCCCAAACACGAATGGATCCTGACTTAAGATTTTGTAGCAATGTTTTAGCTTTATCTTTTAAAGAAAAGAGAAAAAAGCTTTAATCTGATGGTGTTCATAATACAATTTAAATCAGTGTTACAAACTTCTTCAAATTCTCTCAAATACAAGTATGGATTCTCTAGATCTAAACCATGAAAAGTAGGTAAAAGTTGAATAATGCATGGCTTAAAATTGAAGTGAGATGTATCAGGAGGGAAACTTATACATGATGGTGCACTTGTTCTTGTAAGATTCATGTGGTCTCTAAGTGTTCTAACTCGATTATTCTCATTATGAAGCGACTGATTATCCTTTTCGGCCATGTTTTCTGAAAATAATGAGGATTTCCTAGAAAGTCTACCATTTAATGTGCGTGTCCAAACTCTCATGCAAGTGCAAAAGAAAAGATAAAGAAAAAGAAGAAACAAAGAAAAAAAATTAGAAAAACAATAAAAGTGAAAAGAAAAATAAAATAAAATATATAATTTATACAATAACTTACCTCCCCGACAACGACATCAAAACCTTAACACGATCAAAAGATTGATGTCTTATCCCAAGTGTAGGAGTGTCGAAGTAATAAATAACCCGGCAAGACCGGAGTCGAACCACAGGGAGGTGAACTATATAAAATTATAAACAACAAATGAAAAGGAGTTTAAGAGAACTTTTGAGATGTGATATTGATGTAAGGATTAAACAAGGATAATATAATTGTCAAGGTTAGAGGATCCACTAATGGTATTTCAAATAAGTATAGTATAAACTCCTTTTATTACTCAACTGGAAACCACACACAAAGGAGGTTCCAATCGGATTATAAATTATTAACATGATTATATTAATTATCTTATTTGAGTAATGCCAATACTTGTAAATGTAGTCAGGTATTCATGGTGATAACTTATGTTAACAACAAATCAAGTTCCTTTCATAGCACAAGTGTCAGTTATACCATACAGTAGGCTATGAAAGTTCCAAGTATTTGTTGTACCAAGGGTTGTACAACACAAATCTAGATTAACCATTTAATAAGTAAGGTATTAAGAGTGAGTAAGATAACAAATATAAAATATGTTAGTATCAAACATTAAAGTCCACGTTGAGTTTATATTATATTTATTCTTACACCATCAATGTACCCTTTTCACCTTAACAAAATTAACTTAGCTAAATATTATGAAGAAGAAAAACATAAATAAATAATATAAGAACATAGACATGATATAAGTTAACTAAGTATAGTAAAGGAAATGAAAAGTATAAACAAGAGATTAATATAATATAAAATAAAACTTGAACATTACAAAATACAAAGAAAGAGAGTTATCTTGATCTAAACACCAAGATGTATAAATGTATGGCAAATGCCTCCTTTTATAGGCTAAAATTTGGAACTATTGATTTGATGACTAATTATTGAGTAGGTGGCCACCTCTTGACTTTGTAACAACCATTATCTTCTTGTTTGAACCAAACATCATTGCTAACATCATAATTTGAACATGTAGTCTTTCATGAAAGTTCTGGGCAATTGTCTCATATTTCTAAAAAAACAAGAATGAACTCATTTGGACGTCTAGAACTCGAGAAATGGGCTAAACACCGAACAATGTCTGGGCTGCAGGACAGATTCCAACTTCTCTTTTGTTGCTACAATTTGAAATTGAAAAAGACCGTTTTGAATCTTGGACTCTCAAGAAAGTTTTAGGCCTATGTCTTAGCTTTCCATCCATATAAACCAGACCTACATCCAAGTTCTACAGCTCCAGTTATGATCCAATAACTGAATGGTGTTCCAGTTTGAATTGAACCAACATCTCTTTTTTAAGCTTAGCCTTCTCTTTGTCTTCTCAATTTTAGTAGTCAAACAAATCAATCAATCCTTTGAATTATGAAACATACTTGCATTTGAAATGAGCATTTACCATAAATTAAAGATATCTTATATTATCGTACTTGCTATTATAAAACATACTTAAGTTAGGGAATTTAATGATATTTTAAGTGCCATATAATGATATAAAACCTTGATAAAAATGCACTTTTAAGTAGCAATCACCATCCATAGACCATACTGATCTGTAATCTCTAGTATGATCTCCGGTGTCTTAACATCAATGCCCACACCACGGTTTGTAACTGTTTCCCTCAGACTTTGATCCATTACAGTGCTTTCATGACTTGTCTCCCTATGCATTTCACCATAAAGACAATTCTCTTTTTTATGCCTATATTGACCACACTGGAAGCATATCAGATGCAACCCTTCACAGGTTATCTCTTGAATACGTCGTCTTAATTTAAACTTCGATAACAACAGCTTTGTAAGATCAACTTCTACACATATTCATTCGTAGTTTCCTTGTGTGCCAATAACAGTGGTTTTGTCAATCTTTAACGTTCTCCTAATATGGTTTTCGATCTTCCAAAACACCCCATTATCATAATATTCCATTGCTAGATCAGGCAATCTCACCCAAACCGCTACTCTATCAATCGTGGCTTCAAATACATCAAAATTTGGATGCCACGGTCTCATCGTGAGATAATGATCAGCAATCGTCCACGGTCCTCTAAAAAAGGGCAAAATCTCTATCATCTGAATTTGAAAATTTTGCCAGAAAAAAGTCATTACCCAAATCCATAAGTCCTAAATTCCCGTGAATCTTCCATAGTAATTGTAGTCGTCGTAAGAGATAAGTGTAGCCTCCTCATCAACCCATAACTTTCATGATGATTGTTTGACGTCAGGGTGCCCTTACATGTTTTTTCTCCTCCATTGATAGTTTTATTACTGGGCAGTCTTCCTCTCCACTTTCATTTTCCTCATCTTCCTCGGACACATAATGTTCATGTTGGCTATCTTGCTTTAACTGTTGTTCCAAAAAAGCAGAAACTAATGATGAGTCCTTGTAGCTGAAGCATCCCTTGTTCATTTTGCCTTCCAAACCCTTGATCATCAGCTCCTCTTTCCTAGCATTTTCTTCTATTCATCTTGACTTTCTTATTTGATCTAGCTCATAAATCAGTTTCCTCCATCGTGATTTCTCCTTGTTCATAGCACATACCCTCCATCTTTCACAAGGCATTTTGTTTAAAGCTAATGCCTTCGTGCATACTATTATTTTTAAGCTTTTTTTTTACTATTTTTTTTATCTTATAATAAAATTAATATATTATATTTTTGTTATTGGTACATCCTTCTGTCACATATTAATATTACTAAAATCATTAAAATTTGATGAGTCATGTTCTTTTAGTATAAAATTTTCACTAATGCACATTTTAATTCTTAAAATGTTTCTTTGAAAAATATAGTGTTATCATTATAGTAAATTCAATTTAGTGACAATTATAAATATATAATTTTATATAAAAAAAATTTATTTTTTAAATGGATGTATCTATTTAAATCCACTCCATCAACCTGTTTAAGTTATAGTAATAATATTTTTTATTTAAAAATAATATATTTATGATAATACAAGAAGAAACATCAAAATCAAAGTAAAAATACATAGATGACCTAACCATAATAAATTATTTTTAATAATTTCTTAATTTATTTTCTATGGTATCATATATCTATTATCGAGAATTTATTCATTCTTTTGTATTTTTATATTTATTTTTTTAACTTTTATCTTCATTTTTAAGTTAAAATCAAGAAAAAACTAAAATTACAAAAATATAATATTATATGAAATAAAATTTTTATTTTTTTAAACAAATATATCTATTGAAATCCAAAAACTCTTATCTTATCTTTAAACCAATTATTAATATTTAACAAGTTTACAATCTAACATGTACAGATTTAATTGAAGAAGTATAATTCATAGACTAAATTGTATTTATAAAAATTATGAGGACTAAAAAAATTGAAAATTATTCATATAATTTAAATTGGTTTAAGGAAAAGGGGTGTATGTTATTGTCTTACCAAATATATATATATATATATATATATATATATATATATATATAGAGAGAGAGAGAGAGAGAGAGAGAGAGAGAGAGAGAGAGAGAGAGAGAGAGAGAGAGAGAGAGAGAGAGAGAGAGAGAGAGAGCTTAAATTAATTAATTAAAAGAGTTTATGTAGATTAAGACATTGTCTAACAACACCATGAGAATTTTAGTAATTGTTTTATGACTCTGCTAGATTTCCCACTACCAAAAAATTATCAACTAGCAACGAAAATGCTGAAAAAAATATTATGCTGATAATTTTTGAAAACAATATTGATAAAATAGATAAAATAAAAAAATCAATTAAAATTCTATTAAGAATTTGACACGTCGGTAATGTTAATAGAATTGCTGACAAAATTTTCATCGATAATTTTAAATGAATTAAAACCCGATAGTTTTCTCTCCTCCACTTCTTCTTCTTCATTTATGAAAAACACAAAAATAATCCCCTTTTCAAATCTCTTCACGTTGCAACAACCCTCTTGCAATTTCGACCACTTAACTTGTCCGCGTCGACCCATATTTGTCAATAGCGTCAAATTCTATCTCTTAGTTCTTTTCTTTGTCAAGTTTCACACCATCATCTTAGTAAACCCTTCTATTTTTTTAACCCATTTATATTTCAAGTTAATTTATCAAAATTTATTTGTAGTATTTGTTGTTTGCTTGTATATTCAGGTGTTTTACAACTTTTTTCTAGATAATTTTTTTTTGTATTTGTAAATGTTGAAATGATTGACTTTGATTAGTGAATGATTATTTGCATTGATAAGATGAATTTGTTTAGATTGTTAATTTACCAAAATTAGATAAATAATTACTCGAGTTTATCTTATAGAATATAACATAATTATTTCTATAATTATCTAGTTTGTTTGGATAAATTATATAGGAAGTTCAAATAAGTTTGATCAAAAGAAGATAAATATAAGTTATCCAAAGATAACTATAAGATGATTGTTTTTGTGGAGTACATTAGCATTCTTTTAAGAACGTAACAGACTAGAAAGCTTAAAGATAATGATTATCAAGGGTTTTTATTCTTATCAATTGGATATGTGTATATAAGATAGGACAATTAGAAACATTTGGTAAAGCAACACTAACAACAAAGCAAGAGTGACCAACCAATTAAAGAGTAACATAGAGTTTTGCAGCATATACTCTTGACACACGAATGAAGTTTGAAGAAAATTCTCAATGAGAATTGTCTGCTAAAGAGTTGGAGAGCCTACAAATTCCTATGGAGGAGTTCTTATGTTAATTGTTAGCAATTACATATTTTAGTTAGGATGATAATAGTTTGAAGATCATCATATGTTTTAGCAAGCTATCGTGGTAGAAGACAAAACATAGTGTTTGTCTTGACAAGTAAGGTAATATAGATACAAAGGATTTGTGTTGAAAATACTCACCTTGTAATCTTCTAAACTAGTGAAAATTGTTTATCTTGGATTTGGCTGCTTTTAAGGGGGTTTATCTTTTAAAAAGTTATTCAAAAGATTTTCCTTTCATAACCAAATAACTTTTCATTTAAGTTTTCTGCACTTATATTTATTTAGTTACTGATTAGTGTTTGTAAAGTGTTAGCGGATTGTTTCTTAGCATACAGGGAATTTAAACAAGACTGTCAAATGGTATCAGAGCAAGTTCACTCATTCTAAAGTGAGATCTATTTTTTTATTGAACATGTCAACACTAACTTCACCATCATAATTCAATTGTGATAACTATATCTATTGAAAGATAAGAATGAAAGCTTTTCTCAAAGCTCTAGATGAGAAACATATATAACCTATAAACTTAAACTGTCATAGAATCATTCAATGTGGTTGTTAATGAGAATCTCAAGAAAGATATCGATAACATCATTAGGATAACTAAAGAAACCTTATCAAAATAGGATAAGAAAGACCAAGAGGAGAGTTCTTCACATGTTTTTGAACAGTGATGAGAGAAAGAACCATCCTCGAAGATAAAACACAACCATCCTTAGAACATTATTGGAAAATTGAATAAAGGTATGAGGTTAAGAAAAAGAGTTATCAATCAAGTCTCCCATGTGTGTTATTTATCAAAGATTGAACCTAGAAATGTTGATGATGCCTACTAGATTAAAGCTGGATCAATGCCATGCATGAAGAATTAAACTGTTTTATAAGAAATGATGTATGGAAATTGATTATATATCTTGATAGTCGCAACATAATTAAAACTAAATGGGTCTTCAAAAAAAATCAAACAAGTATGGAACAATCATCAGAAACAAAACAAAATTGTGGCACAATAATACACTTAAGCCATAAGGATTGATTTTGATAAAACATTTACACCAGTAACTTGTTTGGAATCTATCCATATGCTACTTGCAATTTTGTGTCACTTGAGTTTTAATATGCATTAGATGGATGTGAAAAGTGCACTCCTAAATGAAATTATACAAGAAGAGGTCTAAGTAAAACAACCCAAAGTTTCACTAATAATTTCTTTCCTGATCATGTGTATAGGTTGAAGAAAGCCCTTTATGGTCTAAAACAAGCACCGTAAGCATGGTATGAATGGTTAACAAAAATCTATTAGATAACAGTTTCAAAATAAGACAAGCTGCCAAGACTCTTTCATAAAAAAAACTGGTAGACATTTACTCGTTGCTTTGATTTATGTTGATGACATTATGTTTGAAGCTGCTTGTGATTCACTTTCTCATGAGTTTGCTAAAGAAATAAAACATATATTTGAAATGAGTATGACTGGTGAGTTAAACTTCTTTGTTGGCATACAAATTAAACAAAGTGAAAATGGAATTTTTATTTCTCAATCCAAGTATGTTAGAGATATGGTTAAGAAGTTTGATATGAAAAAGGAAGAGTCATGGTTGTACACTTATAAGCACATGTGTCAAAATCAACTCAGATTCTACAGGACAGGTAAGTGTGTTAATTCTACACTTTATAGAAGTATGATATGAAGTTTACTTTACATTACTATTTGTACACTTAACATTGCTTTTAGTGTGGGTGTTTGTACTATATTCCAATTAATCCTAAAAAATCACATCTTACAACAATTAAAAAAATCTAAGTTTAAATTAAAGGCAAAGACTATAAAGATTTTAGCATGTATATTAAGCATACATCAAACTTGAGATTGATATCAAAATAAAGTCCTAGCATTTAAGTTCAAATTGTAGGTAAAAAAAAAAGGTATTTAATTCTTAAAGCACTTTAAAATAATAAAGGTTTTGTTGTTATTAATGATGAATTCTTTGTTCTTAAGACTTTATTACTCATCTCTTGGTGCAAATGATGTTTACAATAACTCTACCAAGGTTTAAACAACACCACCTTAGTTTAGATGCACTTTTAAATAAGGTCTTTAAACCAAAGTAAAAAAAAAAAACGCAATTATCTCTTAACAAAGTGAATCTAAGCTCTGGATTTGAGAGGAAAACCAGAGTATAAAAATAGAAGAAAAATAAAAAAAGTGTGTAAAAATCTGGAAAATATTTTTTTGTAGGGAACTCTTCAATCACCCTCCCTTTTTATAGAGGATCTTGGAAATTATGAAGTTAAAAAATTAATTCTGGCAATAACTAATTCCATTATTCAATTAGTAAAAAATAATATTTTGTTACATAATATATTATTTTACAATAAACCAACAACCTAACTTGTCTTGACTGACGTGTTTGTGAGAGTTTAAGCCCAAAACCCATTTTACTTAGGACATTTCTCCTCTAAAAGCTCAGGTGCCCTTTTGGCCCAATTTAGCATCTCAATTTTCCATTGTATAATTGTAACAGACCCGACTGTATAATTTGATTAACGCTAAAAGATCCCAACATATGCTCTTAATTTGAGGGTAAATTTTTTTATTTTTTTATAAAGAATTCTACCAAAATTTAGGCAGAGTTTCGTTTGTATTTAGAATATTCCTAGTTATCGACTACTATCAATTTACTCAATCAACCATCATCACAAGGTCCCTTAATTTAGATCCTTATTTCAATCATCAATAATCAACACCTCATACAATCCACAATATATGTGTGTGTGTGTGTGTGTGTGTGTGAACATAACCCACGAATCATATTATAAAATTTAAAAGTAAAAGGGATACTAAAATGTAAAGAGAGAATTTAAAACATAATAAATATTCTTAAACATTTCAAAAGTGTTAATTACAAGATAACTAATGTAAAATTCTTAAAAGGGATACTATATGTTGAGCTAAGACTTGTATATATACATCAAGGTTTACACAAAAGCATACTGTAAAATTGTGTTAATTTCATTATGCTTAAGTAAAATATTTACATAAACTTAATAAAGTGGAGTCCTAAACTAATGATCTCCCTGTATATTTGATGGACCTGTTACACAAACAACTCAGTAAGCATACCATTATATTAATAGAAGAAATATATATGATCATGTAATGTATACGAATGAAGTATAAATTTTCTATCGAATCCATAAGAATTTTAACAATCAACTTATAATTTGCTTGTAAATCTTTTAAACCCAATTAAAACTTATTTGCATATCTTTAATTTGAATACTCTTATTTACTTGCATAAACCAGGTGCTTTGCATAGTGCAACCTAGATATTTTTAGGAAATTATATTTATCAATTCCTTCAGGTCATTCAAACACGAATACCTTTTACAAATCGAGTCGTATTAATCCTTCCTGAGCGTCCCAACGCGGACATCGTTAGCCAAAGCTAATCTTGTAATTCATCTCCCGGCAATCCTATCACAAATGCCATTAACCGACCAAAGCTAATCTTGTAATTCATCTCCAGGCAATCCTATCACGGATGCCATTAGCCGAAGCTAATCTTATAATTCATTTCCCAGCAATCCTATCACGGATGTCATTAGCCAAAGCTAATCTTGTAAATACGCTAGACTTTATTTACATTAAACATGGCATTTATTGTAATTGCATTCACCATAAAAACTTTAAATTCCATAAGTGCAAAAAGAAAGGAAAATCACATACCTGCTCCGCCTATCTCGTGACCTCCCCTAACAGAAGATCCAATCTTGGTCGCTCCTCTTGAATCACAAGGAAGTTTTTGGTCATGATCCCTTCAAGTCGAATGTTATAGAGAATCCATATTCATTCATTACACATATGTTACTTTCTATGCATGTTCATTTCCTCATCATAACATATATACACATATCAAGTATATTTTCAGAGTTAGTATCTCAACGTGCAAGTGCCCGCACGACTCAGTTATTATATATATATATATATATATAAGCCTAACTGTTACTGTCTTAGACATCAACTATACAGTCTTAAACCTCAACTGTTATTGTTTGATCTGTTACTATCTTAAACCTCGACTGTTACTGTCTTAGACCTAAATTGTTACTGTTTGATCTGTTCCTGTCTTAGACCTCAACTATTACTGTTTGATCTGAAACTATTTTAGACCTCAACTGTTAATGTTTGATTTATTATTGTCTTAGATATCTCACCTTTTGTACAGTCCCGTTGAATTTCATGGATTTTAGCCACCAATTTAACATCTCTAATGAATTATAAATGTCTCATAACTCATTTACATACAAAATCTAATAAGGACCAACAATCAACTATATTTCTCATTAGACATCTCCATGAAATTTAAGAAGTTGTTAAGAGATATTAAAAAAAAATAGTTCTACTGCCTACATATTCATCAATTCACATAATGGAGTACAAAGCATTAATAGAGTAGCATAAAACAAGATAGAAAGACTCTTATGATTGGCCGACCACTAGATCTATTTAATTATCAAAAAATTTTACTTCAGCTACAATAATTTAATCACTTTACTAACTTTCACATTATTTCTAATGACAATTTACAATAAGTTTTTATGTCCTCCAAATTCATTGAAGAACCCTAACTTTCCAAATTTCAAAAATTCAATCATTTAAGGACTTTAGCCATTAAAAATCAGATCAAAAGTCTTTAGAATGCCTTACCAAACAAGTAATTAAACTGTAAACATAATCCAATTCAAGCTTCCAACTCTTTTTTTTCTTTAATCTTGGTCGAACTTCCCTTTTCCTTCACTAGATTTTTCTTCTTTATTCACCTTCACTAGATTTTTCTTCCTTCCAATTAATGCTCACTAAGCTTGGTTAATGTTCCCTTAAGATCTCCTCTTAAGATTTTTTGTTTCCTTTACCATTTTTTTCTCTCTCACATGTAAATAGTAGTTTCCCTTCTTTTTTTCTTTTTCTCTTTTTTTTCTTCTTATCAGTGCACACACACATGCACACCAAATTCCCTCTATATCCCAAATAGTAAATTTTTTTTCCCGAGATAAAATTCATTGATCCTGGTATTTGTCTATATAACTTTTTACCTGGGTGAACTTGAATTTCATTTAGTTACATATTGATAATTTTATTTTCAGGTAACTCACTTCCAATAATATTTTATTCACTTTTCTATATTATTTTTTCGTACTTGGTTTGTTCTAATGCTTATTTAGTACTTCTGATAAATCTATTCTTTAAGCATTTGAATTGCTTTTCTGCCTAATTTTCAACTAGGGTTTACAATAATCACCAAGAAAATCTTGTTTCTTTTATATATGAGATAGAGTTTTTTTAGAAGGTTTTGACTTTTATCAAAACATGCTAACCAGGAGTTCTTTGAGATTAATTTTTATTCACCCATAATTTATTTAAAAAATGTTAAAGAGCTTATGTTAAAGATTAAATTCGAACAAAGTTTTCACCCTAAAAGAAAGTGGGCTTTAATTTTAATTTGGTCTCAAATATACCCATTAACCAATTTCCTAAACAAAATCTCCTTTATGTTCTAGATTTGTTTTTAGGGAATGGCATTTTAACAAACTTTTCAAAATTATTTTTGACTTTCAACATAACATTGACCTTTCAAACATAATTCCATCACCTAATTAGAAATAACAAACCACACACTTAACTAGTGCATTTCAAAGTTGGTATACAATTATGACTTACAAAAGATCCTAGTTTATAAAAGTCTAGATTAGCTTAACATTTAGTCTTAAAAAGCTGAGTGAGATATATCATTACTTGACATGAATTGGGATCTCCAAAAATAAAGGAAAATTAGAAAAATAGAGTAGCTACCTGGTTTTTAAAGAACTTAAAAATCCTAAAATATACATTGATTTCAGAGATTTGAATAAAGGTGTCATGACCCATTTTTGGGTTTTTTTCCCCCAAATTTACCCTTTTTCCTTATAGAAATTAAAAAGAGAACAAAAGCAATAATAACAAAAAGACTAACAATTGGCAAAAGCTGGCTGGGTATATATAATTAAGTTGGAGTTTTGGACAGAATTGAGAGTCTAATCATACCCAATTGTACCCAAAATTGGAGAGATAATACAGATTTAAGGTCAAATTAAATGATTATTGGACAAGTCTACATAAAAATTAAGTGTAGGGACATAATTAGATTTTTAATAAGCCAATTGATTTAATCATGTGCCAAATTAAAAAGATTTAATTAGGTGCAATGACTTAATTATACTTTTAATGTGTCAAATTTATTTTATTAGGGACTTAATTGGTGAAACTTAAGTTTGGAAGCCTAATTTGGACTTAATAGAGAAGATTAAAATTTTAGAGAACTAAATTTAATTTTTACAAAGTCAATTAATCATAATTAGGGATAAAATTGCAAGAAAATCAAAGTTTAGGGTCAATTAGGGGTTAAATTGAAGAAATGAAATGTCACACTTTGCATTTAAATGAAATGTCACACTTTGACAAAAAAAAAAGGCGTTGTTTTGACCAAACATTAACAAAAAAAAGGAAAACCAGACATCTTGTTCATCATCCCCTACCTTTTACCCGAAAAGGCTGCTCGGGTGATTATGTTTTTAGAGCATTTAATGCTTCATCTCTCAACCAAACTGGACAAACCATACACCATTATGATGGCCTGACATTGTGCTGCACCCCAGCGTAAATCTTCCCGTTTGATTACCTCTAGAGCCATCATAGCACCACCTTAAAGAGACTAACCCAACTAGCCTTAGTAGCCCAATTTTTACAAAGCATGATGACACATTTGAGCCAACGGTTAGTATCTTTTTCTCTTTAATCAAGGGCCAAAATTGATTCTCGATAAAGATAAAATATTCCTCTTCTCAGCCCTATAAATAGGAGTGGATTTCGAGCTTTAAAGGACATGAAATTGAAGGGCAAAGTGAGCAAAAAATATTTTAGGTCTGGTATGTTTGTCAGATTCATGTTATCTTGAACTTGGCTAACTACCAAGTCCACGTGCCTTGGGTTTGACATATTTACCAGACCCACATTACCTCATTCCATTGGGGGTGCCCAATGAAGAATGGTCGTTACCTTGGACTTACCTAATTGTCAAGTTCAAGTACCATGGATCTGACATGTTTACCAAACACATATTACCGTAGACTTGACTAACTATCAAGTCCAAGTACTTTGTGTGTGACATGTTTGTCAGACCCACGATATATTGGACTTGGCTGATTGCAAAGTCCAAGTGTAATGTACTTGGCTGACTGCCAAGTCCAAGTGTTTTGGGTCTAGCAAGTATGTCAAACTCATGTTACCTTGGACTTGGCTAAATGCCAAGTCCAAATATCTTAGGTCTTGCATGTTTTCAAGACCCATGTTATCTTAGACTTAAAGGATTGAAAAGTCCAAATATCTTAGGTCTAGCATGTTTATCAAACTTATGATATATTGGACTTGGAGGACTGCCAAGTCCAAGTGTTTTGAATCTGACATGTTTTCCAGACCCACGTTACCTTGGACTTAACTAAATGCAGATCCAAGTATCTTAGATCTGGCATGTTTGTCAGACTCATGTTATCTTGGACTTAGATGATTGTCAAGTCTAGATGCCCTGGATTTGGCATGTTTGCCAAACGCACATTACCTCATTCCCTTGGGTGTGTCAAGGGAGGATAGTCATCACCTTAGACTTGGCTAACTGCCAACTCCAAGTACCTTAGATCTATCATATTTGCTAGACACACGTTGCCTTTGACTTGGCTAACTGTTAAGTTCAAATACTTTAGGTCTTATATGTTTTCCAGACCAATGTTATCTTGGACGTGGCTGACTGTCAAGTCCAAGTGCCTTGGACTTGACATGTTTGCCAGACCTATATTACCTTGAACTTGGCTAACTTCTATATCCAAGTAGGTTGGACTTGACAAATGGCCAAGTCCAGGTACTTTGGGTCCGACATGTTTACCAGATCCACGTTATCATAGATTTGGCTGATTGCCAAGTCCATAAACAATGAACTTAGCGGAATTCCAAGTTCAAGTGCCTTGGGTCTGGCAGGTTTGTTAAGCCCACATTACCTCATTTCCTTGGGCATGTCAAGAAAGGATACACATTCCAATGGACGTGCTAAGGACTTGGTATGTTGCTAAGCCTAACATGCTCGGAGCTTGGCACACTATCAAGCTCAATAGTGTCTAGGTCTAGCTCGAGCCAGACCTAGTATTCATGGGGTTTGATACACTGTCAAGCCTAATCACATGTGTGTCTGGCTAGCGCTAAACCTAGCGTGTTGAGATTTGACACAATGCCAAGCCCAGTAATTGTTGTGTCTGACTAGCGCCAGACTCAGCATTCTTGGGGTTTAGCATATTGCCAGACCCAATAGTGTCTAGGTTTGGCTAGCGCCAAACCCAGCGTGCCCAGAACTTAACACACTACCAAGCCCTTGCATGGCTGGGCTTAGCACACTAATAAGGTGCAAAACTAGTAACCAGAAGAACTTTTCAATTGAACTCAGTAAAACATCAACTTCTCTTTTACTAGCTTTTTTTTTTACTAGTATTGTTAAACTCATCACTGCTAGCAATCTAAAGCAGTCTTTATTGAGAAAGATTGATGATCTCAACATCTTTGAAGTTAACTAAAGATCGACAAAACTTTTTAGTTTTAATTAC
>Ga0325411_1002909_pt1 | contig 19298 bp, 6 predicted proteins | sample PopdelMetagenome_13_FD_206181 | JGI IMG/M metagenome (GOLD analysis project Ga0325411, IMG submission 206181) | Populus deltoides microbial communities from Bellville, Georgia, United States - Xylem-PdIQD-R4 | ecosystem: Host-associated > Plants > Phyllosphere > Stem > Wood/Secondary xylem...
TTAAAGGAAAAAAATTGTGGGCTCCAGAAAGAGTCCATGAGTGCAAAACTACAAAAAGAAATTATCCAATCAATCCAACGTCCTAACCTATTATTGTCAATTTACCATTATTGTCAATTTACAGTGTCGTGGAACAAAAAAAGAAGAAAGAAAGAAAGATGATTTTACTTTGAAATTTATGCCACCGCGGGTCTTGGAAGACATTATTCGGTATCAAAAATTATTTTTATTTAAAATTAATTTTTTATATATTCTTAAACTGTTTTATGTGCTGATATCACTAATAATAAATTTTACAAAATAAAATAAAAATATATTATTTTGATATATTTCTAAATGAAAAGAACATTAAAAGTAACCGTTACTATACTCTCCAATATCCTCGAAGTAATGTTTGTTATTGCAATTCATTGTGTTTTTAAGAGTGTTCGTAGTTTAAACATACATTATAATAAATTTGTTTTGATTTTTGACATTAACGTATTAAAATCATCAAAATATATTAAAAAAACAATTTAATACCTTTTTAAGCCAAATATAATTTTAAAACGCACTCAAACATAATTTAAACACAAAATCAAACAGAGCCTAGAAGAAAGCAGCCATTGAACATTCTCTAATTTGATGTGGCCTCACCATATATAAATCGGGTTTCCATTAACATTAAGCTTAGCCCGTGGCTCACATGACAAGACTAGGACTGATTATAAGCATAAGGGCTACCTGACCGGTCTCTTTTATGGTATTCTTGTTAGTTTATTATATCTTATAGTCAATCGGTTGGTTATAAGTAACATTATATACCCTTTTTCCCTTGGGTTCCATTGTGGTGTATGATCCCTCCTTACTGACTCAATTTTAGCTTTGCATTCTTGTGCTTCCGAGCACCATAAATAATTCACCACTCCTCCATATTAAGTAATTGGGGCTGGTTGATGATTGTTTTACTATTCCTCTCTATAGACTACAATAAGCTACCCCAATTACATCTGGTGGCGTCTAGCTCAACTAAAAAATTAACCTCTTTGAACAAACCAGATACTTGGCTAATCCCCCGGTTTTTGGTATAAGTAACGAGTGTGAGTAACTAATATAAGCAGTTAAACCAATCAATCAGACCCATCATTTGTCACTACAGCTCATAAGATAAGATGAACTGTCAACCCAATGAGCTATCCACCTGAAATTATCAAGTAAACGCTTAATTCATAGTTGGATGTTTCATGAATCTGAACCCCAACTGAAAGTCATGCAACAGACCGGTACTCTTCACTTAACCTAGAATTCAGTTTATTCAAAAATTAAGATGCATAAAGGCATTAATCTATACCCGATGTACTTATGCATGAAAAATATATAAAAATGCTTACTAAAGCAGTAAAAAGAAAAATATGCCTAAGTTAAATTAAAAAGGCCAACAAAATAATTAGGCAAATAATCAAACAAACAAATTTAGTACAACCAGACAAGTCCCCTGTGGAGTTACCATCCTATCGTGACAACGTCGTGTGATGGATCTGCCTCCTAGAATTAAGGGTGTTTGAGTTTAATCATAAAGTTATAATTATAGAGTTCAGGAATCACCAGCTTGTATTATGATCATTATGAAATCTAATGGTCTGTGAGAGTCTGGGTAAAGAGATTAGTTGTGCAAGGAGAAGATGCATCACCTTCAATACACTCTACTTGAGGTAAACTGCATTGTTGATTGATTATTTTTCTAAATCATGTTTCTATTCGTTGGTCTCATCTAAGAATAAAGGTAAATCTTCCTTCGTGAGGAAGTCTCTAACTTGATGGGTTAAATCTTAATCGTTTTAAGGCCTATATTTAGCATCACATTTATTTTATCTATTGTATCTTTAATACTTGAGGGTATATTTTACAGTGTAATTTTATACTCTCAAATATTAAAGTCTTACAGCTAAATTATAACTCTCTGAATAAAAAAACTAATTGTTGTGAGATTTTTGGTATTTTGATCAAACCCTAATGGATAATTATAAACCAGTTATGATATCCATTTTGCATTTTTAAAACACGATAAAAAATGTGATTTTATCCTTCTTAGAAAATATACATGAAAATACTTTAGGATTTGGCCATATATACAAAAACAAAATATTTTTTGTTTTAGAAATGACGGTTTTTTAAAAACTTTTTGATTTTTTTGAAATTTCAAAGAAAATAAAATATTTTTTATATTAGAAATGTATCTTACAGTGTAAGTCTACGACACGATGTTAGGCAAAATTATTAGAAAAAACATGCGACGGACCTAAATGATTTTAAAATGGTCCTTAAATTTTTTAGTTTTTTTTTTTGGCTTTTTATTAGGGCTTGTTTGGTTAAACCTTAAAACATAGATGTATAAAAAGAGTAAAGGAAAGGCATTAGGGTGTGTTAGGCAAACACACCTTTAGTCTAAGAAATGGGTTGGTTGGGCCCGAGGCCCGAGCTTGGTCTGATTGTGTTGGGCTGACTAAAGGCCCAACAATTTCCATTTTTAGTGTCACGAGGGGGGCGCGACTTCGTCTGGCGACGACGAAGGCTTTCTGTCGTGCCTCCTGTTGTGAGGTATTGTGTGCTGGGCAGGGTTTTTCGATTTAATCATAAAATTATAATTAATGTTTAGAAGTCGCCACCTAGTATTATGGTCGCTAGGAACCTATGGTCTGCGAGAGTTTAGGTAAGAGACTGGTTGTGCAAGGGGAAGACGCATCACCCCAGTGCACCCTACCTAAGGTAAGCTGCATTGTTGTTTGACTGTTTTTTCTAAGTTGGGTTTCTATTCGTTGGTCTTTTCTAAGGCTCAAGGCAGATCTCTCTTCTTGAGAGAGTCTCTACCTTATCGGGTTAAATTCTAAACGTTTTAAAATCTGAATTTTAGCATCGTATTTTTACACCTTGTATCTTTAATACTTAAGGATGTACTTTATCGTGTAATTTTACACCTCACAAATATTAAAGTCTACATCTGGATCCTAAAAAAAGATTGGAAAAAGATTTTTGACATGTTGGCCAAATCCTAATGGATAATCATAAACTGGTTATGATATCCATTTTTTGATTTTTTTTTAAACATGAAAAAGATGCAGTTTTTGGTTTTTTTAATGAAAAATATGCTTGAAAAAATTTTAGGATTTGGCTGTGTGCATCAAAATAGTTTTTTTCTTTCTGAAAATTTTTTGAAATTTTTTTATTTTTTTTATTTTTGAAATATTTTGAAGAAAACCGAGTATTTTAATACCAGATTTTTATCTTACAGTGTAAATATACAAACCGATATTATGCAAAATTGGTAGAAAAATATGCGAGAAAATCACAATTTTTTTAAATTATTTTTTTGGAAATTTTTTATTTTTTTAATATTATAACACACACACACACACACACACACACAGGAGTGGCTGCTGCTCACGTTACAGGAACTGTCGTGGTAGGTGCTGGAGTTGCTAACGGTTGGAGTTGTTCAAGTCGCCGCTATGACGAGAGAGTACCTCTGCTGCTGTTTCTGAGGATGAAATCCCCTAGAATGGGTGGTTGCTGCCTCTGCTGCTAATGTTGAGGTTGCGGTAGCAGAGAAGAAAGAGGATGACACAGGTCTGTAGGAGAGAGAGGGAGTTGCGGTGGCTGCTTGGTGGTTGTTCCGGCTTCCTATGGTGGAGCTGGTATTTGTGGTGGTGCGTAGGCCGGATGTGTTGCTATTATCGCCGGAGAAGGCAGCTGTGGAAGAGGTGGAGAGAGAAAGAAAGAAAAACAGAGAGAAAGTTGCACAAACCGGGAAGAAGCTGATTTTTTGGCTTATTTTAGACCTGATTTTCTCCTCCCTCAGGCCATGAAATCCACCTCTATTTATAGGCGGTGGAAGAGGGCAATCTTGTCTACACTGGAGAAAAATTTCAGCCCTTGATTCAGATGGGAAGGATCCCAACCGTTGGCTCAAAGTAGGATGGTGCACTGTCAAATTGTCAAATCTGCAGCTGTGGGCTGCCTGAGTTGGCCTATTTGGGGTGGTGCCACGTTCGTTTATTTGCCAGTGAGCCGGTGACGACCATACCTAGACGTAGAGGGATGTCTGGTGATCAGTTTCGTGCAAGTTTTGACAAATTTGATAGACGTTAGGTACATTTAATGCAACTACAAAGTAGGTAACTGGACCAGCTATTTCAGAGAATTAAAGAAGAAAATGAACAGTACCAGAACTCTGTTTTTGGCCAAAGTTCATTTTAGTCTTTTCTCTTTCAATTGCTTTCAATTGAACCTCTAATTGACCCTAAACTTTTTTAATTAAGACCCTGGTGAGCTTCAATTAGAGCCCTGAAGTTATGCGCCTATTGCGATATGGTCATTGATCTCGGATTTCTTCAATTTAACCTCTAATTGACTTCAAAACTTCAATTTTCTTGCAATTTTACCCCTGATTTTAATCAAATAACTTGGTAAAAATTAAATTTGGTCTCTTAAAATTCCAATCTTCTCAATTAAGCTCAAATTAGGCTCTCAAACTTAATTTTTCACCAATTAATTTAAAGTATAATTAAGCCCTTGCACTTAATTAAATCCTTCAATTGGACCCAAATTAATTCCTAAACATAATTAAAATTCAATTTGGCCCATGATTAAATCAAATTAGCCTATTAAAAATTTAATTATGTCCTTGAACTTAATTTTTATGCAAATTCGTCCAATAATCATTTAATTTGACCTTGAATTTGCATTTGTTTCTCAATTTTTGGGTATAATGGGGTATAATTAGACCTTGAATTTCCTTCAAAAATTGCAGCTTGATTTCCCGGTTTGTTTTCTCCACGTTGCCAGCCTTTATTTTATTTTTTGATTTTTATTTTGAAAAAAAATGATTTTGAGGGAATAACCCAGAATTGAGTTATGGCATTTAGGATGGGCTACTTTGGCCCGAGTCCCAAGCTCGACCCGGTCAAGTTAGCCTGACTGAAGGCCTAACAATATTTTCTTTTCCGTTAAAAAAAATTGGTTAGACCTTCCTAACCATGTGGGGTGGGCTGAAATAGGCTCAACCTATCTTGGTCTTTGTTAGCGAAAGCAAGCAGCTGTATGACGTGAATTAATTCATTTCCTGCATGCAATGAAGGAGTAAAATCACAGGAAAAAAAGGTGATTACCTGGCGCAAAGGAAAAGAATCGATGTCGCTACTGGTCTGTTGGCGTGGCTGAGATGTTGTTGGAGTGCTCCTAGCGTCGTTGCTGGAGGTTATTGTGAAGAGGAAGAAAAGGAAGCTTGTGATGCTGTTGCTGTTGCTGTTTGTGGATAAGGTGGAGGAGAGGAGCTGGTTGTCTTTGATGGTTTGGTTAAAGGGGGTGAAAAAGGAGATAAGGAAGGGTGGTTGGTTGGGAAGTTAAAAAGGCTCACTTTCTAGCTTATTGTCTCTTCAGAGTTCTCCTTAATCTCAAAATTCACTTGTATTTATAGGGTATGAAAGACATCTTGTCTATAGTGGGAGCAAATTTTGGCCCTTGATTCAAATGGGAAAGATCTTAATCGTTGGCCCAAAGTCATCATCATAAGCTGTGAAATTTGGCTGCAAAAGGTTAATCGGGTTAGTCTCTTTAAGACGACGGCTATAAAGACAACCAGCCGACAAGAATTATGTTAGGGTATTGTATGGTGTCAGGGTATCAGAGTAGTGTCTTGTTTGTCTTGTTTGGTGTAGAGTTGAGGCATTATATGTCCTAAAAAAGTAGTCATCCGAGCAGTCTTTTGGGTACAAAAGGTTGAAGATGATATACAGTTGTCAAATGACAATTCATTTGACATCCTTCTTTTGGTTTTTATGTTGGTAAAAATGGCGTTGTTTTGTACCAAAACAAATTGTTTTTACATCCTTAGGGATTTGACTAAAATTGAATTTAGTTTTTTTTTTTATATTTTAAATGCATCCCTAATTGACTTTAAACTTTTAATTCCATGCGATTTTACCCTTGTCAAACTCAAATATCAACCCTAAAGTTTAGTTCCTTTTCATTTTGATAATTGGTTTTGGATTTATGTAAATTGATTCTTAATTGATCATTAAACTTTTAATTTGGTTTAATTTCACCTATGTTTTCAATCAAATTGAATCTTTGAAATTTAAAGCCTTTTTCAAAAAGATTTTTTGTTGTAAATTTCTTCACTTTAACTCGTAATTGACCCTAAACTTTGATTTTCTTGCAATTTTATCCTTGATTTTAATCAATTCTTCATAAAACAATTAAGTTTGATCCTCTAAAATTCCAATCTTTTTGGTTTTTTACCAATTAAGTCCTTAACAAAATTAATTTGACATATTAAAAGTATAATTAAATGCTTGCACCTAATTAAATCTTTTAATTTGGCCCATGATTAAGTTAAATCGGCCTATTAAAAATCTAATTAAGTCTCTGATCTTAATTTTTATGCAGATTCGTTCAATAATCATTTAATTTGACTTTAAATCTGTATTGTCTCTTTAGTCTTGGGTATAATGGGTTATGGTTAAGCTTCTAATTTTATCCAAAACTTCAACTTGATTCTTCTACATTTTTGAAACCCTCCTGAACATGTTTTTGCTAAGTTGTCAATCTTCTTGTTATTATTATTTTTTTATTTTTTATTTTTATTTTTTGAAAGGAAAAGGGTAAGTTTAGAGGGGGGAACAAAAAATGGATTATGGCACCTTTTATTTTTTGGTGGTTATCTGTTAAACAGAAAAATTATATAAGTCATAGAATAGAGAGCTAGAACTTTAGACATAACAATTTATTTTTCCTGAATAAGGATTTATGAGATTTATCACTAGTAATTCGTGTGAATTATCGTTAGAGACCAGATAATTAGACGGCTTGTGGTTTGTGATAACTCAACCTTTAAGGAATTATTCAAAACTCTAGAAAATCAAATCTTCAGGTAATAAATTGCTAAACAACTCTAGATCCGTCTAACATGATCTTAGAAACTCACGAATAATTTTGTTTTATTATTTTCACTGCATGCATGATATTCAAGAACCCTAAAATTCCTTGCAATACAACATTGTTTCAACACATCATGAAGTTTTTATTTTAACACACGAGTTTTCTAATAAAAATTGAATTGATGATGATAGAGTGATTGTGATAAAGATATTTTGATCACATGATATATTAAAAAAATTAACATACCATATTTATATGAATAACCAATAGTTTCTTTTCTGTTGATGTTAAGTTCTTATGATTGAAATAATAAATTTTGTTAGTGTTTGTTTTTATTGTCAAACCATGTTTTTGAAAAAAATAAATTTTTTTTAAAATGAATTTTTTGTGTGTTTTTGGATTGTTTTGATATATTGATGTTGAAATTTTTTTTAAAAAAAATAATAATAAAAACTATTATTTTGATGCGTTTCTAAGTAAAAAGTATTTTAAAAAACAAACAATGTCATCAAGTCAAACACTTAGGGAGTGTCTGAGAGTGTGGTGACGATTATTTTTTATATTAGAACTTTAAAACTATAAAAATCTAAAAAATAAATCTTTAATAAAAAGAATTATATTTTATAAAACACGTTTTGCAACACAATTCTAAAGTGGGCCTTGTCAAAAATGCATGCTCGTCTTCGATCGATACCAAACCAAAACGCAAACAGGCAGAACCAATTATCATAATATGAGGTCAAAGTTCTATTGGATTCCATTATCAGGAACGCTGACACGTCATAAAAAAGACAAAGCGATTCTGTTGACATGGCTATAAAAAGATGATGTGACATCACATGTCAATTTCTTTTATTGATTGAATCCTTACGCTATTCATTTTGTTTTATTTCCATCCTTTGCTATAACATCATTGGTCCAAATAGTATTTTTGAAAACATTTATTAATTTTTTATATAAATTAAATATTTATTAATATTTTAATACCCTACATTAAAAATAAATTTTAAAAAATAAAAATATATTATTTTAATATTTTTATAAATAAAAAACAATTTAAAATTACCTGATATTATGGTAGTGGTTTTTTTTCGAATTACTTTTCACTTGAAAATATATTAAAATAAAATTATTTTTATTTTTTAAAATTTATTTTTAATATTAATATATTAAAATAATTTAAAATTATTAAAAAATTTTAATTTCAAGAAAAAAAATTTTATAAAAAAGTTTTTTTCATATTTTTTTAAAAACAACGGGGTGTTATGTTCTGCTAAGCTGGTCGTTGAAATACTGGTCGGTCATTATTATACATGCCACCTTTTCGGAACATGACTGGAAAAAAATCAATCAGTAATCACATGCCAAGTGTCTTAATTGGTGGCCCGCAGCTTATAGTCGGTCCAATCAACTACATAATGATAATATATCACGATAAACATACCACCATATTCACAAATTATAATTACTAGCCGTTTAACTTGCTGGTTATAATTCTTTTTAAAAATATCAGGGAATCTTTCGAGGTGTTTTTTATATAAAAAAAATTCAAAATAAAAATTATAAAGTTATCTAATTAAATAAATTAATAATTATTTATGTAAATAAAAATAAAATTATTAACAATAATCAAGAAAAAAACTAAAAAACATTTGAGAGATAAAATTAAATTAATATATTCAATTATATGGAATGAGGCTTTTTACCTGATTATGTTTATCGAATTTATTTATTTAAATCAATAAAAAATAAATTCATAACATGAAAAACTCATGAGTTAAAAAATAAATACAAATAAAATTGATTGAATAAACTCAAGTTATAAAAAAAATATTATGCAAAGCCGAATACATTTACTAATGTTATTAACCGGTCCAATCAACTACATAATCTATCATGATAAGCATGCCACCACATTCACAAATAGTAATTAGTAGCCATTTAACTTGTGATTCTCCGTGGGTTATAATTTTAACAAAAATACTAGGTATACAGGCTATTTCAAAATGTTTTTTACATTAAAAAAATTAAAGTATAAATTGAAAGGCCTATAAAAATATCTAATTAATAATAAAAAATTAATTTATGTAAATAAAAAAATTTATTAATAATAACTTAGAAAAAAACTGAAAAAAATAAGAGATGAAAGTAGATCCATATATTCAATCACATAAAATAAGACTTCTGATTGTGTGCATTGAACTTATTTATTTAAATCAATGAAAGATAAATTCACACCCTAAAAAACTCATGACTTAAAAAATAAATACAAATAAAATTGACTAAAGAAAACCAAACCATAAAAATATTACGCGAGGCTGAACACATCAATGATATTATTGAAAAATGAATATTTTTTTGAAAAATAAAATTTATTTGAATAAAAAAATTATAGATGAATTAGAATAATATCTTAAAAATAAAACAAAAATAGAAAAACTAAAAAAAAAACTTATATTAAAAGAAGACATGCAAAATTCGCAACCTAAATCATGAGACTGGAATAAATTCAAATAAAAAACTTGAAGATAATCACAAAACAAATATTAAACAAAAAAACTATTGTAAAACGATAAGATGTACCAAGTCAAATCCCCAATAAATTGAATGTTAAAAGAAGAAACCAATAAAAAAATCAATTACACAATGATCTAAAAAATGGAGCGTGAAAAAAAATTAATTAGAGCCATAAAAATCTTCAATTGAAGAGTTAAATTGAATTGAAAAGTAGATTTAATAGAAAGAAAAACAAATCAAAAGAAAGATGGTCAAACTAGAAAAAAAAACAACAAAAAAATTGATTGAATAATGAAATTGAAAGCTAATAAAACTTCAACAAAAGTGTCAAGGAGAAAAAAAAAAGGACCGAATGAAAAACAAAACATATAGGAAATTGCAATTAAAGAACTAAATTGAAAAAAAAACTTATGTAAAAAAAAATAAGAATGAAATAAAAAATTAAGAGAATGATGACTGAAAAAAAACATAAGAGAAATATTAATTGCATGACTAAATTGAGAAGAAAAAAACTTCTATAAATGGAAAAAGAATGAAATAAGAAATAAAGAGAATGAGGATTGGAATTGAAAAGTAAGAAAGAAAGAGGACAGTGATGTACATTACTTGTCATGAGATAGAACAGAAGAAGAAAAACATTAAACAACCACCAACGACAATTCGACCAAGTCAGTTGCCACGTGCCACTCCACACAGAAAAGGACACGATAGCGTATTTAACGAGATGATGGAAAACTGATTTTGGCCACCAGTGACATTACACATGTTGCCTAAATGGCGCGGACGGCACACACTTGTTGGCATGTGTTCAACATACGCCAATAGCTTTTCTCTTTTAAAAATTCAAAAATAATGTGAAAATACCAAAATGCCCCAATGACCCTAGCAATTACATTAAATACTTGTGTGAAATTACAAAACCCCCACTAATGCAAAACTTATTTTTTGTATTTTCCAAGGTTAAAGACATATTTTAACTATACATGGATATTTGAAAACCTCATAAAACCCTCAATTAGTAGCCTAACAATTTTTTAACCTTGGAGGCAAATAAGTATTTTTATTGTTAAGAAGCTTACGAAAAGTCAAGAAAGTCCCTAATCAACAGTTTTAATTTTTTTTTGACTTTGGGGATAAAATAGTATTTTATTATGATAAAAATTGAAAAAGACAAAAACACCCTCGTAGAATCTTTTAATGACCAATGAGCCACTGAAAAAGACCAAGACACCCCCACCCTCAAGGCTTCATCTTTTTTCCACTCAAGGAAAAAATGGTAATTTTATTATAACAATCCACAATAAACTGTATCTTAGGCTATGGTGAAACTCTCATGGGTTTTAGAGTTTTTGTTAACTAGTTTTTTTAGCTACGCTACTGAGGGTCAGTTGATGTTACGTATTGGATGAAATATATTTTTTAAAAAAATATAGATCAGCCCGGACCAACCTATATAACTTGCGATATGGGTAATGTGATCATGATAAAACCATGGAACCCATATTTAAAAAAATTAGGTAGCTCAATTATAATGAACCAAATATTGAAGGCTAAAAGTGAAAAAAAATAAATTTTACAAAAATGACTCGAGAAATTAAGTTGAGTAAACCTACATCAATGGTCTTCACAATGTTGCGGGTTCAACCAGATTTTTCTTAATGGAAAAATAAAAAAGTTCAGGTGACACTAGAATTTTTAAAGAAGTAAAAAACATTTTGAGACTCGGGTCATTGAGTCGATTGGGTATAATAAGTTAAGTTAATTTAATAATATAAAAAAGGCAACTCAAATTTAATAATATGAAAAAACAAGCAATCTCAGCAAATATTCTAAACTTAGGTAAATATCTCAAATTCATAACTTGTGAAATCGTAGACCGGGGTTCAATTAAGAAACTCAATTCTCAACCAATTTAATATTTAAGAATGAAATTGAAAAAAAAAGTTATTAATCTAAAAAATTTACCAAAGAAAAAAATAGCAATAAAAAGAATGAGCATCAGATCAAATTGAAAATAAATAAATAAGGGTAAAATTGAAAAAAATCAAATTTAAAATTATCTCAAATAAAAAAATAGTTATAAAAAAATAAGAATCAAATCTGATAGACTAAAAATTGAAGAATGATGAAGTTGGAAAAAAGTTCAATTTTAAAAATTAATTACAATAAAACAAATAGGAACCACTTCTATAGAAAAGAAAAAAAGACTTGGAGGGCTAATCTAAAAATTTGGAGGGTCAGACATGAATTTCTAGGAGGAAAGGGAAAAGAAGAAAAAAAAACGAAAAGGTTTTCGACGTCAAACCTAGGTCTATTGATCACATACGCCGCTTAGTGAGGAATAGGTAGCCGAGACGGTAAATCAAATGACACAACGAAGAAATGGTTTCAACCACTAGAGTCATCCACACTCGCTACCAAAAAACCACGGAGCAAATGACATGTGCAACACACGTGTCAATAACTTTTTTGATTTATCAAAATACCACATTGCGCCTAGGACCAAATAATCACTACGAAAATATCTGTGTGAAATGACAAATAAGTCACTGCGGTAAAACTCTGAGAATTTTGATTTTAAGGATCATAGAGTCATTACGATATACGTAAAAAAGTAAAATATCAAAAAATCCCCTAGACTATAGTTAATTTTTTTTTTAAGGCAAAAGGTAATTTAATTGTGCAAAAAATATGAAAAGACCAAGATGCCCCTCAAAAATTCTAAAATGACAAGTGAATCCTATTAAAAGACCATTTTACCCTGAAGGCTAGTTCTTTGTGATTTTTTAAAGGGTAAAGCATAAATTTATTATTCCAATCCATAGGGAATAACGTCTACAGCACTTTTTCCACAATAATTAGGTTCTGCTAATTTAATGGTTGAAATTGAGAAGAAAAAAAAAACTAAATCTATGAGATCAATATATAACCCAATAAAAATAAAATTAAAAAATAAAACTTATAAAGTATAATTTTTAAAATAATTTAATATTGAATGATAAAATTATATTTTATGAGTGTGCTATAGTGATTTAACTACTTATTTTTGTGTTTTGTTAATATGCTTGGTTAGAATTTAAATGAGAAATTTAAAAAGATTTGAGATGCCGAATGAGATATAAATAGCCAAAATGGATTGCTATCAGCCAAATTTTAGAAGGAGGTGATGTAATAATCACACGAATCTAATTTGAAGTTTGTGCCTCTACAGGTCATGAAAGTAAAGAATCCAAAGAAAGCCATGGACCAATCCATTATCAATGTTTTCTCTATGACAAGCTGGGCTTCATTAATACTGGGCTTAGCCCATGTTTTACAGGGCATATTAATTAGCCCATCACTTCCATGGCTAGTGGCAAAAAAGCCCAGAGGCTAAAAACAGGGATGCAAGCAACACCCTACGCATTTTATACCAGCGGTTATCGGACAACTGCGTTGTTGTGGGTCAGATATTATTCTTTCTAATAGAAAAAATAAATAAGCAGGTTTTTTCATTATATTTTTTTAATGTATTTTTTTTTATTATAAATAAAAAAACTTATATATACATTCAATTAAATAAATTAAGAATTATTTTTGCTAATAAATGACAAAAAAAAATTCATTAACGATAACTAAAAATTAAACTTGAAAAATTAAAAGATAGATGTAAATCAAAATATTTGATCTAGCAATATGAATCATGTATCTGGTTGTATTTGATAACTTTATTTATTAGATTTAATATTCTATTTAATCAAATGATAATAGAAATTGACACACACAAAAATAATTGAATAAAATATAAAAAAATAATTTATATAGGATTACACATATTATAAAAAAAGGTATTATCATTTTATATGAGAACCAACTAAAAAATAAATAACCGAGTTAATTGTGGTTGATTTTTTATTATTATTATTAAAGCGTCTTGTTTTATTATTAAAAATAATAATTTTAACTGGTCAAATTTTAATAAATTAAATTATTAAAAATTTAGTTGATTAATCGAGTTTAATCACATCAATAATTTTTTTTCTTCTACTTGAAAATTAACCTAGTAAATATTTCAAGCCACAAATTTTATGAATCAACTAAGGTATATTTAACAACTATTCCTTCCGTACAAGTCAATAGAGATTTCCATAACCCCTTCAAAATCTCCATTGCTTCCTTACATTTTCATTGATAGCTCGCTGACCTCTCACCACCAATTAATTAATGTGTAAAGGATCAGGAAATTGGTCTTCGATTATTATGTACGTTGATAAAGGAATTATTAATTCTACCCTCCAAGTACAATCCTAATTTATAAAATAATAATCCAAATTTCACTATCTGGTTTGGATCAGGCATAGCTGAGCTTGCACCATTTTTTCCAGGAAACAAGCATGATCACGTTTACACCACAGAAGCAATCAAACGATCAGGGATTGAAGAAAGCAATTGAAAGTGAAAGAAACGGAGGTGCACAGCACCAGCACCAGCACCAGCACCATGGAAAATGGAACCTTTCGCTTTTATTTGCAATAATTGTAAGTACTTCCAAATTCTGTTCTCTAAAATGATTTTATCTCACTTCGACTCCTTCATCAAAGTTGTAGTCCTGAACGCGTAGATAAATTTGAGCTTTTGAATCGCTTGATTTTAATATCAGAAGCTCAAGATATTCCCGTTTGAATATCTAGTGTGAAAGCAGGGATTCCTGCCGCGAGAAGGATTTTTGCCCGAGTTTGCAGGAACACAATTGCAAGATGCTTAAAGTTTGAAGATTAATTACAGGCCAATTTGAAGCCCTTTTTTAGACCAAGGACCAAATGGAAAAGGTGCTAAAATAGGAAAGTTGAGAGAAGATAAAATTAGAAGGAATTTTGCCGGAGGAAGAAATTGAAGAACCACGTTTTCATCTGCACAACTAGCCTGGTTTTTCTTTCCTTTTATTTGCAATTTCCTGTTTGGTTTCAATGTTTCTCTCTCTTGAATGGAGAGCTACAGACCACGTTTTTATAGCCTCATTTAAATGGGAGCAACTGGCTTCATGGTCCCAGCTATGGAAGGAAAGAAAGGAGCATATCATCCTTTAAAAAACTGGAAAGAAATCAGATATGATCACAAAATCATAATCAAAATATTTTGGTTTTCTATTTCTGCTCACCTGAGATTACACCCTAGAGTTAATGTAATATTTGTTTCCTAAATAGAGCTGTGTTTTAGGTTGTAAGCTCCTCTAATGACCTAAGAAGGGGACGGAAAAAAAAGAAGGGAAGCAGGATAGAAAAGAGAAAGAAAGAGCAGGCAGAAAAACAGAAAAAGAAAGGCAAAAAACGCAAGAGAGAACAAGGGAGAAGAAAGTGCAGGAACCAGTAGAGAAAGTGACGAAGACGCAAAGGAAAGAAAAACCAAAAAACAGACGCAAATACAGAACATAAGGAAGAGGGTTGAAACAGACGAACACAGACCGAGCAACCATCACGCTTTCAACGTTGTTGCAGCTTCTTCGTCTCCAAGTCTGTTTCTCTTCACCTCTTGCATGCATTTTTTCTTTGTGTTTGCTCTATTCAAGTGATTTATAATTCACTTGAACAGTAACGAGGTCTTTTTTTGTGTTTTGCTTTGTTTTTTTAAGCATTTTTTTTCTTTTCTTTTTTTTCGTTTTGCTTTGTTTTTTTAAGCAGTTTTTTTTCTTTGTTTTTTTTAATGAATGTTTTTTTGTTTAATTTTTTTGGTTAATGTTAAATTTTTTCCTATTTAGTTATCAAACTTTCATGACACGGTTCCGGGTTTGACGGGTTAACCCGGATTTTTTTTTCTGATTTTTTTTAATTAATTTTTTCATTTAATTTAGTTTGTTAATGTTAAATTTTTTTCTATTTAGTTATTAAACTTTCATGACACGGATTCCGATTTTGACGGGTTAACCTAGCTAATTCTGGGTTAACCCGTAATTGTTTTTTTCCTATTTAATTATCAAACTTTCATGAGACGAATCCCAAATTTGACAGGTTAACCCAGTTAATTCAGATTTTTTTTTCTTTTTCTTTATTAGTTTTTTTCTTCATGTAGGCTTTTCTTTGTTTGTTTTTTTTTAAATTAATATTTTTTTGTTTAATATTTTTTTTTTTGCTTTTTGCTTTTTAATTATTATTTTTTAAAATTTTAGTTTGTTAATATTAAGTTTTTTTCTATTTAGTTATTAAACTTTCATGACACGGATCTCAAGTTTAACAGATTAACCTGGTTTGATGGGTTAACCCAGTTAATTCAGATTTTATTTCTTTTTCTTCATTAGTTTTTTTCTTTCTGTAGGTTTTTTTCCCTTTTTTTCTTTTTAATTAATATTTTTTTTTAGTTTAGTTTATTAATGTTATTTTTTTCCTATTTAGTTATTACACTCTCATGATACAAATCCAAGGTTTGACGATTTAACCTGATTTGGTGGGCTAACCCAGTTGATTCAGATTTTTTTTTCTTTATTAGTTTTTTTTTCCAATTTCTTCTTTAAATATTGTAATTAACTATAACTAAAAGACAACAATCTTTTTTCTTTCAATTTCATAACACGAATCCCAGGTTTGACGGGTTAAACCAGTTGATTCAATTTTTTTTCTTTTTCTGAAGTAATTTTTTTCTTTCAATTTCATCTTTTAATATCGATTTGATTAAGAATTAAACTTTATGATTTGTTTTGTTTACTGTTCATTAGATTATTGTGATCTCATAAGGGGATTTTACTGTACCCCTTGCAAAGAACTATTCATTAGAATAATTCTTTGCTTTATTATTTTTTTCTTTTCAATTAATCTTTTTTTTTTAATTTCATTCTGTAATATTAAAAGTTTTTTTCTTTTTTAATTATCACACTTTTATAACAAGACCTTGCAAGCAGACTCATATCCAAGGCTCCGGGTTTGATGTTGCAACCAAACTCACTTACACTTAGGTCATGCAAGTTTAATATTATTATTAATATTATAAATATAAATTTTGGGTTAGGAGTAGTAAAAAGACCCAATGCTCTTAGGTATAATTTTGTAGAAAAACCTAACACTCTTAGATTTTAACTTTTTTTGATATTTTTTATACAAAAAAAATTGACCCGCAGCGTAGCGCGGGCCACGTTTCTAGTATGAAACTATATATACATCATGAAAAGGAAATTGGTCTTCGATTATTATGTATGTTGATAAAGGGATTATGAATTCTTCCCTTCAAGTACAATCCTAATTTATAAAATAATATATAATCCAAATTTCATTATCTCGTATGTATCAGGCATGGCTAGAGACGGTGATAAGTTCTCATCAAACCTTGTTGACCCTACAATAATATTTATACATCTCACCAAACCTTGTTGACCTTATTGTTTAATCGCATAAGTTCGTCTCTGTTGTTACTCAATTTTAAACCCCACGTGCTAGCTAGAGACGGTGCATACCCCTTTTGAACCGAATGTAGGAGTGTAGCTCATGTTTGCTGTAAAATTGACAAAAGCGGAGGAGAAAGAAATATTTTTTTTTCAAACCCTGTTTGAGCTGTTTTCTACTCTTTTTATTCTCCTTCTTTGCTGCCAAAATCATCAGGTTTCTTAGACTGACTAAGGGTCTTCATAATGCTAAATTCATTCCTTCGTTATCTTGCTTTTTAAGGTTAGATAAATCCCTCAGAATTTGCACTAAAAAAAAAAACTGATTCTGCTGCTGTCACATTTTTTTGTTCGAACTTAGGCTCTGATTCTGACATGATTTCGTACGATATCTGACCATCCTAGCTAGATTCTGTCACTCATGACATGTTGAAGAATTGACCTACACCTTTATTGGGTCCTAGGGGTCACTGTTTTTAAGGCAGATTCTCAGTGAGATTTGGATGCTCGGCATTGTCAGATCAAGAAAACCTTTTGGACCAACCAGATCCTTGTCAGATTCTATTATCTGAAACGATTTTATCTCACTTTGAATCCTTCATCAAAGTTATAGTCCAGGACACCTAAATGAATTGGGGCTTTTGAATTACTTGATTTTGATATCAGAAGCTCAAGATATTCCTGTTTGAAATCTAGCATGAAAACATAGAATCCTGCCGCAAGAAAGTTTCCAGCCGAGTTTGGTTGCAATTCTGTTATTCAAAACGAATTGATCTCATTTTTTATCCTTTATGAAAATTGTAGTCTACAAGTGTAGATGAATTTAGGACTTTTGAATCGCTTGATTTCGATATCAAAAGCTCATAATATTCCTGTTTGAATATCTAACGTGAAAGCAGAGAATTCTGCCGCGAGAAGGATTCTGACCCGAGTTTTGCACTAAAAAATCTATTTCCATCACAAATTTTGTTGATTTATTCTTAGGTCATATTCTCAGTCATATCAAGATTCTCGGCATTGTCTGTTTCTGAATTAGATTAGGAGACCTTTTTTTATCAACCAGATTACTGCCAGATTCTGTTCTCTAAAACGATTTTATCTCACTTCGACTCCTTCATCAAAGTTGTAGTCCTGGACGTGTAGATAAATTTGGGATTTTGAATCACTTGATTTTGATATGACAAGCTCATAATATTCCTGTTTGAATATCTAACATGAAAGCAGAGAATTCTGCTGCGATAAAGATCCTGACCCGAGTTTTGCACTAAAAACTCTATTTCCATCACAAATTTTGTTGATTTATTCTTAGGTCATATTCTCAGTCATATCAAGATTCTCGGCATTGTCTGTTTCTGAATTAGATTAGGAGACCTTTTTTTATCAACCAGATTACTGCCAGATTCTGTTCTCTAAAACGATTTTATCTCACTTCGACTCCTTCATCAAAGTTGTAGTCCTGGACGCATAGGTAAATTTGAGCTTTTGAATCGCTTGATTTCGATATCAAAAGCTCAAGATATTCCCATTTGAATGTCTAGTGTGAAAGCAGGGATTCCTGCCGCGAGAATGATTTTTGCCCGAGTTTGTAGGGACACAATTGCAAGATGCTTAAAGTTTGAAGATCAATTACAAGTCAATTTGAAGCCCTTTTTTGGACCAAGGACCAAATGGAAAAAGTGCTAAAATAAGGAAGTTGACTGAAGATAAAATTAGAAGGAATTTTGTCGAAGGAGGTAGCCTGATTTTTCTTTCCTTTTATCTGTAATTTCCTGTTTGGTTTCCATGTTTCTCTCGCTTGAATGGAGAGCTGCATACCACGTTTTTATTGCCTCATTTCAAAGGGAGCAGCTGGCTTCATGGTCCCAGCTATGGAAGGAAAGAAAGGAGCCATATCATCCTTTAAAAAACTGGAAAGAAATCAGATATGATCACAAAATCAGAATTAAAATATTTTGGTTTCCTATTTCTGCTCACCCGAGATTACACCCTAGAGTTAATGTAATATTTGTTTCCTAAATAGAGCTGCGTTTTAGGTTATAAGCCCCTTTAATGACCTAGGAAGGGGACGGAAAAAAAAGAAACAGGACAGAAAAGAGAAAGAAAGAGCAGGCAGAAAAACAGAGAAAGAAAGACAAAAAACGCAAGAGAGAACAGGGGAGAAGAAAGTGCAGGAATCAGTAGAGAAAGTGACGAAGACGCAGAGGAAAGAAAAAGCAAAAAACAGACGCAAATACAGAACAGAAGGAAGAGATCTGAAACAGACGAACACAGACTGAGCAACCATCACGCTTTAAACGTTGCTGCAACTTCTTCGCCTCCAGGTCTGTTTCTCTTCACCTCTTGCATTCATTTTTTTCTTTGTGTTTGCACTGTTCAAGTGAATTATACGAGGTCTTTTTTTATGGTATTTTCCTTTGTTATTGTACAATTCAAGTGAATTAATTCACTTGAACAGTACTCGCCAGCTTTCCTTAAACTTTAAATTGCGCCCTTTTGTGTCCAGTCGGGTCACTTGCTTGGG
>Ga0325411_1002912_pt1 | contig 19293 bp, 12 predicted proteins | sample PopdelMetagenome_13_FD_206181 | JGI IMG/M metagenome (GOLD analysis project Ga0325411, IMG submission 206181) | Populus deltoides microbial communities from Bellville, Georgia, United States - Xylem-PdIQD-R4 | ecosystem: Host-associated > Plants > Phyllosphere > Stem > Wood/Secondary xylem...
TATATATATATATATATACATGACATCTAGATTATGACGAAGGAGATTAGTCATCTAATAAGAAAGATCCCAAAAAACACTTTGCTTAACCTTGTTGTGGGTCACACCAAAACCAAAAAGCTTTTTCTTTTTTGGATTGAAAACCAAACACAATGCTCTCGAACCATAAGACCACGTCATACAATTCTTCACTTGATGGTACTAGTAGTATAACATCCCTTTCATCTCTACCTACAAAGAAGTTCTTTTGGTTCTTTCTATACTTATTTTTGGTTGGCAAGAATCTATAGTGGCAATAAAAAAAAAGCTTTATCATAATTTGTTAAGGTAAAGACCTTGTTATTTTTCATACAGTATATACATGCTAATTTTCCAAGTGTGCTCCAACCAGAAACAATCTCTTACGCAAAAATATTATTGATAGTCCACATCAAAGCTGCCTTCATTTGAAAACTTTGTTTCCTCAATAAATCATATGTCAAAGTCTCGGATGACCACAACTACTTCAACTTATCAATCAATGATCGAAGATGAACATCTATATTCCTACCAGGACTATTATGTCCGGGTATGACCATAGATAAGAATATGAACTCTGGCCTTATATACATCCCTGATGGCAAGTTGTAAACTGTGAGTATCACAGGGCAACAAGAATATGGTACAACAAATAACCCGAATGGATTGAATCTATTTGTATATAACCCAACATATATGCTATGTAGTTCCATGACTTCATCTATCATATCATATGAACGATGCCATGTCATGTGCTCAATAATAATTGAATACATGAATAACCTTTACAATTTAGGAGTGATTGAGAAGTATATTAGTTTTATATATGTGCAACAGTCCTTTCTCTACTAGTATTGGGTTTATACCAAGCATGTCTACAAGTTCTGCACTTGATCAAATCTCTATTTTCTAGGGAGTAAAATATGCAAAAGTTTGGACACGCATCAATTTTCTGGCATCCTAAGTCAAGGGATTTCATCATGAATTTAGTAATATAGAAGTTCTTTTTCAGCCTATTCCCTTCAGGTAAAATGCTTTTCTCTCATTAGACGATTGTGTCATAACCGGCCTCGCTTAGCCCATGAACTAACTTGATGTTGAACACCTATGCAACGAATGATAATTTATTGTGATTCATGCATCCATTCCATAATGGTTAGTCGAAATATTTCAAAAGATCAAAAAAACTGATTGTATCTGTATTTGGTTCTTTATCTATGGTTAAACATTCCCCCCTATCACCCCGATTCATTTTCATTATATTCACAACCATACTTCTATAATAATTACTATCATCATCTATAACTCCATACACGTTACTAGAACTATAAATTGACTCAACCATAATTTCTATCATGGTCTCGTAAGAAACATATGGTTATTCGTATGTAAATCAACACTTTTATATTGGATCTCAATAACTTGTGAGTTTATTTATCCAAATTAAATAAAAAAAAATCTCAATCTACTTGTTTCAACATAATTAAAGAGCAAGACAACCATAATTGAACTCTATTCTTTAATAAGAATCAATTGACACCAAGATTTAAGATTGATTTTATTAGTGGGTGGAATGTGAATGCTTGAAATCTCTCTTTACTTTTTATTTTTCTATAACTTTCTCTCTCGTATCTTAGATTTAAAGAACTCAAATTTGATAACAAAAAATGATGTGTAATGATAATATAAAAACATAAAACTCTAGGAATTAAATTGAAAAAAAAGCTCAAGGGTCCAAGTGAAGTTTTGTCATGCATGGTTCCCTACAGTGCTGTCCAAAATGTGTAATGCATATAAATGTAGGGGAATAGTGAAATGGCTATCTGAATTAGTATATTTTAGAATTATATTAGAATGTTATTATTGTAAATGGTTTGTTAATTTTTTTTATGTAAGATGTTGTTATATTTCTCTATCCTAGTCTTTAATATTCACATGTCTTTACAAGTTGTTTGTAATATATTCTAGAATTCAATTATAGTGTTTGATTTGAATTTAATTGATAAATAAGTTAAATTCACTTGTTTGGATAAGATAAAATTTAATTTTTTTGGTTTTTTATATTACCCTCAATACCTTCACTTATTCAAAGATTTCTAAAAAAATATATAGGTAAATGGATATTTTGGGAAAGTTATGTTTAACATTAAATTTATGCTCTTTGGAATTAAAAAATCAGAAGTGTTAATCTTTAATTTATTTTTGTACTATTTTTATAATCTTTAATTCCATTTGAAATTTAATTCTCTAAATTTAATTAATTTAAATTTAATTCTCAACACTTAAAAAAGTTCAAAAAATGAGATTATATTATCTCTAAATTGAATTCAATTAAGAGGATTCCAAGATATATTTATTTAATTTAAATCATCCATGAGACTTTTATCTATCATTAAAGATACCCTAATTAATTGCTAATGGTTCAAACAAATCACGATTCGATATGGAAAAGAAAAAAACATAATAGTCTCTTTCATAATAAGTTCTTTCAGACACCAGTAAAAGTCAGTGAAGGGTTTTATTTTCTTTTGCCGGATCAAGTTAAAGGTCAAAACCCCATTAATATTTACATTCATGGTATAATAAGGCCCAAGGAATTCAAAGCAGGCAATATTTGTTTTTGGTTTTTTTTTTTTTTCCTACTTTTCAAGTGCAAACCCACATTGAATGCCACGCGGTTTGGTGAGGCAGAGGAACCATTGGCATAGCTGACTTTGGCTTGCCCCATGAGTAAATGCACTTGCTGTCATCTTTTGACTCTTTTGTGTATGCTTGTGCCTCTTTTAGGTCAGCTTCTCTCTCTCCTGAGGGTCTTTTTCCTATATATTAAGACCAAGCTAGCTATCTGGGCAGTAGATGTCTGTTCTATCTTTAGAAAAGATAAGCAAGTTTAAGAGGGGAAGGAATTAAAGGAAGAGTAGAGTTCTTACTTGAGAAATCTTGGAGACTTGCTTGTAAGAAAGGAAGAAACAAATAAAGTGATAATGGGCAGACCACCTTGCTGTGATAAGATAGGAGTGAAAAAAGGACCATGGACTCCTGAGGAAGATATCATCTTGGTATCATATATTCAAGAACATGGTCCTGGGAATTGGAGAGCTGTGCCAACTAGTACAGGTGAGTTAATTATTTCACTTGTAATATTTATTGTTTTCTGGTTTTAAATTGTTCATTTGGAGCTAGTTAGATGGTGTTATGCTGTTTTTGGTTTATAGACTACTAGGGAAATGCAATTAAAAATTTACATATTTGATTTTTGTTTTGTTATGTAGTATTTTTGTGGCCTAATTAGTTATCTTCTTCTCAGGACTGCTTAGATGCAGTAAGAGTTGCAGACTGAGATGGACTAATTACCTAAGGCCAGGGATCAAACGTGGTAATTTTACCGATCACGAGGAGAAGATGATAATCCACCTCCAAGCCCTTCTAGGCAACAGGTAAAAGCATGCCAACGTAATTTTGATCACTTATTTTCTCTAAAGCCATTAGTAGTGTATATATCATGATTATTTTAATGACCATGATCTGGCTAAAGATAACCTTAGTTTTACTGTACAATTTTGGGTGGCATGAATCGGTTTCCGAAGGGTAATTAATTTGGGGCATTGATTATATTGCAGATGGGCTGCCATAGCTTCATACCTCCCTCAGAGAACAGATAATGACATTAAAAACTTTTGGAACACACATTTGAAGAAGAAGTTGAGAAAGCTTCAAGCAGGGCAAGAAGGTCAGTCTAGAGATGGGTTATCATCAACAGGTTCACAGCAAATTTCTAGAGGCCAATGGGAGAGAAGGCTTCAAACTGATATCAACATGGCTAGGCAAGCCCTATGCGAGGCCTTGTCTCCCGGTAAACCAAGCAGCTTATTAACCGGGTTGAAACCCTCTTGTGGGTATGAAAAACCAGCTACAGAACCAATCTATGCATCAAGCACTGAAAATATAGCCAGATTGCTCAAAGGATGGATGATAAGTGGGCCTAAGCAGTCGCTAAAAAATTCAACCACTCAAAATTCCTTCATCGATACGGCTGGAGCTGATTCACTGTCTAGTGAAGGGACTCCTGATAAAGCAGACAAAAATGGCACTGGATTATCACAGGCATTTGAATCACTCTTTGGTTTTGACTCTTTCGACTCTTCAAATTCAGATTTCTCTCAATCCATGTCGCCTGATACTGGCCTTTTCCAAGACGAAAGTAAGCCAAATTCCAGTGCTCAAGTGCCACTGTCATTGATTGAGAGGTGGCTATTTGATGAAGGAGCCATGCAAGGGAAAGATTACATAAACGAAGTCACAATAGATGAAGATAATCTCTTCTAGTGGGAGGGCTCTTCTTTGTTGTGGCTACTTTGAGTACTCTTCTGATTTAGACTAATATGCTAGTAATTTTTTCTAAAGGGATTCCTTGTTCGAGAATCACTGGTTCTTTTTATTTTGCTCTAGGCCTTGAAGTGATACAATTTCACAGTGGTCATATTAGTTAGAAGTTCTCATCCCTTTAGAGCAAGAACACGGACAGTGTAAATGTGAATTAATTACTAATATGTCATATTTCCTCTGTCGAGAATAAATTTACACAGACAGTGTAAGTTAGAATATATATAAATATATATTCTAATCTTAACAAATCAATTTTCTATTTCCTTGATTTCCAACAAGGAATAATTAATTATGAAATGAAGAAATTGTGGAAAGTACATGAAATATACATATTTACATCACCGTTTAGTGTTTCGGTTTCTTAGATTCTTTTTTTTTTTGGTTAAAATAATAAAATCAGTAAACAGACATGCATCTCAGTAACCCAGAGGGCACGAGCTTTTATTTATTGGTTGCGATGAAAAAATTAAAGCAGGACTTCGTATTTCTTGTGAACCTGTGCATGCCAACTTGCCAAGAAGGGAGAGAGTCAACCACCATGCAGCATACATAATTGTAACTAATAGCAGCTGTACGTAATAATGCAATATTTCTGACAGGCTGCTTGAAGTAAATGAGAAATAAATACCCAACTAATTAGTTAACCAATGAGTTTTCATATATAATTAGTATGAAGACTGAAAAGAGATGTGTAAAGTTGTGATACATGCAGACCTATATATGGCCTTTTTCCTATCTAACATCAGAGATATGGAGGATGCGAGCGATGTAAGAGTAAGCGCATGCCTTTCTTTAGAATTTCCATTTGAATGGAATGTGCTCGCAACCTTTAAATTGTTTAAACTGTCAGTGTTGCCTTTGTACACAAACAATGTATTTAAAGTGGAAAGAATATGAGTCATGAGTTGAGAGATTTAGGTTCGCGTTTGGTGGACATGACAAAATAGATGAAAATGGACTGAAATGATCTGGACAATATCAAATGAGATTGGACTTGAATGGAAAACAATAAACTAATGTCCAGTGTTTTTGTTTCTGAAATCTCTCAATCATTTATTTTATTTTAGGGATGAGCAAAAAAACAGAGAAATCGAGAAAATCGGAAAAAAAAAACTGAAAAAACCGAACCGTAAAAAAAAACCGATTAAACTGATGAAAATTTTGAAAAAACTGGCCGGTTCGGTTCGGTTTCGGTTTTATAAGCCTAAAACCGAAAAAACCGAACCGAACCCAAACCGGAAAAAACCGAACCGAACAAGTAAAAAATCGAGCCAAATCGAGCCAAAACCGGACAAAAAATGAGCCAAAACCGAGAAAACCGAGGCAAAACCGGAAAAAACCGGAAAAAACCGAGCCAAAACAGAGAAAATTGAGCCAAGACTGAGCCAAACCGGAAAATCCGAGCCAAACCGGTTTGAACCGGTTTTTGTCCTAAAAAACCGAACCGAACCAAAACCAGTCGGTTTGGTTACTTTTTTTTTATAAAACCGAACCGAACCGAATTGAAAATGATCACCCCTATTTTATTCCCTATATTTTGTTTTAGGATATTTAGTCCTTATTGGATTTTTTGTCCTCTAATTTATGATATATACAATTTAATCTCTAAATCAAAAGGAGGATTTTGATATTAAGCCATGTAAATACCCCATTTTAATATAATATAGGTAAACTTGATCAAATCTCGGTTAACCAAGTTAAAAATAATAAATGAGCCATAAATAGATAATAAATAATATGATAAATTGAGAAATAATGATCTTTATCTATGGTATTCACAGTTTGGTTTATTCTACTCCTATGATGGATGAAATATTTCTTGGAACAACTTTGGATATAACAAGAACTAATCCTTTCTCATGATTAATGAGTGTCCTAATAATTCACAACTTGTCTTATCTTGTCTAGATTATGTATAAACACTTCATAACTATTTTTATATCTTACTATATTTCTATCTTGTTCAACATCTTACTTAAAATAAATATTTATATATCAATTAAATGAGAATAATAGTTGTTTATTGTCTCACAAGAAAAGAAAAACTAAAATCAATTACCAATAGTTAGACTGACTAAACTTAGAAAAGTCCAAGTCAACCAAGAAAGATGGAAAGTGATTGATCAAAGAAGCTAGAAATCATTATAGACTAGGAAAAGAAAACTAATTATAAAGATAAAATTTAAAGTGATTGATAGAAGATCAAATTCTATTTAGAATAATAGCCCTCTCAATAGATTAAATTAGTAAGTATTATAGGTTAGTTAAATTAATGACTTCTAAGAAGGAGACACACACAAATTGGAATTCAAAGTGTATTTAAAACTTCTTATCTATCATAATATAAACTTCTCATCTATCATAAACAATGTTAGTGTATATATTTTATAGTCAATCAATCAATTACACTTACATGTGATACTTTGTTCATGTAAAAGCATAATAATTGATGAGGAACTAGTCAAAATAAATTACATAAGAGTTTGTGTTATTCTTGATATTGAAATGTTTGTATCATATAATTAATAGATATCTTTTTTAGTTTATAATGAGAGTTAATTTAAAAATAAAAAACAAATTAAAATAGTAATTTTTTTACTTGTCAAATCATGTTAAAAATACTTCATAATCATTGTAAAAAAGATAATTCATTGCTAACAAGAAAATATAATTAATTTACTCAATTGTTTTAAGAACATGACTCATTTCTTCAATTCTATGTATTATTTATGTTTTAATTACTATATAAAGTTTTTAATAATGAAATTTATTTTCTTTCATAATGTTAAAAAACTCAAACATCTAGTAAAAAAGTTTCTTCTTATATTTCTTTTTAATAAAAATCACTCTTTGATTAATTAACTTTATTCAATTCATAAAAAAATAATTCACTCTAATAATAATAATAATAACAACAATAACAATAATTTGAAAGAAATAAAAATGAAATTACTGCATATATTAGTTTTCAAAAATGATTTTAAGAATGTAATTATATTAAAAGTTTGGTTTTTCAATTTCATCAAGTTAATATAGAAAACTAATAATTTTTTTATATAAATTAAATGAAACTACTATATATATGAACTATATCTAGATACATTTCTAGTGTCTCTATGCAATTCTTTATGTTTCCATCGATTCTTACAAGGTTATCATCATCAATCATAGAATGGCATGCTAATTAATCAATACCCCTATACAAAGCCAAATGCATATCTATTTTATGAATCTAACAACATCATATGATGGTCATAACTAGCTGTGACAAATTTCGACTAATTAGTTATTTGCTTTTGAAAAAAAAAATTATTATCAACATATAAATCTCTATAATATTTCTATTAGAACTTTTTAGTTAGAGATGAAGAACAAAACCAACATGACCTACCACAATAATATAGATGTAGTCAATTAAACAATGTAGTTCAATGGTCTTATAACCTCTTATGAATATGCTATATTCATCTTTTTTATTTTTAATGATAACTACCAAATTTAAATCATGTTGTCAGCCTACTTCTTAAACCCTTGACAATGATGAATGATATGACCCACGACTTTTTATGATACTCACATTTAACATTATTGTTATTTTATTTAGGAAAAAGGTGGTTGGATATATTTCAATGGTTAAGGTACTATTATATGAGCACTCACATAGTGTTGGTAAATGGTAATAAGAGAAACCAAAAAGGAAAATGATTATTCATATTATTTCCTTTTACGACTTGGTCTATGTCTTTGAATTTTAGGGTAGCATGTAACATTTTATGGGATTTAAAAAAGTGTTTGATATTAAGAGAAATTTGGATGATGTGACCAAGGTTTTAGACCATGTTTGCAAATGATATTGACTTCTATATTCGTTTTAGTTACCTTCTCTTCAATAATTGCTAGTGGTATCCTGACACCTAAAATTTACCCTTTTTATATAGATTGTCTGAGTCTTTTAGCTATAACCATCATATTTTAGAATTATTTTGAGGTATTGCAAATCATATATCCAAAATCAAAGGCCTCAAAAGTATTCATGAAGATGAAGATCATTTTGTTTTCAACAAGAGGAGGGTTGAATTGAGTAACGATTTCTTTATATCTTTGAACATACTCTTCAATGGTCTTACTGGCTCTTTTCTTCATACTTTGCAAGGTTATTCTATCAACGACCAATTCCAGGCTCAATTGATACTATTTCATGAAAGTCTTAGCCAAATCACTACATTTCTTGATTTTAGCTCCATCAAGACCCATATACCTATTAAAAGCAGGTTCATCCAAGCTTTCATTAAAGTAATAATTAACAATCTATCATGATTAAATTCCTCAAGTATTTTGGTATAATAAAGCCTCATATGAGTCTTAGAACATTAAGATCCAGTGAACTTGTTAAACTGTGGCACCTTAAAACCTTTAGGAATTACAACATCGGGTACTAGACATATTTTGATAGCCTTAAAAGGACCATATAAATCTATCTTCTCAATGACTTTTAGTCACTCCTTAATCGAATGATACTAACTCGCACTAATATTTTGAGCTTGGAATAGTTGAGGCAACTTTAAGGATGGGTTTAGAGTAGTTGGACACTGTGTAATAATCATTGAAAATGATGTAACTTGGATGATTCAACAAAAACTAGAGGTTTTTCTTTTGGCAATTAGGCATGTTTTCAATTATAGGATATAGTGCTTTAAGAGTGACCTCAATTGATGAGGGTAAAAAGAAGGCAACCCGATAGTGAGTTGTGTCATAATGGTTTCCATACATGGGAAGGTTACATTGGAGATTTGTTTCTAGCATTCCAACTATTCAATTAATTTCACCCCTTAACTGGTTGACCTTATCTAGGATATCATGATCAGTCTGAACTATTTCTTTCTTTTCTATGTATGCAAGCCCTCAAGGAAAATTGAGTTTTAAAGATGTGATTTGTATTTTTTATCCCTTTTTCATTATACAAACCCTAGATTGACATGCATGTATACATATATTTACAAAAACAAAAATGTATGATTAGATATGGAATAGTGATAATTCAGGGAGATATCATAAGGGAATGTTTTAGCCATTATATGAATAAGTAGGTTTGCTAAATAATTGGTCACAAAAGGTGTCCTGTTTGTGCGATGATCAATCTCTAAAGGCCAATGTGAGGTCCACCAGGTGTGTATAGCTTAGGTCAGAATTGTGTCCTATCAACATACTACATACACTAAGTAGACAATTAAAAGAGAGTTGGTAGTTTCAGGAGTGTTATCCAAGTTGAAGATCATTAAGATACCGCTACTTCCCCACCTAACCTAAAGTAAATGTGTATGCTCTCAAACAATGTTGGGATAAAGCTTGTCCTTTCTAAGATTCAAGTTATGTTGCTATTCTTAATTGTTGTTAGAATAATAACTAGTGATGGTTTATTTATTCTACAAACAATTAGTGAATCAAAATGTCTAACAGATAAATCATTTATTCCTAATCGAGTCCCATAACCAGTGATGGTCTTTTCAAAGTAACATCAATATATAACTAGATGGGCCTATATAGGGCTTAGAAGGGTTGGTGCTAAACATCTATTTATGCAACCAAGGTCCATGCACAATGAACAATGATGGTTCATTTGTTCTATGGTGAAAAATCCTTTATATTTTACTAAATGACGTTCTATACCACAGTCCCAAAAGTCCAAATAGTAAGCATTGTAGTTCATCTATTAGTATCGATAGGTATTTAGAATTTGATGTCACTTATTAGATAAAAATGGATAACAACTTATGATGGTTTATTTATCATGATTGAAGGGTCATTTATATTTTTCTGAGTGATTTTCTGTACCTTTGTCCCAAATATCTAAATAGAAATTATTGACAATTCATTTACTTAGAGGTAGTATCTAAAAGTACCTTTAAGTGAATGTTCCTTATTGAATTGAAATACTTTTAGGATAATAACCCCCTATAACTTTAGTAAATAACCGTATGGGCTTATATAGGAACCTAGGAGGGGTGGTGCTAAGCATCTATTTATGCAAACAAGGTCCATGAAAAATGACTAATAAGGATTTATTTGTTTTATATTGTGTTGAATGATGTTCTAGACCCCAATCTCACGTGTCCAAATAGTTACCATTGACAAATCATTTATTGGGATATAAAAGTATTTAAAATTTGATGTCCTTTATTAGATAAAAAGTAGATAATGACCTATGAAGGTTCATTTATCTTGATTCTAGGATCATTCATATCTTACTGAATGGTTTTTAATACCTAATCCTAAATATCCAAATAAAGACTACTAACGATTCATTTACTTGGAGGCGGGATCTAGTGGTACCTAAAAATGGATGTCCTTTATTGAATTAAAATACTTTTAAGATAACAACCTATGAAGGTTTGTTTATCCTAAAGTATATCAGTGTATTTGCATGCATACTTCTCCCATCAAAACATTCACTTAATAATCTATAAGGACTCATTTATATACATGTATAGTCAATAGATAATTATCAAGATCAAATATTTATAATTATAGCTTGTATTGTTGAGGGAGAAACACATGATTGAAAAGTCTTCAAGAAAAATGTCATTTTCTAAGTGAGTCAAGTGTTGTTACAATAATGAAAACATATATGGAAGGAGGATATTGCTACTAAAAAAATAGATTTAGGATCTAAATCATAATTTAAAAATAAGTTAAGGACTAATCTTCTATTAACCGAAATTCTAAGGTAGTTTTTAACCAATTAACTAAGAAAGAAAAGGAAATTTATTAGCAGCATTACGATTCATAAAAACACACAATTTTGACACATATCCAATATTAAAAATTACCAGAATCATGAAAGCCATACAATCTCTTTTGTAATTTAAAGTAGAAAATAAAATCCATAATTTCTAGTGTCAACAGTGACTATAACTTGTGATGGGGTGGTGATTTTGCCAAATACTTCTTAAAGCTTCTCAATTGTGCAGAGATGCACTATTAAAGTGTGGCAAAATTGTCACCCCTTATAAAGGTGTTTAGGTAAGCTTTGAGGGACACCAAAAACAAACAACTTCACAACTCATTAATTTTTTCTTTGGAAAAAAAAAGTTGTATTTAAAAAAGATATGATCTTTATTTGAAAACTTCATGAAAAAGCTTTGAGGGTCAAAACCCTTGTGTGATGGACCTTGTAACTAATATACATGATTTATTGGGGTTATGAACATGCATACGTGAATAAGTACTAGTTTTCTAGTGTTTTGATCCTAAAAGACAATGCACATACATCAATGTTTATAAAACAATAAAAAGATGTTGTAATGCTAAGGATGATGACTAAATATCCAATAATATAAAAGGAATCAAGATGCAAAATTAAAGGATTCGATTAACATCATTCAAACACAAATATCAATCCAATAAAAAAAATCATCACAATACACATTAAAACCCATAATAAACCAAAATAATTATTGAAAATATGTTTGGGTTTAAAATGGACCTTTTAAAGTGGTTGAGGTGGACTGGATGAAACAGAAATAACAATTGGATGAGAGGAAGTAGTGGCAGTGCGTGCAAGCCTTATAATGAAGAGAGTTATCATGGTTGGTACATCATTTCATATGTTCTTCATCATTCATGTGTTGGCATTGTTGACCATCATTGTCTGTTAAGGGAGATCAGAGTTAGTGAAGTTTTGGTCTTTAAGTTTCTCTCTTTACTGTTTTTCTTTTTCTAAATTTGCTCACAAAATTATAATTAGGTTTCATAGTTATATGGTTGTGTAGTACTCATCAAAATGAGAAAAATAGAGGTTGAGGAGAGAGAAATCAAAGAGAGAAGTTTTGATGGCTAGTTTCTCTCTCTGCTTGATCTACGATGATGAAGGGGTTGTTAGCTTCAATCGATGAAAGAGTTTTGTAGAGGGTTCAGAGACATAAAAAAATGGTGATGGTCTCATTGAAAATGGAGGTGGGTAGAGAGAAAAATAAAGGAGATAAGTTTCGGTTTTAAATAGAGAGATGAGGTTAGGGTGTTTTTGGAAAAAATGTTGAAGAAAATGAATAGTGTTATTCTCTCTTTTATCTTCTTTTTTCATCACACTTTCTACTCTCTCTTTCACTCCTTCTCTATCTTTTTTTATGGTGGCTAGTTCACTATTCTATTTAAAGCCTATAAATTTTGTCATTTTCTTTTTAATTTCTTGGTCCCAAAGCAACTCCATTTTATTTTGATCTCTTATTTTTTCTTGTATGCACTTTAGCTTAATTGTTCATTTTGCTTCCTATTTTGCATTTTAAAATCAATTCGATAAGAAAAAGTAATCAAATATTAGGAAACAGGCTCATTAATGATTAAAATGCATCAAAAACATTTTTTTTAATTTTTATGTTTTGAAAAGCTATTGAAAATCATGAAAGAGGTGCAAATACATCAATTTTTTTTTAAAATTTTTTCAAGAAGACATCAACAAGAGAAAAATAGTAAAAAACCATAAAATAGGCTTATCATCACTAATATTGGAATCTTTGCTCATTTGGATTCTTTAAAAACAATTTAGAAAAGTGGGGTAAAAAATTGAGGTATGACATTAGTGATGAGAATGAACATGAACTTGTCATCCATCACAAAAACAGATGGAGAAAAAGATAATTGTCTAAGCCTATTTTGCCTAAACACCGTTGTCAGAGAAGAAGACGCATAATCATACACCTTGTTTAAGAAATAGGTTATGAACGTTGTACAAACCAACAAAGTGGTCAACAAAACAACTTTAAGCATCAATTAAGTTTCTGATAAGAAGCACATTAGAACAATTAGTAATAGATAAGATATCATCCAGTCTCATGCAAGCTAACAATATTGATTATTAGTTAATCTTTGTTAAGGATGGAGTTACTAAAATAGTTATAAACCTTAGTAGAAAAGATGCAAAGAGTTCTTATCTCTATATCACCCCCATCTTAAAAGGTTGTAATAGATCCTAATGTATTAAAGGGATAATAAATAAATAAATTCGTATAAATTTAGATAAAACTATTAGTAAGATAGTGAAAATAACTTTGAAAAGCAACCAATCTCAAGTTGAAAAGCAATATATGTTGTCAAGATAAAGACAAGGAAAAATTATAGTTTGATAGATCTTAAAGCAAAAGTAAGGCTAGTATATGGATTGTCATAATATCCTTAATAGGTCTCAAAATAACCCTATCCTTATAGCTTGATTTTCCTTGCATAAATAATCAAGCTAAAAAAGAGGCCTTCATTATAGATTTAGAAATATTAAGAGTTTGAAGCATAATCAACTATAGTGATTAAAGATTCATTACTTATTATCAACCAGTTTAATAAAACAATAATAACAAGACTATTGTTGAAAGTGCATAAAAAAAACAATCTAACTTATCTCTAATAGAAATTTCATGATAAATAAAGGGTCTTAATAATACTAACACTCTTGATCCCTAAAAGAATTGAAAAGAGAAAATAAGGAAATAAATATTTCATACAAGACCTTTTATAAATAGTCTCAAGGTTTTTTAAAATAAAAGTAACCAGTTATATACTACTATGAGATGAACTATACAAGAAACATAAAACTAGAATTTTTGGTAGATAATTAGGAATAAAAAAAAAGTCTTGTTAACATCTAGGACTCATAAAGGTCTTATGGAGCTCACCAATCTGACTTTAAGATAAAGTAATTTATCATGAACCATGACTTTTATTGGTCATCCATAACCAATAATCGCATCAATTATGCAAATAGATGCCAACTAGAATGCATTAAGTACTTATAGTCATGTATTACTTCATGAAATTAGTTGAAGTTATTCCTTATTGATCGATTAACTAAGAAGAAAAGATCAAATTCATTAAGAACATATCATTTATTGATTAAGACTTTAAAAACCATCACTATTGGTCAAGGATTAACATCTACTAGGAAAGATGTGAAGTAATTTAGTAAGGAGTATGGATTCAAAATAGTGCATTTTACTTATTATGGCTAAACCAATAGGCAAGAAAAATTGACCAATAAAACTCTAACTTTCAACATTTAGAAGTTGGTTAGAAATAACCCTAAAGCTTGATGTGATGTTTTGTTAAAGTATTATAGGCATATAAGACTTCATAGAAGGATCCTTTACGAACCTCATCATTTACCTTAACATATGGTCATGATACCATATTACCTATGATGCACAAATTATAATCACAAAGAAGAAGTACTTATTGTAACATGGATGATTTTGTTATCAAGTCATGCTAACTAAGTTAAAGGACATGGCTAAGGTAAGAATCCATGCTTTGGATTATTTGGTATCATATAAGAGGAAGGTTGAAAGGACATATAACAATATATTCAATCAAAATATTTCTTAGTAAGTGATCTAATATAAATAGCCATACTTTATATTAGCCATAAAAATCCAAAATATATCAAGTGGTCTCCTAACTAAGAGGTTTCATATGTTGTTGCCAAAGTTCTCAAATGAAGTGCATATCATTTAGAAAATCAAGGTAGGGAAAATGCATTATCGATGAATTAATGGTTGGTATTTAAAAAGGTATTATATTTATGTGAAGGAAATATTAAAATATAACACTGCTAGAGAAATTAGAAGATCAGTATGAAGATCACAATCATAAAATTCCCTCAAGTTTATATTGATTGTGCTTTAAATCTAATTGATTAAAATGTTTGACATGGCATGATTGATTCCAACATAAATATAACGAGAGATTTTTTTTCATTATTTTAAAATGAAGTAATACGAAATAGATTGTTTATATCTAAAATAAACTTTAACGTGTTAATCATGAAAAATAATAATTATTCATCATAAAACAAGGGGAAAGACTTGAAATCAATTATGAATCAAAATAATCAAGTGAGCTAGAAGATCCCTTGATCGATTAGGAGAGTTCAAGGAAGTAGTTGACCAAACAACTAGAAGACATAATTAACCAAAAAAAGACAATCAACTAATAGATTTTGATCATATAAAGATAACCAATAGAAACAATACTAAAACAATACTACTTAAAAACATTCCTTTGTGATACCATAATCAGAGGTCAGAGGCTAGCCTAGGATTGAAGTGTTTATCAATAGAACAAAAGTTTAACTTGTACTAAGGTTTAGTAAACCTCTTTATGTGATATCAATATATGTATAAGTTTGAATTTTTATATGTATGTAGGAATCAAACTCTATAATAATATAAATAGGGCCATATAATATTTCAAACGATGACTGATCCTACATATTCAACTCCTTTAATTTTAGGTATCTTTTTTACACTAGACACTTTTATTGCTTTTTTTTTTCTTTACTTTTTTTACTGATAAAATTCCTTTATTTTCATGCATTATAGATTATTTCAATCTCCCTCTCCATAAACTCTTATCATTTATTTGCATTGTAGTGATTTTAAAAATAAATAGTTATTTTTTAGGGTTCGAGATCCAAAATCTGACTTCTCATTTTATAGAGATAGTTGTTACCTCATCACAAGTTCAATTTTAAAAAGAATTAATTGGGAACACCATATGTCCTTTCTTTTTAAAGAGATGAAATATTGGTTAAAAAATGTACTTGAGATAGAGATAAAACACTTGATTTCTACAACTAAACACATTTTTATCCAACTATTTTTGTCTTTTTTGTTCTAAGACAGTGCTTAAAGAGCAGTATATATCTAGTTTAATGTCTCAAGTGATTTTCCAAGTAAAATGGTGAGGTAATATGACATATACAAAGAAATTAATTGAGAAAAGTTTATAAAAAAAATGGAAATACACTATATGCATAAAGAGACTTGATATAGGTAGTGTCATGCATAGAAATATCTTATTTGTGAAGGTCAAGGCATGTGCCCCCCCCCCCACCAAAATTCATGAGAGGGCACATGCCTATCCCCCCCTCAAAAAAAATAAAATCATGAGAGGGCACATGCCTATCTCATTGGTCTTTTTTTTAAAAAAATATATATAATCTCTTTTCATGATATTTTAAAGGTCATTAAAAATCTAAGCTCTTACAATTTGATATCATTAATAATATTTTAATACTTAAAAAAATCATTTTAGTGTAATTGTATTATTAAATTTATAAAGGTAGCATATTTACATATGATTAACCTCACTCATACAACTACATTAGCCTTTTTTGGTGCAATTCTAGTGGAGTATTTCTAGATGTGTGTAATGCATAAAAGGTACACTATTTCTTACCTATATTGTGGCAAACCTATTTACACACTCATTTTATGTACAAAAACATGTGTGTGTGTAAAGAAGAAAACAAGTCAATTTAAATGAAAACTTATATTACTTGTATTTATAAATAGAAGGACGATATAAATGCATAATGTTTATAATATTGCAATAAATATCAATATAAATAAATATATATTATTAACAATTTTTTAAAGGTTATTCCTATCTTTAGAAAAAAAATCATATAAAAAAGAAGGTCTTTATATTCATTTTGAATTTGAACACCAATTATAAGTGGAATAACTTTCAGATCCATAAAGTTAAGAGTGGAACATGAATTTGTTTATCAAACACCTATTTAGTGCTTTCAATTAATAATGAAAATTCATTTTAAAGTATGAAAGAAAGAGATTGATCAAGCTATTAAACTTTTAGGTTCAATGGTTCTTTAAAATAGTAATAAAAACTTTATGATAAAGTAGTCATCAGTAGGAATCTGTTTGCCTCGATTCTTCACTAATTAATATTTAATCACAAGAAGTCTTTTGAAAATGAATAAATTTTATAATATGAACTCGGAGGGTTAGAACTTCTAAACCTATAAACAAGATAGAAACAACCCAAGAAATCTAAAATCAAATTGATAGAAAGATTGGCCTAATGATTAATAGAATTAAGAAACCAAAGTTATTGAATGAAGGACCCCAACCCTTTTGTTATAAAGAATCAAGAACTTGAAGTATAAGAATAAAACCCCAAGGCATTGATTATAATGAACCAAGAACCATGGAAATAAGGATGAACGCCACAAAGATAATTTGTCTTTGATAAGTTCTTGAAAAAGTTCAATTAGGAACCAAGAGTAAAAGCAAACTCTCTCACACATAAGGCCTTTCTAATTTCTGATTGTTATGAAATTTTAACCTATAAAGTAATTTGAAAAAATTTTAGCCCGATCCAATTGTCAAATCAAAAGTTAAACCCATTAATATAAAACTACATATTAGAAAAATTAGGGTTTAAGTTGGGCTTTAATTCTTTCAGTATATTACAAAATTTAACTTTGGGTTTGTTTTTTATTATTTGAGCTATTATTTATTTATATTTTAGTTTATTATAGGACCTGTGGAATTTAATGTTTATTTGAGTTATGTTTTATTTTGTTATTTTAGTTATTTTGGTCTTTTAATAAGTTAAGGCCTATTAGGATTAAATTAGGGTTAACTTTCTACTATATAAATCAATTGTTAACATTATTGTGGGGTTGATGAATTTTTATCTATAATTTTCAATATATTGTATGCCTATTTCTCTTTGAGTGATTGAGTGATTCGCATACTAAGTTCTTAATTGAACTTGCACTCTTCGTATGATTAATCAACTTAGTTGTGATTTATACTTCTTGTTTGCGTCTTGTTATTGGTGTATAGTAGCGGCGATCAATTGCATATAACGACTTTAGTTCTCTAAGGCAAGGTTCTTGTTAATTCAAGTTGCAAACGTTTCTTCCAATCTTAGATTAGCAATCTAAGGGGGACAATTCAACATCAGTTTTGAGGTTTTGAATTTTCATCCTTCAATCCAAGTTTATAGTGTATTATTTTTTCTAATTTGATCTTTATTTTTTTTTTCCTTTTGTTACATTTATTTTTCTTTCAATTTAATAATCCAATAAAAAAAATATTATTATCCTATAATTTTTTTTTATTTCAATTTTCATTCTCATTCTTTTAATATTTTTGATCATTTTGTATAATTTATTTATTTTTTTCAATTTTATCATTCGATATTTGATTTGCAATCTTTCCATATATGATAAAACATTGGCTTTGCTGTTTTGCAATTTTTTTTTCTATTAGGTTTTCCGCATCTCACAACATAGGCCACAAGTTCTGTGGGTTTACTCCATTGGCTCGCCCTTTATTACCCAAGTTACATTTCTATCAAGCTATCTGAGGCTGACTCAAGATGGTTTGTTTTATCTCTATTTTTATGTCTAGATCCATACTTCCAAAGGTTAATTTTTATCCAAGTTATGGTGTTTTTTTTTTAAAAAAAAGTCATTTGTTTTTTATCATTGCCAAAAAAAATTAACCCGAGTTGTTTATTTTTCTTATTTCTTTGAAATGCACTTGCAGCGGAGCACAAGTCAAATAGCTAGTTGCTTTTATTTGATTTTATAATTTTTATTGGTGTTGCAAACACATTTCAAAGAAATAAGAAAAACAAATGACTCGAGTTATAGCCCGATCAAGTTTAATAAGTTAGTTTTATTTGAATTAGACGATAAGAAAATAGGCATTATAGTAAATGGAATTTTTTTTTAAAACAAATCTTGATAACTTGGAAAAAAACTTTGAAGGTACAAAACTCGATAAAAAAAAAGGTTAAGTCAACCCGAGATAGTGCGATAGACATATAGCTTAGGCAAGAAGGGGCTAGCCAACTCAAGTTAACTCGCAAAACTCATGACCTAAATTTTGAGATTGGAATAACTCAATAGAAAAGAAACTAAAGAAAACCACAAAGCTATTTTTTTATAAAAAAATTAATGTCGAACGATGATATTGAAAAAGAAAATAAGCCGAAAAATGGATGTCGACCTGCATTAACTTTTCAAACCCGTGACTTAGATCATAATTAGATCAAAAGGAACATACATAGAAAAATTATGAAGGTCAA
>Ga0325411_1002914_pt1 | contig 19290 bp, 12 predicted proteins | sample PopdelMetagenome_13_FD_206181 | JGI IMG/M metagenome (GOLD analysis project Ga0325411, IMG submission 206181) | Populus deltoides microbial communities from Bellville, Georgia, United States - Xylem-PdIQD-R4 | ecosystem: Host-associated > Plants > Phyllosphere > Stem > Wood/Secondary xylem...
AAGCTAAGACATAGACCTAAAACTTTCATGTGGAGTCAAAGACTCAATTCTGCCATTTTCAAGTTCAAATCTTAGCATCAACGGAGAAGTCAGAATCTGTCCTGCAGCTCAGACACTATTCGGTGTTCAGCTTATATCTTGAGTTCTAGAAGTCCAAATGAGCTCTATTTTTTTTTTTTGTTAAAAAGCTGAGACAATTGCCCACATCTTTCATAGTTCAAAGGGCTCTAATTCTAATGTTAGCAATGACATTTTGGTCAGTCAACAATATCAAAAACCAGCCAACAATGTCAAAAACCAGCCACCAAGTCAATGGTTGGCCACCAACTATTTTCTTAGTCAACCAATCAATAGTTATGAATTTTAGCCTATAAAAGGAGGCATTTGCCATGTATTTAGTCATCTTGGTTTTCAGATCAAGATCATGTTCTTGCTATCTTTCTTTATATCTTTGTAATGTTCAAGTTTTCTTTCATGCTATATTAATCTCTTGTTTATGCCTTTTTATTTCCTTTCCTATACTTAGTTAACTTATATCATGTTTATGTTCTTATATTATTTATTTATGTTTTTCTTCTTCATTATGTTTAGTTAAGTTAATTATGTCTAGGTGAAAAGGTTTCACTAATGGTGTAAGAATATGTATAATATAAACTCAACTTGGACTTCAATGTTTATATCCAAGAAAGATTGTTATTAACATGTTTTATCTTTTTATCTTACTAATTTTTAATACCTTGCTTGTTAAATGGTTAATCTAGATTTGTGTTGTATAACACTTGGTACATCAAATGCTTGATCATTCATAGTCTTCGGCCAACATCATTATTATGATAGGAAATTGATTTGTTGTTGACATGAGTTAGCATCATGAATACTTGAAAATATTTACAAGTATGGTTTTACTTAGATAAGATGATTAATATGATCATGTTAATAATTTATAATGAGTTAATAACGATAAATCATCCGATTGGAACCTCCTTTGTATGTGGTTTCCAATTGAGTAATAAAAAGAGTTTATATTATATTTATTTAAAATACCATTAGTGGATCCTCTAACCTTGACAACTGTTTTTATCATTGTTTAGTCTTCACATCTCAAAGTCCTCTTTAAATCATCGTCGTCGTCGTCATCCTTATTATTATTATTATTATTTATAATTTATATAGTTAATCTCCCTGTGGTTCGACCCCGGTCTTGCCGGGTTATTTATTACTTTGACACTCCTGCACTTAGGAGAAGAGATCAACTCTTTGATCGTGTCACCATTCCTGTAGTGGCCTGCTTTCAAGCCATCCCTTATCACTTTCACCTTTTTTGTCATGATTTAACTAATTCCACCCCCAATGATTTTTTTATTGCCAACCTCTTCCCAACATAATAGAGTGCGGCATTTCCTACCATATAATGCTTTGTAAGGAGCCATTCCTATAGTGTTATGATAATTGTTATTATACGTAAACTCCATTAATGGTAAATGATCTTCCTAGTTGTTGCCAAACTCCAGTATACATGCTCTTAGCAAATCCTTCAATGTCTGAATCGTTCATTCAAATTAACCATCAGTCTAGGGGTGGAAAAAAGTGCTCAGATTCAACCTCGTCCCCAAAGCACTCTGAATACATGGCCATAGCCGAGATGTAAATCAGGGATCCATGAAGTCTTATCACTTCATTCACATATAGCCTCACCAGTTTATCGACTGGATATGTCATCTTCATGGGCAAAAGGAGGGCAGACTTTGTCATTCGGTCTCCTATCACCCAAATTTCATCATTACCCTTCCTTCCTCTCTGTAATCCTGACACGAAGTCCATTGTAATATCCTCTCATTTTCAATGAGGTATCAAAAGTGATTGTAAAGGCCCAGCTGGTTTCTGATGCTCTGCCTTTACTTGTTGACAAACACTACATCTAGTCACATATTCGGCTATATCTTTCTTCATTTTCAGCCACCAATAAAATTCTTTCAGATCCTCGTACATCTTAGTGCTTCCTGGATGTACAGTAAATCTAAACTCATGGGCCTCCTTAAACAGTTCTTCCTTCAGCACTTTATCTCCAAGAAGATACATTCGCCTTTCCATCACCACCATTTCATCATTCAATATCTGGAAAGGAGTTTCAACTCCTAATTCTACTGTTATCCCTTATTGTTTTAACCTCAGCATCCATCATTTGCGCTTCCAGTACTCTATCTAGAAATATTGACCTAATTTTTAACTAAGCTAACAAAGAATCCCCAAGCCCAACTTCTATTTCAACACTTATCTTTGCCAGTTCTATTAGCTCCCTATTATCACATTCATCTGAATCTGCTACAACTTTATTCTTGCGACTAAGGGTATCTGCAACAATATTAGCTTTTTCCCGGATGGTAGTCTATCACAGTCATAATCTTTAATTAACTCTACCCAACGTTTCTGTTCCATATTCAACTTTTTCTGAGTCATCAAATACCTCAAACTCTTATGATCAGTAAAAATTTATACTTGAGACCCATACAGACAATGTCTCCACACTTTCAAGGCAAACACAACTGCAACCAACTCTAGGTCATGCACTGGATAGTTGACCTCATGAGGCTTCAATTGCCTGGACGTATAAGTAATAACCTTTCCATGCTGCATAAACACACATCCAAGTACTCTCTTTAATGCATCATTATAAACTACAAACCCTCATGTCCCTGATGGAAGAACTAATACAGGAGTAGTAGTTAGCTTTCATTTCAACTTTTAGGAGCTCTCTTCACATTCTCTAATCCACTCTCACTTAGTTCCTTTTTGAGTCAATCTTGTCATCAAAATGGAAATGGTGGAGAATCCTCTATAAACCTCCCGTAGTATCCCGCTATTCTAAGAAAACTATGAATCTCAGTTTCATTGGTTGGCCTCTACCATTTCAATACCGCCTCAACTTTTCACGGATCAACAAGTATACCATCAGCTGAAATCACATGTCCCAAGAAGGTTACCTCCGTTAACCAGAATTCACACTTGCTTCACTTAGCATACAAGGGATGCTTCCTTAAAGTTTGCAGTATTAATCCCAAATGTTGCTTGTGCTCTTGTTCTGAACTAGAATATACTAAAATATCATCAATAAATATTACTACAAACCTATCCAAATATGGTTGAAATACCCGATTCATTAAGTCCATGAACATTGCTGGTGGATTTGTCAATCCAAATGGCATTACTAGGAACTCATAATGTTTACAACGAGTCTTAAATGTAATCTTTGGCACATCTAAATCCATAATTCTCAACTAATAATATCCTGACCTTATGTCTATTTTTCAAAACACCCTGGCTCCTTTGAATTGATCAAAGAGATCATCTATTCGTGGTAACAGATATTTATTCTTCACTGTCACCTTATTAAGCTACTGATAATCAATACAAAACCTTAGAGTTCGATCTTTTTTTTTTTACAAATAACATTGGAGCTCCCCAAAGTGAACTATTAGGATGTATAAATCCTTTTTCCAATAATTTTTGCAGTTGTATCTTCAATTAAGCTAGTTCTGCAGGCATCATCCTATAGGGAAATTAAGCTATAGGACCTGACCCGAGAATTATATCAATCGAGACTTTCACTTCCCTTTCGGGAGGTAACCTAGGCAACTCCTTAGTAAACACATCTGGAAACTCTTTTACGATAGGAATGTATGTCAATAGCTCACTCTCTTTTTCCCTATCTTTCACATAAATAAGATGATTAGTACTTAAAAGTGCATTTTTATCAAGAATTTATATCATCATTTTGCATTTGAAGTATCAATAACTCCTTAACTAAAGCATGTTTTATAATAATAAGTCTGATACCATAAGATACCTTTAATTTATGGTAAATGTTCATCTTAAATGCAGGCCTATCACATAAATAAAAAGATTGATTGATGAGTTTAAGTACGGAAATTGAAAGGACAAAGAGAGGGTCAAACTTAGAAAAGAGATGCTGGTTTAGTCCAAACTGGAACACTGTTCGGTCATTGGGTCATATCTGGAGCTGTAGATCTTGAATTTAGGTTTGTCTTATATGGATGGAAAGCTAAGACATAGGCCTAAAACTTTTATGGGAGTCCAAGATTTAAAAAGGCCGTTTTCAAGTCCAAATTATAGCAACAACGGAGAAGTCTGAATCTGTCCTGCAGCCCGGACACTATTCAGTGTTCAGCCCATATCTCGAGTTCTAGAAGTTCAAATGACCTCAATGTTTTTCTTCCTGGAAAGTTAAGACAATTTTCTAGAACTTTCATGATTTAAGTTTGTTCAATTATGACGTTATCAATGATGTTTTTAGCAGACAAGAAGTTATGGATTGTCACCAAGTCAAGATGTGGCCACTCACTCAACAATTAGTCAACAAATCAATAGTTCCGAATTTTAGCCTATAAAAGGAGGCATTTGCCATGTATTTAGGCATCTTGGTTTTCAGATAAAGATCATGCTTTTGCTCTCTCTTTATATTTTGTAATGCTTAAGTTTTGCTTATATTAATCCCTTGCTTATACTTTTTATTTCCTTTCCTTGTTTATTTATGTTTCTCTCTTTCATTATGTTTAGCTAAGTTTATCATGTCAAGGTGAAAAGGTTACACTAATGATGTAAGAATAAGTATAATATAAACTCAACATGGACCTTAATGTTTGATACTAACATGTTTTATATTTGTTATCTTGTTTATTTTTAATACTTTGCTTGTTAAATGGTTAATCTAGATTTATGTTGTATAACCCTTAGTACAACAAATACTTGGCATTTTTATAGCCCAACCGTATGGTATAATCGACACCTGTGCTATGAAAAGAACTTGATTTGTTGTTAACATAAGTTATAATCATAAATGTCTGATAACATTTACAAGTATTAGCATTATTTGAATAAGATAACTAATGTAATCATGTTAACAATTTATAATCTGATTGGAACCTCCTTTGTGTGTGGTTTCCAATTGAGTAATAAAACGAGTTTATACTATACTTGTTTGAAATACCATTAGTGGATCCTCTAACCTTGAAAATTATTTTATCCTTGTTTAATCCTTACATCAATATCACATCTCAAAGTTCTCTTTAACTTGTTGTTGTTGTTATTTATAATTTATATAGTTAACCTCTCTATGGTTCAACCCCGGTCTTGACAGGTTATTTATTACTTCGACACTCCTACACTTGGGAGAAGACATCAATCTTTTGGTCGTGTCAAGTTTTTGGCGTCGTTATCGGGGAGGTAAATTCTTGTAAAAATTATAATACTTATTTTATTTTCTCTTTTCACTTTTCATTTTATCTAACTTTTGTTTCTTTTCTTTTCTTTTCTTTTGTTTCTTTTTCTTTTCTTTTCTTCCTTTTATTCTCTTCCTACACGTGCATGAGAGTTTGGTCACGTACATTAAGTGGTAGACTTTATAGGGTATCCTCATCATTTTCAGAAAATATGGCCGAAGAAGATAATCAGTCGCTTCATAATGAGAATAATCATGTGAGAACACTTAGAGACCACATAAATCCCACAAGAACAAGTGCACCCTTATGCATAGTTTTTCCTCCTAATGCATCTCATTTTAATTTTAAGCTAGACATTATTCAACTTTTGCCTTCTTTTCATGGCTTAGATTTAGAAAATTCATACTTGCACTTAAGGGAATTTAAGGTGGTCTGTAACACCTATAATGACTCAAATTGTAGCATGAACACCATCAGGTTAAAGATCTTTTCTTTTTCATTAAAAGATAAAGCTAAAACATGGTTATAAAATTTAAGACCTGGATCAATTCATGATTGGGATAAAATGCAACAATAATTTTTAAAGAAGTTTTTTCTGTCTCACAAAACAAACTCTTTCAAAAGACAAATCATCACTTTCACTAAAAAACTAGGAGAAACATTTTACCAATGTTTGGATAGGTATCGAGACTTGCTTAATACTTACCTTCATCATGGTTTTGAAACATGGAGATTGGTTTCATATTTTTATAAAGGGTTAACTCCTAAAGATAGGCAAATGGTTGAATTGATGTGCAAAAAACTTTTAAGGATAAAGACCCGAATGAAGAAATGAAGTACCTAGACTTGCTAGCTGAAAATGCTTAAAATTGAGACACTACAGGCACTTATGAGGCACCAAGTAAAACCCAACCTCATACATCTAGTGGAGGTATGCACAACCTTAGGGAAGATCATGACCTCCAAGCCACCGTTTTAAGAGTGATAATAATAATGCACAAACTTCACAGCCACCGTTTCAAGCACACTATAATTTTCAAAATTCTCATGGATATGCACCTCCTTATGCTCCACCTCCTAGAACAAATCTTGAGGAAACATTCGTGCATTCATTGAAAAGCTGGAGACAATCAACACTCAACTTGCTCAAAGCATGACAGATTTTAAAGATGCTCTTGCAAAATTGACATCTGCCCTCAATTTTGAAGAGAAAGGTAAGTTTCCATCTCAACCACAGCAAAATCCAAAGGGGTAATACAATGTGAATGCAAGTAGTTTCGGAAGCCAACACATGGATCAAGTCAAATCAGTCATTACTCTTCGCAGTGGTAAGGTTATTGAAAAACTCATTCTTAAACCTTGTGAGAAAGATGATGAGTCAATCTTTGAGGGTAAGGAAGGGGTTGAATCTGAACATTGTAAAGAAAAGACTGATTCTGAGCCAGCACTTCTATTTTCTCATGCCATGACCAAACAAAGAAAAGTCAATCACAACTCTAAAATTTTTGAAACTTTCAAACAGGTAAGGGTCAATATACCTTTGTTGGATGCTATTAAACAGGTACCTTCTTATACTAAATTTTTGACATATATGTGCACTATAAAGAAAAAACTGAATGTGAAAAAGAAAGCTTTTTTAGCAGAACAAGTAAGTGTCATTTTTCAGAACAATAATGCTTTGAAATATAAAGACCCTGGTTGTCCTACAATTTCATGCTTTATTGGAGAACATAAAATTAAAAGAGCTTTACTTGATCTTGGAGCTAGTGTGAATTTACTTCTATATTCAGTAATTCAGAGTCTCAATCTAGGTGAGTTAAAACCAACTTCTGTAACTCTTTTACTTGCCGATAGATCTGTAAAAGTGCCTAGAGGAATAATTAGCGATGTGTTAGTACAAGTCGATAAATTCATTTACCCTGTGGATTTTATTGTCTTGGATACATAACTTGTTGAAGCATGTAATTCATTTCCTATTATATTAGGACGTCTATTTCTTGCAACTTCTAATGCATTGATTAATTGTAGGAATGGACTGATGAAGCTATCATTTGGAAACATGACATTGGAGATGAATATTTTTAACATTTGCAAGCAACTTGGAGGCGATAATGATTTACAAGAAGTAGATTTTATTGAAGAATTAGTTTATGATTAACATGAATCTACTTTAAGTAAAATTGACTTTGATGAATCTGAAGATTTGTAAAAGATTTATTCTCAGGAAGAAATCACGGATGAAAAAGGCATCGAAAATGTTGATGCGGATCTTTTATCAAGAGTGACACCAAATTCGACATCCGACATCACACCAATCAATGATTACTTTCCTAACGAATCCTTACTTTCTCTTAGTTCAATGCCTTGGTTTACTAAAAATATCAATTTTTTTTCTTCAGGAGATTTGCCAGCTCATTGGAGTATCGAAGACAAAGGAAAGTTTTTGAACGAAGTGAAGAACTTTTATTGGGATGACCCCTACTTATTCAAATATTGTCCTGATCAAATATTTCAAAGATGCATTGCGGACAATGAGGTAAGTAGTGTCATTAAACTTTGTCATTTTAAGGCATATGGGAGTCATTTCTCGTTAAAAAAGATGACTGCAAAAATCTTAAAAAATAGATTTTATTGGCCCACCATGTTCAAGGACACGTATGCATTCTGCAAAACTTGTAAAAATTATCAAAAAGTTGATATTGGTCAAAAAAATTTGCTTTATAATTCTCAACTCCATTTATTTCCTAAAAAACTAAGATCAAGATGGAGCGGTCCATGTATTATAAAACATCTGTATCTTTATAAGGCCTTTGATATTGAGAATCCAAAGAATGACAATGTTTTTAAGGTAAATGGACATCGTTTGAAAGCATACTTTGAAAATTTTCCTAGTGAAAATGAATCCATTGGTTTGAATGATCCTGTACATAAAGGTTGATTATTTTGTTTTTCTCACATTGTTTTTGTGTTTATTTTTTGTGTGACTCTTGTTTTGCTAGTCTCTCTCACCCTGGTCAAATGGCGAATAACGGTACTCCGTGACTTAAGTTGGTTCTTTTAGTTTCCTATAATAACTGATACTTTATATATTTGTGCAATTCTTTGCTCTTTCTCCCTTCTTTGAATCTCTTCTCCAATTCTCATTTGAAAATGGACACCACTCTTGAAAAATTAAAAAAGTACTTTCCCACTTTACCTTAGAATGCGATTACAAAAATTTACCGAGCTAGGTGTGCAAGATTGAAGTTGTTAATGAATCATGCAATTCCTGAAGATATTCGCTGGCTGATTGAAGCAAAGGTTTGATTATCAGGTGAGTCTTCCAATTCTTTCATTTCATACATGCCTAGAACAGGTAAAAGCACCTTTGCAAAGAAACGTCGTGCAAAACGACTGAAAGTTTGTCACATATGTGCCAGATGGACTTGTAATGCAATATGTCGTTTTTTAGGAATGATATCTGTAAACCGTGAAGATAAAATACAATTCATTAAGGAAGATATTCGCTGGCTGATTGAAGCAAAGGTTTGATTATCAGGTGAGTCTTCCAATTCTTTCATTTCATACATGCCTAGAACAGGTAAAAGCACCTTTGCAAAGAAACGTCGTGCAAAACGACTGAAAGTCTGTCACATATGTGCCAGATGGACTTGTAATGCAATATGTCGTTCTTTAGGAATGATATCTGTAAACCGTGAAGATAAAATACAATTCATTAAAGATGGCCTGAGTAAGGGGTCTTTAGATAATCTTCTATTGACTCTTAAGACGCATCTTAGTGGAGATGTGCATCGTGCAATTCATGATTTATGGCCCATTTTCATAAAAAAACATAATTGACTTAGTCTTAGGAATCTTACTAAAAAAGATCCTATTTGCCAGTTTTTAAAAAAATTGGATGGGAAGCCTATCCCGACCCATAGAGGACGTTTAAGTCGTTCTTGGATGTAAAACCAAGGAAAGATGTGAGCCATAATCACAACTACAATTTGAGTCTTAGTTTGTAAAAATTTATGTCTTTTGGTTTTATTAATAGCATAATATTTTTTCTGTTTTGTTATTTCTTATATTTGTTTAAGTGTGTTTCAAGTTTGTCAGTGTAAGTTGTTTTAGGTGATGTCTTCTAAACCCTATCTTTCTACCTTATGACATTGATGACAATGTCTCGTTTTGGTTAGGGGGAGAGGGTAGTAGTTGACATGAAAAAAAAACTTACTAAGTGTTTTTGCTATTATTAAAACCATTTGACAAAACTGTTATTAGGATGGCAGAGTAAGGAGGAATTTTATTGACTCTTGAGACGCATCTTAGTAAATAGTCTTATCAAGGCCTATTAGAATACTTCTTGAAATATTCAGGTTTACAAACTCTCGCATTGTTATCACTTGATTCTGCCTATATACTCATTTAACAAGTATTCTTAAACCTTCATTTTCACACACACACTTTAACATATGATTGTGGGTTGCACATTGAATTATTACATTATTTATGTTCTTCTGTTAAAGGTAACAACTAAGGGAAAGGGATAGCATATAATTTGCAAAAAAAAATGATGATAATAAAAATGTAGATAAGTTTGGTTTCGTAGCCTCCCTAACCTAAGAAATTAAGCTCGAATGGATGTTTTAACACTTAATACCCTAAAGTCAACTCACTTGGGAGCTATTGGTCCAAAGCTTGTTACATGGGTTAAGGAGAAAAGCTTAAGGGAATCAAACATTGCACTATCTACGTATCAGTATCTGCAACCCGAGTTACTAAGCTCGTAGGGGTGTCTCAACACCTAATACCCTAAGACCAACTGGTCTGGGAGTCATTAGCCGAAAGCTCGTTACATGGGTTAAAAATGCATTGTGTTTTAAGTTATATGTATATATATTAAAAAAATAAAAAAAAAAGAAGAAAAAGATAATAATCCCAACTCAATGAAGTTAACCTTAAACATTAGAACAAAAAAAATTTTGTTTTCTTCCAATAAAAGCCTCATCATCTATATTTTCATACATTGAGCACATAAAAAGAAAGATTTATTAATATTTTGTTTAAGAGGTATTGAGCAAATATATAAATTTAATGAAAGTTTGTTTATCTGGATAGATTAATGGAAGTTGAATGATGAAGGCCTTACTTTGTGGAATTTGCAAATTGTTTTTCTATTTTAACGCTTTGATTACTAGGGACTAGTAATAAGCTGGTTGGGGGTTGTGATTAATACTTAAAAGTGCATTTTTATCAAGGTTTTATATCATCATTATGCACTTGAAGTATCAATAACTCCTTAACTAAAGCATGTTTTATAATAACAAGTCTGATACCATAAGATACCTTTAATTTATGGTAGATGTTCATCTTAAATGCAGGCCTATCATATAAATAAAAGGATTGATTGATGAGTTTAAGTACGGAAATTGAAAGGACAAAGAGAGGGTCAAACTTAGAAAAGAGATGTTGGTTCAGTCTAAACTGGAACACTGTTTGGCCATTGGGTCATATCTGGAGCTGTAGATCTTGGATTTAGATATGTCTTTATGGATGGAAAGCTAAGACATAGGCCTAAAATTTTCATGTGGAGTCCAAGATTTAAAAAGGCCGTTTTCAAGTCCAAATTGTAGCAACAACGGAAAAGTCTGAATCTGTCCTGCAGCCCGGACACTATTCAGTGTTCAGCCCATATCTCGAGTTATAGAAGTTCAAATGACCTCAATGTTTTTTTTCCTGGAAAGTTAAGATAATTTTCTAGAACTTTCATGATTTAAGTTTGTTCAATTATGACGTTATCAATGATGTTTTTAGCAGACAAGAAGTTATGGATTGTCACCAAGTCAAGATATGGCCACTCACTCAACAATTAGTCAACAAATCAATAGTTTTGAATTTTGGCCTATAAAAGAAGGCATTTGCCATGTATTTAGGCATCTTGGTTTTCAGATGAAGATCATGCTCTTGCTCTCTCTTTATATTTTGTAATGCTTAAGTTTTGCTTATATTAATCTATTGCTTATGCTTTTCATTTCCATTCCTTGTTTATTTATGTTTCTCTCTTTCATTATGTTTAGCTAAGTTTATCATGTCAAGGTGAAAAGGCTACACTAATGGTGTAAGAATAAGTATAATATAAACTCAACATGGACCTTAATGTTTGATACTAACATGTTTTATATTTTTTATCTTGTTAACTTTTAATACTTTGCTTCTTAAATGGTTAATCTAGATTTATGTTGTATAACCCTTGGTACAACAAATACTTGGCACTTTCATAGCCCAACCGTATGGTATAACCGATATCTGTGCTATGAAATGAACTTGATTTGTTGTTAACATAAGTTATAATCATGAATGTCTAACAACATTTACAAGTATTAGCATTATTCGAATAAGATAACTTATGCAATCATGTTAACAATTTATAATCTGATTGGAACCTCCTTTGTATGTGGTTTCGAGTTGAGTAATAAAAAGAATTTATACTATACTTGTTTGAAATACCATTAGTGGATCCTCTAACCTTGACAATTATTTTATCCTTGTTTAATCCTTATATCAATATCACATCTCAAAGCTCTCTTTAACTTGTTATTGTTGTTGTTGTTGTTTATAATTCATATAGTTAACCTCCCTGTGGTTCGACCCCGGTCTTGCCGGGTTATTTATTACTTCGATACTCTTGTACTTGAAAGAAGACATCAATTTTTTGGTCGTGTCATAAGATATACCTCGCATCCCCTTTGTATCAGTTTCCTAGCTCTCATTGCCGAAATAATACAACTTCGTATGATTTTTCTTTCTCCCCTGAATATCGCTCTCCTCTCATCAAGTCCCTAAAAAGTCATTGTTTTTGCAAAACAATCTATCTGGACTTTATACTTACCCAATCAATCCATGCCTAAAATTACTTCAAAATTATACAATTTTAGTGGCAATAAATCTACCCTCATTTCTAACCAATGAATAATAACCTTGATTTTTTTTATATACAAAATCAATATTCACAGTTTCCCCTAGAAGCGTACGAATAGTAAACCATTTATCTACCTTATTGAGACATTTTCCTAGTTTCTCTACTATCTGATTCACCAAAAAAGAATAGGTAACCCTGAAATCAATCAATGCATATACAAACTGAGAATTTACTTGAAGCATACCTGCCACAACATCTGAAGCATCTCTAATATCCTCTTGCGTCATATTATAAACCTTGCCAGGAGTCCTGGTATCTTGCACTCTTACCCTGCCTCTAATCCCGCTGGCCCCTAACTGAGCGGGCCTCACTGGTCTGTCCATAGTGATGGAATGTTGTTAGCTTTGAGTTTGAGCTTGTTGTCTTTGCAAAAACTCCCCCTTTCAAGGACAATTTCTCTTCCAATGTCCCCGGGCCCCATAAAAATAACAGCCTCGCCAGGCATCATCGAACAATCACCTGGATGCCTCTTATTACACCAACCACACTCGGATACATAGCAGGTTTATGTTCTAATCCTCCCCTGACAGCACTATCTCTTGTACCATAAAGTTCCCTGGTCGAACTCGCTCCTACACTTTGAGCAGATCTAACAGTTGTCCCAGTCCCTTTCTTAAACTAACTAAAGAGCCCTTTCCCTTTCTACGAAAAGGGAGATCTTTTGGTAGTAAACTCAACCTTCTTCTGCTTCTCCAACTCTGATTTGCCTTGCTGGCTCTCTTTCATACAAGTCTTTAAAGCCTCAGCTGCATCAATCAACTTTCTCATAGTCTCAAATCTGTGAGGGATCAATGCATGTTTCTAAACCTATCGTAATCCATCTTGCATTTTCTGTATCTGATGCTGCTCGGTCAGAACAATATATAGAACAAACATAGAGAGATCATGGAATCTCCTCTCATACTCCAATACAACCATATCCCCTAAGTCAATGTCAAAAACTCATGTGCTTTAATTTTCTAATACTGGTAATAATAGTATTGGCTCTCAAACTGTGCTCGGAACTCAGCCCATGTCCAAGATAACAATTGGGTGGCAAATCTTACCCGCAACTCTTGCGCCACTTTAATCTCCTCTAAAGAATCTTCAACCTTTCAAATTCACCTTACAGCAATCTTAGCATCAACCTCTTAAAAAAAAAATCACAGCCCATCTCTTTCATACTTTTCATTGTCCGAACTAGAGCAACCACACTATCAGTGGATGTTGTCGCTACCGGAGCTGCCTGTGGCACGGGAACTGCTGGAGCTGACACATGGGACATACCTTCAATAACAGCCCTAACAATATAGGCTAAAAACCTTGGATCAGCCTATGATGATGGTACAATAGTAGGCACTATTACTAGTGGATAGGGTATGGTAGCAAGCATTGTCTATGATGGCATTATTAGAGGTATTACTCTCTGACCCTGATGGCCAGGGCCTTCTAACGGTACAGTTCCTGCTGGAATACCCTGAAGTCCTGGCACCTATATCACTAGTTCATGAGATGCAGTATCTATCAGGAGATCCTCCCTCTGTCAAGCATCTGTCTGTAAATCCTGACCTCTATCTCGTCTTGAGAATGGTTTAGTCTTGGCTCCCTACTATGTGGTAACCATCCTACAATAATTCATTAACCATCAAAATCTCGTTCCACATCCTGAACCTAAACCAGGATAACAAAATGGCTCTGATACCAAAATGTCACGACCCAAAAAAAACATATTTATTTATAAGTGTTAATTTTTATTTGGTTCAATTTTTTTTCTTTTTTCTTTTTATCGAGGTTAACAATTTAAAACTATTAACCAAGGGTTTTTCTTTTTTTCATTTCTTAGAATAAAGTAAAAACGACATCTTTTCTGTTAGGAAAAAAACAAAAAAAAATGTGTTTAAGGACATTTTTGTCCTTTCACACAATGTTTTTTTATATATATAATTACTAGACTCACGGAGATTTTAGTCTTTTTACATTGGATAATTATTTTTTTTATTAAAAAATATGTTAGTGTGTGCTCATTATGCGCCAATGAGCTAGTGATTATTGTGTCATTTAGGCGGCACGTGCAACTTTTCCCAATAGTTAAACATGCCCTTCCACAGCGTCATTGAAATCGCCATTGTATCATCTTTCTCCTGGTATTGCTCATGACAACAGATGATGGATAGTTTGTCACCGGTGGTCCTTTTTTTTTCCTTATTTTTTATCTCCTACTTGAAAAAGTAAATGTGTTGCCCTCTTTATTTTTGGTATTTCAATTTCACTTATTATTCTTTTGATTTTTTATTTTTCTTCTTAACCCTTTTCTAAAATTTTTGTTTTTATTTCAATTTAATCCATCAATTATAATTTTTCATATATTATTTTTTCCAATATGACCCTTATTTTTTTTATTTTTATTTTTTGGTCTTTTTTTCCCTTATTTTCTCTCTCCTACTTGAAAAAGTAAATGTGTTGCCCTCTTTATCTTTGGTATTTCAATTTCACTCATTATTCTTTTGATTTTTTATTTTTCTTCTTAACCCTTTTCTAAAATTTTTGTTTTTATTTCAATTTAGTTCTTCAATTATAATTTTTCATATATTATTTTTTCCAACACAACCCTTATTCTTTTGATTTTGATTTTTCTTCTTTTTCCTTTTGTTAAAGTTTTATTGGTTTTCAATTTCATCCTTTAATCAAAGTTTATGTTGTATTATTTTTTTTTTTGATTTAGCCCTCATTCTTTTGATTTTCTTTTTCCTTTGTTAAAATTATTTTTCTTTTCAATTTAACCCTACAATTAAAAATATTTGGTTGACCTTTAATTTATTTTTTATTTCAATTTTCACCATCACTCTTTTAATTATTATTTTTTGTTTTAGATCCTTTTATGTAATTGATTTTTGTTTTCTAGTTTCATATTTTGGTATTTAATTTGTTAGGGATTGGACTTCATGGTTGCCCTCTAAGTTATTTTTTTTTCTATTGGTGGTGTATTTGATCTAATGACCTTAGTCATGAATTTGAAAAGTTAATGCGGTTGAACTCTTTTTTTTTTTCATTTTCTTTTTCAATTTCATCATTTTACATTATTTTAAAAAAAAAACGGCTGGTTTCATAGTTATCTTCAATTTGTTTTCAATCGCTTAATCTCGGTCTCATACCCTAGGCTATGAGTTTTGTGCGTATTTAATTTTTGAAGATATTTTTTTTATTCACCTATAATTGTTTTTCTTATACATATGAACTTTATTTTTAAAAATAATAAATATTTAATTTTAATAATATTTCTAATATGTTCGGCCTTGCATAATTTTTTTTCCTTCTATTATATTCAACTAGTTTCATGTGTGCTTCTATTTCTATTATATTTTATTAATTTTAATAAAAAAAAAGTTAGTAAACAAAATCTAGTAAATATCTCATTTTAAGAGATTAAATTTCTTAATCTACACCTATCTCTTAATTTTTCTAATTTCTCTTTTAGTTATTGTTAACAACTTTTTTCATTTATTTACATAGATGGTTATCTATTTATTTAGTTAGATGCTTATATAAGCCTTTTGATTTACACTTTGATTTTTTACGTAAAAAAACATATCAAAATAGCTTGCATATCCTTTTCTTGAAAGAAAAAAAATATACAACCCATGACGGAGCGCAAGTCAAATAGATAGTGAATTATAAGAGATTGATCATTAAATTTTTAACAAAATGATATAATTAAAAAAAAAATAAGTATGAAAAAAAAATAGGTGTTATTATACAAAAAAAAAAACTAAAAGAGATTAGTTTATTACTATAGCATATGAGAGAGAACACTCTGGATTTACATAATACTGCTCTTTTTTTTCGGTCCTTTATTTTTCATTTCAGTGATCAAATTTTTTTTCTTTTACATTAGATTATTTTTGGATTGGGTTTTGTTCTTTTGTTTTGGTTGGCTTGATATTGGATGCTCTTGATGTTGAAAAATAAAATCGACTCGTAGTTGTTGCTCAATTTGGTGAAATTAAATTAAAACAATTGAAGTTATAGGGATTGAGTTTGAATAGTTGACAGGTATTGATCTCTTTTTCTTGCAAACATCAAGGATTGAATTGTAAGGTCATGGGATAGATTAAACCCTTTTTCTTTTTTTGTTCCATCAATTTTTTTTTTTCAATTTGATCCTTTCACATTGATTTTTTTTTTTATATTGGACTTGATGTTTTTTTTTTGCCTAAATATGGAGATCCCACATTATCAAGAAAAAAAATTTCAATGCACATCTTATGCTCGGTTTTACAAAATAAAATACAATTATATTAATCTAGAACAATTAAGACATGGGAGATCAAATTTGAAAAAAAAAACAATCCAATGATTGAAAAAGATGGGCAAGGAAACTTAACTAGCGTATGTGGGAAGAGGTTGTCGTGCTCTGGTGGCACATACAGCCTCTTCTGGTATCTCTATATTACATTCTGTGTTTTTTTAGAATAGTCTTGACAAGAGTTGTCAAATAGTATGGTGCACGTTCACAACGGAGCGATGGTGTGACTCTGACAACCTTTTCTTTCTTATCCTCCTTCTTTTTCTCTCTCTTCTTCTTGGAATTCATGTTTATCTGCCAAATGTGAAGGTGTCTTGTCATTTTAATTTTTTATCAAATTCGATTCTCGTTCTTTTGATTGTTGTTATTTTTGTTTTGAATCCTTTTTTAATTTTTTTTTCCAGTTTTGTCTCTTAGCATTTGGTTTCAATTAATTTTATATAAAATTTGATCCTCATTTTTATTGTTATTTATATTTTAAATCCTTTTCTTGATTGGTTTTTTTTTTAATTTCATCCATTAATATTTGGTTTCATCTTAGTTTTTATGTCAAATATGGTCCTCATTCTTTTAATTGTCTTTTTTGTTTTGTTTTCGATCTTTCTTTTTTATTGATTTTTATTTATAATTTCATCTCTTAGCATTTTGTTGATTGAGAATTTGTCTTCATATTTTTTTTTTCAATTTTCTTTTTATAGGGTAGCTTTGGCCTCCTTACCTAATGTTACGGATTTGAAAGATTAACCCGAGTTGACTTTGGTTTTTAATGTCCTTTTTCATAATTGATTTTTTTTTTAATTTTATCCTTTGTTATTGGGTTGGTTAGAGGTTAGGCTTCGTGATTTTTTTTCTTTTCTCTTTATGGAGTTATATCGATCTCATATCTTGAGTTGCAAACTTAGCAAGTTAATTCGAGATGACTTGGGGTTTCTTTGTTGTTTTATTTAAATGATTTTTTTTCTATTTCACCCTTCAATATTAAATTAGTTTTGAGAATTGATCTTCGTAATTTTTGTTTAATGTTTTTGCTACAAGGTTATATCAATCTCACGATCAGGTAATAGATTTGGTTGGTTGATTCAGGGACTCAAGTCAGGTTATTGTGATTTTTAAAAATTGATATTTTTCAATATTTTTCCTTTAAAATTTAATTTATTCTGAATATAGTTTTAAATTTATTTATTTTTGCTTTTTATGGGGTTATCCCATCTCATTTAATTTTTGATTTGTTATCAAATAAGATCATGAATACCTTTTAAGAATATAAGGGGGTATCTTTCCATAATATTGGCAAGCATATATTATTTGCAATTAATCAATATCATTTTTCTTGTTTATTTTTGTTTATTTATTGTCGTTCCTTTTTTTTTAATAATATTGTTAAATTAATCAAGCTTATTAGAACCTAGTTGAATCAATGACCCGAGTCTCATGTTTTTCTTTCTTTTTAAAATGCTAGCGTCGCCCGAGTATTATTTTGTATGTTAAAATACATCTAGTCAGGCTCGTGACATAGCACGGGACACCAATCTTGTGAATTACTATGATAAAACCCGTTCACTTTTAGTTAATAGTTTATAGTTAATTTACTAGATAATTCCTTGCGCTGCGCTGCGGCGGGATCAAAAGAAATTATAAGTAAAAAAAATAACGTTTAAGCCAAGAAAAGTTCTATGATGATGTCATTAAAGTCAAACATAAAACCTCTTGACTAGACTTTTTGTTTAGCTCGAGATTCATATTAAACTATATAAGAGTTGCTTCGGCATGACCCAGTTAACTTTGAGGGTTAAAGAAAAACTCGAATGACTTGTAGAAACGTGTTTTGACTTTAAAAATATTTTTAAAATGACATCTTTTCTTAAAAAAATATTGAGACGATGACGTATTGGATCAACTAGGTCATCTCATCTAACCCGTAACATGAGTCATGAACTTTATTGAGTTTACTAAATTTTTTAAATTGTTTTTATTTAATTCTATGATTAAAAAAATAGGCGCTAACAAAACCAAGCACCTACTCAATACTGGGATATTTTTCTAAATCCATGATAACCCCATAAAAAGTAAATCAAAATAAATTATAAAGTCTAATTCCTAATAATTATGTTTTTTTTTGTAATTATTTTTTATTTAATAATAAGATTAAAAAAATAGATGCTCAAAAAACTGAGCATAAACTCAATGCTGGTAAGTTTTTCTAATATTGCTATAACCTTGTAGAAAGTAAATAGAAATAAATCATGAGGTTCAATTCATAATAATTATGTTTTTTTCTCCACAACTATTTTTTATTTAACAATATAATAGATATTTTTTATTTAATAATATCATAGAAAAAAGTAGATTATCATAAAACTGAGTATGAACACAATACTGAGATTTTTTTCTGAGATCATGATAATCTCATATAAAAAAAACTGAAATAAATAACATTGTTTAATTTTTGATAAATCTAACATTGAAATATATGAATAAAAATATTTAAAAAATAAAAGAAAAAAAGTATATTTAATGTTCTAACGAACAATAACATATGAAGAAAGCAACAATGATTTTCCATTCTCATTTAGGTTTTCTTAATATTAACAGTAACATGTGAGGAGGATGTCCTCAATTTGGACATGAATTTTTTTTTTTTGGTAATTTTTAATTTTTTATATTAAAATTTTTTAATATTTTTAAATAATTTTGATACATTGATGTGAAAAATAAATTTTAAAAAATAATAAAAATATTATTTTCTTAGATTTTCAATTAAAAACTACATTAAAAATCAACTATGCCCAAAATGCAAAACACTACATTAG
>Ga0325411_1002917_pt1 | contig 19283 bp, 9 predicted proteins | sample PopdelMetagenome_13_FD_206181 | JGI IMG/M metagenome (GOLD analysis project Ga0325411, IMG submission 206181) | Populus deltoides microbial communities from Bellville, Georgia, United States - Xylem-PdIQD-R4 | ecosystem: Host-associated > Plants > Phyllosphere > Stem > Wood/Secondary xylem...
TAAAAATATAGATGAACTTCTATAATCTATTCTTTACCGATTAGGAATTGATTTTGATTATTTACATAGTTGTAAAACCTAATTTAGTAAGGTTAAGGTCAAGGTTTGGAATAATCAACTTTTTTTAAAAAAAATTAAAATTAATAAATTAAAAATGACTGGATTAAACCGGGTCCCAATAATTACTTAGAGTAATCTAAATTAATAAAAAGAATGTTGCCTGACCTGAGTTCTTTCACTAGGCAATCATGCTACTCATTTTCTATTTTCACAGCTTTCACAATTGAAGATATCGATTCTCGCTAGTTTTTTTTTTTACCCGTGCTGTGCAGCAGGATATTTTTTTTTATATATTTTTATTTAATTTAGAAAAATATTTTTTCTTCATGGGTTTTTTTTTATATTTAATTTAGAAAATCAAATTAAAAAAATATTTTCCTGGGACCGTGGAAACAAATATTTTTTTAAAGAAATACTCCAGCATCATTATGCCAACAAAATTCATTGAAATACCAATTGTCTTTACATAGTTGTAAACGAGGGGAAGTTTTTGTTAATGTTTTACAACTCTCTTTAACTAGTTATAAGAGGATTGGGGATTTGACATGCGCAGGAATGTCTGTGCTAAGATGACTGAGAAGGAATTATATCTGATTCTGTCAAGGTCCCTGACTGATCAAGATCAAGTTTTCTGAATCTCTCCATCACTAATGAAATATCTTCCTGGCTTATCTTCCCCATCTCCTTCAACGTGTACACAATGAACTCTGCAGCACTGATCAACAAGCCAAAAATTGGATGCACATACAGGTTTTTCAAGGCATTGGTAACGGAACAAAGGCAGAGATAAATTGTGCTATGATCAGCTAGCTGTTACTTACCTTACAGTTTTATCATGATCAATATCTGCTTCCTCGAGATCTGAGGCTGTGACATTTCGAGCAAGAACCCGTTTAACGAGTAATCTTTGCCTCTTTTCAGTGTATAATTCAGCAAGGTAGAGAAAGAATTGAGCTAAGCAAATGGTGCTGCACAGTATCCAGAAGACAGCAAATACTCGACCAGCCCTGGTTGAGAAGCTGTCATCTCCGTATCCAAGAGTAGTGATGGAAGAACAGACACAGTAAAATGCATCAACAAATTCGAAACTCTCAACTAGATATAAGAAGATGGTTCCAACTATCATGAGGAGAAAGAGAAGGATTAGGGCGAGAAGAAACTTGTACTTGACTTTATGTGTTTCAGCCTCTTCTAGGATCTCAGATAAGCCAGTTTTTTCATTCATGTGCATTGCTCTAACCAAGAGAATCTCCTGCTTTTCTACGATGTAATCCGCTGCCTTGCTGAGAATTATCCCACCAAGAGCCATGCCTGCAAAAACATAAACGCACGAAAGAAGCTTGGCCAATGTGGTACGAGGCACTAGATCTCCATATCCAACTGTTGTCATTGTCACAACAGAGAAGTAAACAGCATCAACAATCCCATTTGTTTTCTTGCCTTCGATCTGATTCATGACAAGGGAGAAACACAGAGTGCCTACACCTAGATAGATAGCCAAGACAAGGAACACTTTCTTGAAGCTACAATCCTGATTCTCAAGAAATGATTCGAGCCATTTGAGAGATGAGTTGCCATTCTGCTCAGGATGTTTGATCTCTGTTACATTGACATTCATAGGCTGCCTAAATCTTCTTCTCTGAAGAGCATTCTTTTCAACTGGAAGCAATGACTGCGTCGCATCATCACTGGCCATCAAAAACAGAGATGCAATCCCTTCAAATTATACCCTGCACGTAAACGTAAAACCAATGATTTTTTTTCTATTTAATTTGAAACTTGCATTCCATAAAGAAATTAACAAAAGGAAAGGAAAGAGATATCAAAGACCATGGAGATTATTGAAAAGGGAAAGTTTTGGATTTACCTCACAAAACTCTTAAGAAATTGTTGGTGTTTCAGACCCCATGTAAATCTTGAAAGATCAATGCAAATTGATAATCACAAAAATCACGCTAATGTTTCCATGTGGCTTAAGTTCTTGCCCGTAATAAAGTCCTGATTTTGGGATTGCGGTTACCGAATCCAAAAGAAGTCAAAACCTGCCATGATTTTCTATCAAGTCAAATCCTTGGTGCTTGTTATTTGTTACAAATCAGTCAGTCATAAGCTGGACAGAATTAGTTTAAAACTTTTATTTGACAAGTCCAATTCTTAACACATGGAGGTGAGCGCTAGCTATGCTACGGTTAGATTAAAAATAATTTAAAAAATATTCAAGCCATATAAAGTTATTTGAACATTTTATTAAGGTTAATTTTAAATTTTTTTAACAAAATCCCTTGTATAATTTGAATTTAAAAATAATATACGTGAGAGTTATTTTGATGTAAATCAAATGATTTAGTTAGTTTAAAAACAAACTTAGCAACTAATAAAAACAATTAATGATAAAATTAAAAGAAAAAATTCTCCTAACCCAACTTTTTATATAACTTTAATTTAAAGTTAAACAATGTAGAAAATATCCAGATGTAATTCAGTCGACATGACAGGTCCAAATACAATCTAAATTATTATTATCAGGTAAAAACAAATTAAGAATAAATTAAAAAAAAATAGAGAGCCACTTCATTCTTTTCTTGTTAAGAACATTGAAACTACTTTTAACTAAAATATATTATTTAGGATGGATTAGAAGGTAGAATGCTGGTTTTAGCTAGCCATATTGATTGATTTATTTTTAATTTAGGGTTATCTTTTAGACTTTAGTTTCTCATGGGCATTATAATGATGATGGATCTTTATTGTTTTTATTAGAATTTCTATATCACATGAATCAAACAAATCAATAAGTTGATAACTTAATATTAATTTTTTTTAAAATTTTCTTTTAATCTTTAATGGGTTATTTTGGTTGGTTGATAGATCTAATTTCTAATATTTAAAGTTAAACTAGAAAAAAAAAACTTGGTGTGTATTTATTTATGCAGTTAATCACTTTTCAAATTATGATTAACCACAAAACAATAATTTTTTTATGCTTTATATGCGGAAAACCACAATTTACAACCGATTAGCTATGTAGGAAAAACATGGGACTTATATGATGTGTTTATTTATATAATCACGTCACGTCATGCTTTTTAAAATAATTATTTTTTTAAATTATTTTGATGTATTAATGTAAAAAATAAATTTTAAAAAATAAAAAAAATAATTTAATATATTTTAAAAAACAACATCTATTAAAATAACAAAAACTACCTTAGCTTCTTGCAAAAATAGCCTTGCACTCAAGAGAGGGTAATAATAAGAGGATGAAATTAGAAACTAAAAAGGATGAGACCAAAATAAAATAAAATGAAGAATAGAGGGACCAAATGCACCACTAACCATTTTGTTTTAGCTACCGCAAGAAGAAGACCAAACACAGATTAAAGAGCTCTCAAAGTCTCAACGCCGGCTGCCTCTCCCGTCTTCCACGGGTACGTACTTAGATTGTTCTTTTGTTTTTCTTAAGGTCAGGGAGATTTCATAAAACAGGTAGTTAGTTGAGTGCTTTCTTTTGATTCTTGTTTTTCTTTTCCAGTGAAGGGTTTATGCTGCCAGCTTTCTTAGAAGGGTTTAGAGAGTATTTATGTACAATTGAGACAGTTAAAGACTGATAGGTTTTATTTTTTGAAGTGGAATTAATGACATCTGTGCCGTCGAAAAATATATGGATAAAGAGGCAGCAATGCCCATGTGGGGATTGGAAATGTTATGTTACTTGTGAAGGAGATGTTGAAGAGACATCTGTAGCATCTCAGTTGGAAAAAAATGAAACTTTTCAATCTGATTCAATGGTTTCTCCTTATGTAGGAATGGTGTTTAAGAGTGATGATGATGCGTTCGAGTATTATGGGAATTTTGCTAGGAAAAATGGGTTTTCTATTAGGAAAGAGAGGTCAAGATTGAGCCCTCAATTGGGTATTTATAAACGTGATTTTGTTTGTTATCGTTCGGGGTTTGCACCGGCTAGGAAGAAGTCGACTGCAGAACACCACAGGGATAGGAAATCGGTGCGGTGTGGATGTGATGCAAAAATGTATTTGTCAAAGGAAGTTGTTGAAGGGGCTTCTCAATGGTTTGTTGTGCAATTTAGCAATGTGCATAATCATGAGCTTTTGGAAGATGATCAAGTGAGGCTCCTTCCAGCTTATCGGAAGATTCAAGAGGCGGATCAGGAGAGGATTCTTTTGCTTTCAAAAGCTGGGTTCCCAATACATCGAATAGTGAAGGTGTTAGAGTTGGAAAAGGGTATTCAAGGTGGGCAATTGCCTTTTCTAGAGAGGGATGTTAGGAATTTTGTTCAAAATCGCAAGAAGATTGTTCAAGAGAATGATGCTTTGCTCACTGAAAAGAGAGAGAATGATAGTATGGAACTTCTTGAGGCGTGCAAAGTTACCAAAGAGATGGATGGAGATTTTGTTTATGATTTCACAACGGATGAGAATGATAAGGTTGAGAACATTGTGTGGTCGTATGGTGACTCTGTTCGTGCATACACTTTGTTTGGTGATGTGGTTTATTTTGACACTAGTTATCGTTCTATCACATATGGCATGCTTTTAGGGGTATGGCTTGGAATTGACAACAATGGGAAGACCATATTCTTTGGCTGTGTTCTGTTGCAGGATGAGACGGCTCGTTCCTTTGCATGGGCGTTGCAGGTTTACTAATTCAATCCCATGAGTTGATTTTATTTCTCTGTGTATTTTTCTCTTGCAGTTACCATTTTCTGTTTTTGTTACAGGCTTTTGTCCATCTTATGAAAGGAAAATGTCCACAAACAATTCTAACTGACCTTGAACTGGGGCTTAAGGATGCTGTTAGAAGCGAATTGCCTAGCACTAGACACGCTATATCTATATGGAATATTCAACCCAAGATATCCAGTTGGTTTTTCCTTTCCCTTGGGGCTAGATATCCAGAATTTAAATCGATGTTTGATGATTTGTATCATGCTGAGAATGCAGATGATTTTGAACATAGATGGAGTCAGATGGTTTCTATGTTTGGATTTGGTTCAGATAAACACATTGCTTTACTCTATTCTCTTCGTGCATCCTGGGCATCATCCTATATGAGAGGTTACTTTCTTGCTCGGATGGCGACATCAGCATATTTGAAATCTGTAGAGTCATTTCTGAAAGCAATCTGTTGTGCACAAACATGTTTACGGAGCTTCTTTGAACAGGTATATCAAAGGCATATTTTTTTGAAACTCTTGAATGGGAAGGTTTTTGTTGAAATTTTTGTCTTGTTGATTTTTTTTTTTTTTTGTTGGTACTCTTGTAGGTTGGTAGTTCCTCCAATTTCCAGAACCAGCTACGTCAAGAGATGCAGTACATGCTCACTAAAACATGCATGCCTATTGAAGAGCATGCACGTAATTTTCTTACACCTTTTGCCTTCAATGATTTCCAACGTGAATTGGTGCTCTCTATGCAATGTGCTCTGTCTGAAATGCCGGATGGATCATATCTTGTACACCACTACAAAAAGATGGATGTTGAGCGGCTTGTAATATGGATACCAGAAGATGAACAGATTCACTGCACCTGTAAGGAATTTGAGTCTTCCGGGATGTTGTGCAGACACACTCTTCGGGTGTTCATCCTGAAAAACTACTTTCAGCTTCCTGAAAAATATTATCTTAGCAGATGGCGAAGGGAAAGCTCCCTAGTTTTCTATGATAATCAAGATACTCAAACTAATGATGATGGATGGTTTCAAGAATTTCAATCCCTGACTGAAACTCTATTAACAGAGTCATCAATCACGAAGGAGCGTTCTGATTATGTCCATACGGAGCTGCCAAAGGAACTGAAAAGACTTATTAGTGAGGTTAGAAAAATGCCAGAAAGTGACGGAGTTGCTATGGATTTAACACTTTCACCATCTAGTTAATTTACAGTAGGTGCAAATATGTCTGGTAACTTACCAAGGGGACGACATGATCATTGGCAGGAAGATGTCTGGGTGTTTTTATTGCTCATTTTCATCAGAAAGAGAATTTTGGAAAGAAAAGCTAACCTGAAGTAGATGTATGAAGTGTTGCTCAGATGCAACAAGTTGACATTGTTTCCTTTGTGAATAACTATGGAAGACTGCAAAAAATATGAATTGGACCGAAACGAACTCAACCAAGGTGATGTACTGCATAAATTATCAAAAATGTGTTTTGCTAAACAAAAGAATGACAGTAGAAGAGATTTTTCTTATTGTGTTCTTGGCTTTTTATTTCTTTCTAAGAACCTTAATGTCATTGTCATTTGCCTAACTGCTTGTCCTTGTCATGAACACATGCTAAAACATTTTCCATGCTTTCTCTTGCTGCGGTCATTTCCAGTTGTGCACAAATGGAATAGGTTGTAGTTTTCAATCTTCTTTCTTTAGTCTCAAAGGGAACAAGATAGAAGGGAGGGAAAACAAAAAAAAAAAAGAGGCTGCATTTGTAGCTCTTTGTAAATTCTCTCTTCAATTTGGTGATTAATTAAGTAATTCTAGCTGTCTGTAAACCCAATCACATTTGATAGTTTTGTGGCTGATTACTTAACAATCCTTTTTTTAATGTTTTGAAGTTTGCTTGTTAGGAAGTCGACAACTATCTGCCAATATGTGGAAGAGATAGTAGTTTTATTTTTCATCAATTATTGTTTCCTTTATATCATGCACCATAATACATTGAGAGGTTGTTGTGTAGATATTATAATAGATATTCCACTTTTAAGACATAGGCTATCTGATGTTAGGAAAGTCTACTACTAATTGTCCTAACTAACATCATAGGAAAAATGATGATGCTTAAAGTTTACTGGTTGAAATAACTGAATTTCTGCTTATGTTATTAATTCGTAGAAAAAGCATAAAGGACTGATCTGACTGTTGTGTTATTCATAAACATCTACCCTTATTTGTTCTGTCTTCTGCAGTTGATACCTTTTGTTGTACAATAGGTCGACAGAGTGTTGGTGGTTGTGCCAACAGTTTCTATATAAATCAATAATTATATCTGAAATTGAGAAATGAATACAAGTGTCTGATTATGAGTAGTCAGGACTTCCACAAGCAACTGAAATGATATTAATCTATTTATTCCCAAACATAAGAGCATGTGAGCCATGTTACTTTTTGATGGATTTGTTCACCAAAATAACAAAATCTTATTTATGGATTTTTTCTAATTTTTTAACAAGTGCATGATGGATCGTGTTATCTGCCTGATGTTTGAGAAGGTTCCATTTAATCCCAGAGTTTTATTTCCTGTATTGTTTGATTGTGTTTTAATCTATTCAATCTGATGGACAAGGCTTATCTGAGTCGAGTTTAATTGTGGTGATCTATTTGATAATTACTATAGGTTTTTAAACAGTTATGAATATGATTCGATATAACTTGGAATTCCAGAGGATGCAATTGTGCTGCTAGCATCAGGTATCCGTTTACGCACACATAAATGTACATATGCATCTATGTAGCCAAGTATGTAGGCTGTAGAATCCTTGTTGATTTTGAAATCATTGACATCTAGAGCAGCTTGTCATCTTCTTGGCTCCCCATAAACTCATGCCTGGAAGAATTAAAATAATTTTTGGTTTACCAATATGCTTGTTACAATTTTGCCATCTAAATGCCACAAAATTTTGAACCAAATGCTTTAGTTGTTGAGGTGAAGTTTGTCAAAGCTGGTTCACCATAGATGATAATGAACTGTATAATTGTGTTTGTTTCTGGTTCCATATGCATCACTGCTCTAAAAATTTTGTGCCCATCAGAGATTCTGGACAAACTGAAGCATGCAGAAAATTAGGTGTGTTTTTGTGATAGCTAATATTGTTTCTTGGTTTAAGCTTCGACTGTTGCCGCCCTTTTTTACATGATATTTTTCCCGTGTGAAACTTTTTTGCTACCTCTCAACCTTTTACTGAAAACATTCATACGCAAAATGCCAAGAACCACAAGTTATAGCAGATTGGTGTGTGCATGATTCACTAGTTTATTGATCTATGCCATGTCCATGTTTGATTTTTTCCCCTGAAGGATTTTTAAGACTCTGCCTACCATACAAGTGTCCTCAAGTAGGATTTCAAGGATCCACGCATTCACATTATTGTACTGATTTTTGTACGTTCAGGATCATGCATTCTTTCATTTAAAAAATTGTTTTCTTTAAGAGTGATTGTTAAACTGTTAGACACTAGAATTATTGGCAATAATTTCTCACTTGCTGTCTTGTCTTCGTTTGCAGACAGATGGAAATGGAGTCCAAGTTCCAGTCATTCCAACCCATTCTCCCATTGAGGCCCTTCTAGATTTATCCCCCATGTTGCAGGTATGCATTTGACATGGTTCATTCATTTCAAATCTTCATTCAGGGAGGGGTCCCTCTTGATTAGAAACCGTGGCCATGGTATTTGTCAGGAAAATTAAATAGAGGGAGTAGAAATGAAAGCTGCCAAGTTCTAACCACATAAGCATACCAACTTCATTGAATGGTCGGTTTCTGTACTGTACCATGTAGTAGATGGCAAAAGGGCAATACATATCTGCTCTCAATTTCATTATATTGTCTTCTTGTTGTAATGCAAATATCAACTCGCCAAACTTCTACCACTGTATAATATTATTGTATGGTCATATAAAGTTGATAAGATTGCTGATTATTTTCATGAAATATAAGCATAAACACAAGTGACGGACCCTAATCTTTTGTCTTGTTAATGTTATGGGGCCATGAGCACGTGGCAGTTAGCAGCTGCAATTAGGGGACTTTTGGCAGCGAGGAGATGGAAGCACGTGGAAAGTGGTCTTAGGCTCATTTGGTGTCATTTATTTGTCTAATTGGGGGTGCATTAAGAGGATTTTTTTTGAAAAAATAAAGGGGTGTGGTATAGATAATTACATGCTTAAAAAGCTGATTAAAGGCTCTTTTCTCATTCTGGACATTTGCATAGGATTTCGAATCTGGGTTTTTTATCTTACAATTTGGGATAGATTCATATCTTTGTGGGTCATACCTGATATGTTTTGATAATCAAAGTCCTATCAATATCAAAGTTTGCTTTTCATTTCTCATGAGATTTTTCTTATCCTTCTTACATCCTTTGGAATTTGATGTGCAAGATACATACTCTACTAGCAATCTTACAACATATGCACTTGAAAGCTTGGTTTGAAATATTTAATATTCAAAATGAAGCCTAACCAGATGATAAAAAAAAAAAAGCATTAAGCGGTCTCTCTCTCTCTCTCTCTCTATATATATATATATATATATATGGTTTTCATTTTCATCGAAGGCATGTGGTTAAAAGAAATGATTGGTGTACAAAAAGTGAAGGTCCCTCTAGTATTTGGTTAAAATTTCCCTAGTAGCCTATTTATTTCTGTGCTTAGGGTACTTTTTCGTGGCAGCTGTTTATTACAGCTAGGGCAATGAGTGAACTAGAACTGCTTTTGATAGAATAAAATGAATCTAGAACTCCCTTTTAACATAGAGAAAATAAAATATCTGTAGGATTGGATTTAAAGATGGCATTACATTATACCAACATACTTCTGGCTTGGACTGCTGAAAATCTACAAGGTAATGAAGACAGCATTTACCACATATTCCACAACCATTTAGCTTGTTTTGCACCACCAAGACAACCGACCACAATTTTAAACAATTTTACAAGCATCAATAATTATATTGAATATCTCAGGCAAGTAATCATATTTTATTTTGTTCACATCACATCCATCTTTTATATGCACATCCTTGTCTTTCTAGTATTTTCCAGTGCTTGGGAGTCGTGAAATTTACCTAAACCCTTTGGAATAGTAGCATCTTCTTGATTCATGCAAAACAAACTTCTTCTTGATTCATGCAAGACAGAAAGGGAAAAAAAATTGAGAGCGAGAGAGAGAGAGATTGGACTCATTATTTATTAGCTAATTTGGAGAAGAAGAAACTAGGACCACAGCTGAGTGTACGAGGCCAAGTTATTCCACTACAAGGAAAGTGACAGCTTTTACATGGTGAGAGGGAGGGAAGGGATTTGAGATCGGGAAGCATTGACAAGGACTAAAAGCTAATGGACATGAAGGCTTTGCCATGAAAAACTATGACTAAAGCTTTAAACAACTAAGAATGCATATATATTATTCTGCAATTAGTTGTTGTTGAGCTTCAATCCTTATTTCTTCTTTCATTTTCCTTATAAATTCCTCAATTCTCCTGTTCAATTCTTCAGTACTTGCCAACTCCTCATTTCCTTCTTCCTCTTGTTTCACCAAGCACTCTCTTTTTTCTTCTATGTACTCTTCTTCTTCTGTAATCAAAGCTTGACTTGAAGTAGTCTCCTCCTCCTCCTCCTCCTCTTCTTCTTCAGTTGCAAGAACAATATCCTCTAGAGGTTCAACACTTGCCACCTGAACTTCTTGATCATCAACAGTAGCCTCAACTTTGGCAGAAGATAAGGTAGGTGCTGATGATAACTGCCTTTCATCACCAAGATTAGGCTGGTCATCAGAAGCAGGAGTTTTTGAAGAAGAAACTGAACTCTTAGCAAGAATAGCAAGGATTCCATTACAAATGAGAAACATATACTTCCTCTCTAGGTAATGACTAAGAAATGAGAATACACCAGTATTAATATATAAAATCAAGGGTTTGGGAAACAAAGAAAAGCCTGAAGAGAAGCAAAGAAACAAAGAAAATAAAGAGACCGAGATAAGAAACTGCAAGGTCCTTCTCAAGAAATGGTACTGGTAAGTTTGGTCCTGCATCTTTTAAGTTTCTTCTTGGCCAATGATGTAGGAGTTTGCTCTCTTGGAAGAGGCAGTGGTCTGAAGGGTATGTGACCTTGGAAGGGAGGGTTAGGGTCTTAGTTTGGTAAGTACTCGAGATGATTTGATTGTTGAATGAAATTGAAGTGTCTCTCCTTATTTATACCAGTCTCCAAGCTAGCCCCATTTTTGGTAGACTTACAAAAACGACCTTGATGATGGTATGTGCAGAGGGCACGAAGTGGAACTCTCTACAAGAATTAGGGGCAGAAGAGAAGAAAAGAAAAGACAAGGTGAGTCAACTTCTCCTGCTGCGTAAATTATAGTTTAGACCCTATAGTTAGGAATGTAAGCACAGATCGGAGAAATGCCTCGATATATAAAAACAAATTGATGAAAAAAATAATAAAGTGTGAGGATGTTATTGAAGTATAGGGACTAAAATATAGTTTATCATAAAAAGTGCTTTTGCAAGCATCAAATGTAAAGAAATGCAAGAAGATCCTTTGGAAGAAAAATAGAGGTGGGGGTGGCGGTGGGTGCTTCTTTGAAGTTTCTAGTGGACACTTACAACAAGGTAGGAACAGTACCATAGCTTTTTTTTTTTTTCCTTCTCCTTTGTATTTTTGGCATGTAATTTGATCTTCAACCATCAAAATTAATTAATCTAGGAAAGCTGTACAAATCTTTACTACTATTATGTGGACCCTATGCTTAATTATTTGAGTTTCATGTTATAAAATTGTTTTTTTTCCCTGTATGAATGCTCAACATCATGCAATGAGCTCAAAAGAAAAAATACAAAAAAAAAAACTTTATACAATGCATGAAAGTTATTAAAAAGATGTTTTGGATTGCGGTAAAAATAATAATTTAAAGTATTTTTTATTTAAAAATATATTAAAATAATTTTTTTAAAAAAAAATTATTTTTAACATTAATATATTAAAAAGATTAGAAACAAAAATAATTTTAAGAAAAAAGAATATTTTTTAATTTTTAAGAAACAATTATTTCAACCGTGTTTTTAAATATTGCTTTAGAGATATTTTGTTTTCGCGGCTGATTGTGTGTTTTTAAAAAAATTAAAAGTTTTTTTAATTAAAAATTATTTTGATGTGTTAATGTTAAAATTAAATTTTACAAAATAAAAAATTATTATTTTAATATAATTTTAAGTAAAATATATTTTAAAAAATAATTATTATTATCACAGTAATAACCGGAATGTAAATTGACAGCTGGAGTCATTATGCACCCAAAAAAATAACCATAATGACAGTAAAAGAAGTCATTTACGGCGTAATTAGTATTCATGAATCATGCACGAGCTTTTAATAAGGGCTAATTGCATGGAGTATATTGTTTGCCTATAGTTTTGGAACCAAGACTCGATGGAGTGTAATTCCAACAGCGTTATCATGGCTCGACGACTCTTATTTCGAGGAGGGAGAACTTCGACATCGAAAGATAAGTAAGTGAAATGACGAGCAGGATTAGAGATTCGAAGAGGAGGCGGCGACACCCTAGTTTGGACAACTCCCTTTGCAATGCTCTGTTCCATTTTCCCTGCTCTCCACTAGAACCCCAGCTTGTATGTCTCTGTTTGTACTGATAAAAATTGTGTCTTCTCCATTTTTGTTCTTGTGGCTGAGTCTCTGATTTGAGGCTAATGTCTACTGAACTGAAGCGGAGACAAAGTTACAGGTCTTCTGCTATAAGTAAAGCGTGAGTGCAGCCCGTAGAGTTTTGACTTTAGAGTAATGTTTTCTCGATGGGCTCTCTTCCGAGGCTCCATTGTTATTATCAGGCTTCAATAAAGCTTTAGCAGAAGCTAAATTGGTCTTGCAATTTTCCACCCAATTTATAGTGGCCTGATATGAATGTGAAGATAAGGCAATCACAGGCTAGGTCCGAGCCTTGACCATGAACACACATTAAAGAATGCCTATGCTACTGCTTGAGAAGATAAGGCGAGCACTTGCAATATGAATTGTCCACGGTTTGCTCATGGTCTTAATTCTTGAAGTCAGATCAGAGATCTTCTCATCTTCATATAGATTTAACAAAAGGGAAAACATGTCAATCTAGCATGAATAATCGTGGTTAAAATCAATCAGAGATGCCAAGCATGACAGAAAGCACTTGAGAAACTACCCCAAAACGAGAAGAACGAGGACAGCAGAAATGGGGCTCTTAAGAAATTCCCCTATAGGCCGGGAAGATTGTGTAAACAGCACCTGTGCGTACTCTTCATCACATTGTCCCAAAACTCTTCCATTAATACTGCCCTTCTTCATCAGGACCTAAAGCCAATACCTTCTCATCATCCATAGCCTTCAGAAACCACATAAACCCTAAAGATATATAAAGCTCCCAAAACAAGAAACCTTGAATGCTCATATGGGAAATTAAACTTGAGGAAAATCATTTCTTGAGGTTCCTTGTTTTATAGGTGTGAATTCAAGCAGTGGTGGCTTGTCTATGTGCTTGGTGGCACACAATTTCTTGTGGGACACGCTAGTGCTTTTCTTGGATTACTTTTTCTTGGTTTTTTTTAAAATTAATGTGAGTGTTCAGATCAATTTAGTTTATGTATATTTTAATTGATCTTATAAGTCCTGAAATTAATAATTATATAAACTTTCAATAGCTTATAAAATATCGCTCGTGAGATAGACACTTGCGATGCTTTAGGTTTGATGTGGCTTTGAAGAATTTGAAGTTAGCTCTGCGATATTGATGCATTAATATCTTAGTGTTAAAAAAAATTATAATAATTATTTTTTAAAATATTTTTTATTTAAAAATATATTAAAAAAATATTTTTTTTATTATTAAAAATTATTTTTGAAATTACCAAAAAAAATTATTTTGAATTATTTTTTTAAAATTATTTTCAAAAATATAATGGTGTTTATTTTTTATGCTTAAATCGGTAGTACGTATTGGAATTCTGTGGTGCGTGGCTGTATTTATTTTATTTTATTTATTTATTTATGCACACACCTTATCTCCAGCATGTTATCTCTTGTGGACAGAATGTAGGGATCCAAATTCAATGTGGATGCTTACAAGTTTCCACACCCAGAGAACCTATCATGTGCTTGTCATTTAAGGCAGTGGGACCCATCATGCCTCCAAAAAATTGTTAACCATGTTCAATTATTATTAGTTTATTGATAAAGTTATTAAACCTCCATTGTTATAAAAATTAGGTCATGTGTTGTTTTTTTTTAAATGTTATTTAAAATTAATAATTAAAATTGGTTTTCACCCTAGTCTAAATCACTACTTTACCTAGTGAATTTGGTTGGGAAGTGATTTTTTAAAATTCAATCTCAATTGAATTTTAGAATGATTGTGACTAGATTAAATTTAAAAATATTAATTTATTTTGATAATTTTAATTTATAAAGCGTTAAAATTGACTTGATGTTTCTGCAGATATATTTAAGAACATGGTTGAAACCGTATTTTTTAAAAATTTAAGATTTTTTATTTAAATTAATTTTTTTAATATTTTTAGATTAATTAATGTGTTAATATCAAAAATAACTTTTAAAAATTAAAAATTATTATTATTTTCATATATTTACAGACTAAAACATTACTAAATTTGAATTCCTACTCCAACTCTACCAGCCTAGCTAAAGCACTGGGGGTCATAATTAATAATATTAATTAAAATCATTAAGGGAATTTTAAAGGTCTAAAATCATTTTTATTAAAAAGATTAAATTATTATTTGAATTTTAGTGAAATAATTAGCTAAAATTTTGATTTAAAAAACTCAATTATTGAGTCCTTATATTGTCATGTTTTTGTGAGTTAGTTCTTATATTAATATTAATTTTTCATGAAAATTTTTAATTATTTTTTAAAACATCCTTTCTTTTCTAATCAAATTAAAAAAAAAGGTAATTATTTTTTTAAAATAAAAAATTAAACAACCAACTTTTGCCTGACCATCAAGGAGCTATGATTTTGAAACCCTAAATTATAATTTACTCAATTAGACATTTTTAGGGGATTTAGGTTTTCACACTTTCATAAAAAACAAAAAGTATTTGACTTTTTTCAACAAAAACAACACCTTAAATTTCTCTTCATTTATTGTCAACATAAACCCATTTTATCCCCTGTGTTTTTGTCTCAATTTGTTTGCACTCTCAACTCTCAACAATTGAAGCCCATTTACCCTTTTCTTTTTTTGTCTTTGCATATCAATCTTGAACTCACCAGTCCCTCTTTTCGGCTTCTTTGTTGGTGCCTCATTGATGGCCCTGACCCTAAGCTCTATGAAGCCTCTCAAGCTGAGTTAGACCCTCTTTGTTAGGGTTTAAAAGCCAAATATTGTCTTTTTAGTCTCCTTTAGGCTGTTTTACTTGCAACCTAGTTGCTGGCTGCTGTTTGTTTGTTTGCTTGATAGAGAGGATAGTTTGGATAAAGTTTGTGTCTTGTGGGAGATTTTCAAGCAAAGGTGAGTTTTTTCTCAAATGGGTAGGTTTATTTTTTGTTAATGTTTGTTGTATGTAACTGTTTTTTAAAGTTCTTTGGGTGCCCATCAGGGTTTTATGAACTAGGTTAGTTTATTTAGTATCAAAGGTTTATTGCTTGAGTTGGTGAATTTCAGGAAAAAATGTTGATAGAAACCATAAAATTGAGATTTTGAGCTCTTTTGGGGAGGTGACCAGTATGTCTGCAAATGATGATGCTTTTGTGGCATGGGAGGAGCATATTATATGCCATGAACGTGGTAGCCGTGTGGTTCACTATCACTTGAAGGATACGTTTGGGGATTTAGTTCTTGCTGTTATAGGGACTGAGAGAAGCATAAGGCACATGACATATGTAGTTTCCGACGAGTTCTTGGAAGCCTATGGGTCCAACGAATCCATCAATGCATCTACGAAATGGAGAGCCCGGCGAGAAGTTGTGGACTGGTTGACATCGATGGTATCAAATGAAGGATCCCCTCTACATGTTTCGAGTATGTGCTTTATGTGTTACAAGTTATTGGTTTTAATTTCATAGGTTTATATGGAATGATATTGAGGAATTACAGTTCTTATTTTGTAGTTGTATTTGTGAGTACAGTAAACACATTGCCTCACCAATCTAGTTTTGAGTGTGTCATACAGCTTTAGGAGTAAATTGCTTGTGATATTCTGCTTTACTATTGGCACTGACTTCTGATTTGAATTTCATATGAACATTTGTGTTAAATCATTGGATTATGTCCTTGCTGTATTTCTATGTTATAGGAGTTGGTCAAGCATTGCCATTTTTGGAGTTTTTGCATATATTGCAACTCAATTTCTTAAGGTGGAAGCTAGTTATGCCAAAATATTCGTTAGTCATTTGGACCCTGTGATGTAAGCTGATTTTGCATTTTATACTGTACTGGAGCATATGAAACATGCACTTAGTTTATCTATTGATACGGTCAATATTTTAGCCACCAAAGACCATGCTCCACCACAACAGGGGGGGTGTCATGCTTTTCTTTCAATCACAAATCCAAAACTGTGTTTTGAATTTTGTTGCACACTTGCTTAGACATTTAACCCTATGTGTGTGAACTCACTCACATAGACAAAATACAAAATTGCATGATTTGTCGTGAAGTTAATAGGTTACTCTCATTGAAGAGTAGTACTCTAGGAAACTTCCAATATAATTACATTCAAATTGTTTGTGAGCAATGCACATATGCATCCTAGATTTAATGATGAGATGTTAGACAAAAAACCAGATGCCAGAATTATGGGTATGAGTTTGTGATCTGTGTTGCTTCATCTACTAATCTGGTATACTTGAAAAGGGTAAAGGAAAATATGTGGAAAAGGCATAAGGATAGGCAGCCTCTCATATGCCATACATGATTTTTGTATTATAATGCTGTTTCTTTCTAGATCAAAGGATATCATCTCTGGTCTTCGACTTTGCTTGATTCATGCGTGTCTTTTTTTCACTAGTTTTGATGTCCAAGTCACCAAAAACCATTCTCAGTTGTAAGTCTTTGATCTACAAATGGTCCTCTTAGTACATTTTTCTTCCTTTACATCTTGCATAAATCTAGTTATTTTAATTTTTGCCAAAGGGCACGAAGAGTTTTATAAATTTTCTTTGGAGTGATGCTCCCTTTCAACTGTTGGACCAGAATTTTATGAGAAATACTAAAATATCTTATGGCAGATGCACAGATAAATGGCTCAGCTCAAGGTTCAGGCTCACTTGGAGCATCAATGACTGGATTGTGTTCTTCTAAAACCTATTTACCAGTTCGGATGGTATCCATACATTGTAGTTTTTATGTATACTTTCTAGATTTCTTAATATTCTTTTTGGTCTTTGATTTAACTCTGTCACGTCAAATTCAGGCTCGAAGCAAATTGAAGGTTCAGAATCCACACATTAAGTGGTCTGGTGCTGCATGGATATGTGCTAAAGAACTCAGGCACTACCCAGCCTTTTTTAGGAATGGGACTACCATAACTGTAAGTGTAAACACATTGACTAGTTATTTCTTTATCTAGTTGCAAAATTGTCTTTGTTGAGTGGTGTTGCTTTTATTCATTCCATGCACACCCTTGACCTTATTAATTATGATTATTACTATTAACTTAAAAAAAAAATTGGTGGTTAGGTCCATTCCTTTGTGTTCATAATGGCTGAAGAACAAAGCCGCTACCTTGGATACCTGGAAGATATGTATGAAGACAAGAAGGGGCGGAAAAAGGTAAAGGTGCGATGGTTTCACCACAACCAGGAAGTCAAGGGTGTAATTCCTCAACTGAATCCTCACCCCCAAGAAGTTTTTATCACACCTAATGTCCAAGTGATCAATGCAGAGTACATTGATTGCCCGGCAACAGTATTGATACCCAGGCATTATGATAAATGCGTGGCTGTTGTTCCACATGCGTCAACGCTTGGTGTCCACATGTGCTTTAGGCAGTTTAAAAACAACAAGATCAAGCCATTTGCTCTTACTAAATTGCATGGATACTCTAATCAAGCAATCCTCTCTGCTTTGGATGGATCTATTGTCCCCGAGCAAAAGGTTAGGTACCATAATCAGTACAAGGAAGACGATGAAGAATTGACCCATGATAACTGTACCAGAGTGGGTAGCAAGAGAAATAGAACTTCCAAGGAGCAAGACAGACTTGAGAGTAGATCAGATCTCAGAAATTGGGGCTGTGGAAATCCGATAGCAAAATGTAAATCAGGATACCCAAAACTGAAGCTACGGTTATCAAAGAAAACCATGGGCATTGAATTTGTTATGCCCCAGTCCAAATGTCCTGCTCCTTTCAAAGTGAATGAAAAGATAGAGCTGCTCTGCCAAGATAGTGGCATTCGAGGTTGCTGGTTTAGATGTAAGGTCTTGCAGGCCTCTCAGAAGCATCTGAAAGTCCAATATGAAGATATCCAGGATGTGGAGGGATCTGGAAATCTAGAGGTATACAAATTCTCCTGGGATCTCCTTTTTTATACTCACAATAACTATTTTTTGGTGGTGCTAGGGCAAACATCTGGTAGGATCATGAAATTGCCTAATTCCATGCTCTCCCTCTATAGAAGAGGTTGTATGTTTGATATTTGAATCCACTTCCTCAGATTATCAGAACTTTCTATTTCACCCTTGCCTCGGAATGATCACCTCAGAGTGATCAAAAAACATTTTGATTCTTTAGTAAGACCATATTGGGGTGCATTACTTGGTCATAAAAATCATTTGGTAACTCCAATGTGGACATGTGCATGTGTAACATTTTCCCATTCTCTTCAAATCTAACCTGCGATGGGATTAATTTTTGGAATTTTTTTTTTGTTGTCTAGGAATGGGTCCCTTCTTCTAGAGTGGCTGCTCCTGATAAACTTGGCATGAGATGTTTTGGGCGCCAGACAATCCGGCCACATCCTCAGAATCATTCTGCTGAAAATGTTTTTGAGGTTGGAACACCAATTGATGCATGGTGGAGTGATGGGTGGTGGGAAGGCATTGCAGTGGGAGCAGACATCTCTGGAGGTGACTGTCTACGAGTTTACCTCCCTGGTATGCTACTATACAGCAATATTCTTTTCCATTCTTTTTTTAATCACATTGACCATCTGGCATGAGATGCATTCGCTCATGCATTTTAATCTTGTTAATAACCATAGTTAATGATGTAATTAGGTGAAGGCAAGTTCCTGGTTGTCCCAAGGAAGAATACGAGGAGTTCCAGAGATTGGGTTGATAACAAATGGGTTGATGTAATGGCAAAGCCTGATATACTCCATTATCTATCCTCAGATGCCATTTCAAGCATCAAGCTCGAGGCACAAGGGTGTGATAGTGCTGCATCACTGGAGCACAAAGTTGTCAAAACTTCCAGACTTGAAGCTATTGAAGAAGATGAACCCTTACCTGGTTCAGTTGTGTCTTATGACCTCAAAAATGTAAAGGA
>Ga0325411_1002919_pt1 | contig 19280 bp, 15 predicted proteins | sample PopdelMetagenome_13_FD_206181 | JGI IMG/M metagenome (GOLD analysis project Ga0325411, IMG submission 206181) | Populus deltoides microbial communities from Bellville, Georgia, United States - Xylem-PdIQD-R4 | ecosystem: Host-associated > Plants > Phyllosphere > Stem > Wood/Secondary xylem...
TGTAGTGAGCGTTTGGAAATGTAGTTGTACCTGTATTTTCAAAAAAATTAATTTGTTTTTGCTAAAAATTAATTTTATTTTATATCATTTTAATACAATAATCTTTAAAATAATATATATATATATATATATATATAACACTTTAAAAAATAATTATAACTAATAATTATAACTCAAGCCGCCACATAATGCAAACGGTTACCCTTACCTCGAACAACGACTCTACCTGCATGCGAGATACTATAATTAAATTCTCTTCCAAAGCCCGCATGCATTGCATTATCCAATTAAATTAGCAATAATTAACCAACACCACTACTGATTTCCAAGTTATTAATTTTAAAAAAAATATAAACAAAATAAATGATACCATATTCTTCTATTATTTCTTCTCCTTCAAGGACTCTACTTTTCTCTACAATAACATCTAAATCCATTGTAATTTAATAAAAAAATGATTTATTTTTTAGTTTTTTTAATAAAAATAAACTAAACCATTGTAATTTTTTTTTCAAAGTCAAATGAGATTTTAATCAAAATTTAATCAGATCAATCAAATTAATTAATACCCATTTTTTGAAGGTGATGAAGTCAAACTAGATTTAATCCAATAAATGAATAACATATATATATATATATATTTTTTGTTTTGAATATTTTTTTTTCAATTTCATCCCTTAGAATTTGATTTTTATATTAATTTTGATTTATATTTTTATAATTGTTATTTGCTTTTCTCTTATTATTTTTTAATTGAAATTTTTTTATCTATCAAATTTGGTCCTCATTCTTTTAATTGTTACTTATTTTTATAATTGTTATTTGCTTTTCTCTTATTATAATGATATTTTAATATAATATCAAATTATATTAAAATGATGTTTTTTTATTTTTTTAAAAAATATTTTTAAGATCAATGCATCAAAACACATAAAAAAAATTAATTTTTAAAACTCTTATGAATGTCAAAAATATCAAATGAAAAGATAAAATATAATCTAAATAAGAATGTTATAGATAAAAACTAAAAAAAAACTTAAATAAAAAGAAAATAAATTAAAATTAGCAATAGCAGTAACAATAGTATCAATCATTCAATAACCTAGTTAAATTTGGTCACAATCGCAGTCAAAAGCAAGCATTGCTTCTGTAATATGAACAATTATGTTGCATGTAACTAGGTTATGTTGCATGTAACTAGGTTATGGCCCCCTAGAAGCTTGAGATTCTTGCAAGCATTGCTTCTGGAATATGAACAATATACCTCCTGTAAATTTGGTCGCAATCTCAAGCTTCTAGATGGCCATAACCTAGTTACATGCAACATAATTGTGCCATTCGCAATACCTCCATGTCTGATTATGTTACATGTAACTAGTTATTCGCAATACTGATGCAGGGCTTTTGACTGGAATGTGAACAATATGACCGCCCCTGGCACTATAAATACTTGAATAGAGCTTCTGTGGTGCGCACATTTCTCCTTCCTTCCCTGCCCTGTTACAGAACAACCCATTTCTCCTTCCTCCCCTGCCCTGTCTTGCCCTTCATACTCATTACTAACAATCTCAAAAAAGGGGATGTCAAATACTTTGATAGATAGCAACTATGGAATCGAGGAATTTAGTATTTTCTAATCTTCCAGCACTTCTATCGAGGTCCTCTTGACTTGAATAAGATCTTATCCAACATCATGATATACAATTTTGAAGAATTTAGGAGTGAAAGAGATTCACGTTTCTTATTAATTGTCCAGCAAAGTTACATACATATATATATAGGAAACAAAGCTAGACTCTATTTCAATCTCTCTCGGATTGTTATCCTATTACATATAGGATTTAAATTGTAACAGTATACGGTATTATCTTTAACTATAACCACAATTTCAGGAGCTAACAGATGATGGAGTACGACTAGAATATAAACACATGACGTAGGATATTTCCAATACTCCCCTTCAAGCTGGATCCAGAGGGTTAATGGATCCAAGCTTGCTCAATAACAGGTGAAATTGAATTGATGGCAGAACTTTGGTGAACATATCTGCCAACTGATCATTTGTATGCACATATTGTGTAGCAATGAGCTTTGACTGGACTTGTTGACGAATGTAGTGGCAATCAACTTCAATATGCTTCGTACGTTCATGAAAAACAGGATTAGACGCAATGTGCATGGCAGATTGATTATCACAGCAAAGAGTCATGGGAAGATTACTTGGACAACCTAGATCAGTTAGAAGGTGATTGAGCCATACAAGCTCACATGCAGCTGAGGCCATAGCACGATATTCAGCCTCTGCGCTAGATCGAGCCACCACTCGTTGCTTTTTACTTTTCCATGAAGCAAGGTTACCACCAACAAACATACAATAACCTGTAGTTGATCGACGATCAAGTGCATTACCTGCCCAATCAGAATCAGAGTATCCCATAATGTTCGTGTGCCCGTTATTATTCATAACTATGCCACGACCAATAGAGCCTTTCAAATATCGCAGAATGCGTTTCACCATGCCTTCGTATTGAGTGGTTGGAGCATGCATGTGTTGACTGACGAGACTAACAGCAAATGCAATATCAGGTCTCGTGATAGTTAGATAAATAAGTTTCCCAACAAGTTTCTGATAATTGTTAGGAGAATCGATAGCTTTTCCATCTGAATCTAACTTTAATTTTCTATCTAGTGGAGTGGCAACAAGCTTAGTGTGTAACAACCCTGATTCTTGAAGCAGATCTTCAATGTATTTTCGTTGATTTAGAAACAACCCTTTGCTGGAAGTTGCCATTTCAATTCCAAGGAAGTACTTCAACTGCCCCAGATCCTTGATAGGAAATTGTTGTCGGAGGTTCTCTTTTAACTGAGTAATAGATTCATTGTTGTTGCCTGTGATGATGAGATCATCCACGTATATCAACACCATAAGATTATCATTTTTTCTGAGCTGGACATAAAGTGAAGAATCAGCCAAACTCTTTGAAAAACCGAGCGTTTCAAGGGCAGTGCTCAATTTAGCATGTTAGGCACAGGAACTCTGTTTTAACCCATAAATAGATTTATGTAGTTGGCAGACCATTTTAGAATCCCTGCTTTGAGGATGTCCTGGAGGGAGCTTCATAAAAACTTCTTCTTCGAGATCTCCATGCAGAAATGCATTTTTAACGTCCATTTGCGACAGAGCCCACCCATTATTGATAGCAACAGATAATAGAACCCTAACAGTGGTCATTTTGGCAATAGGGGCGAAGGTCTCTTTGTAGTCAATTCCAAACTTCTGAGTAAATCCTTGAGCAACCAGGCGAGCTTTGTGTCGATTAATGGAGCCATCTGAGTTGAATTTTGTTTTGAATATCCAACGACTACCAACTGCATGTTTTCCAGGAGGGATATGTACTATACTCCAGGTTTTATTTTCTTCAAGGGCTGTCAGTTCTTCAGCCATAGCCTTTTGCCAGACACCTTGGGATTGAGCTTCATGAAAGTTCTTAGGCTCATGAACACTGGAGATAGCTGTAATAAAAGCTGTGTGCAAAGGTGATAATCTTTGATAAGTCCGGAATTGAGTAATTGGGTACCTAACAGTATGAGCAACATAGTCTTGTAATTTTGCAGGAGGTTGACGGGTCCGTGTAGGATTGCGTCTCAGAAGTTCTGCCCTGTCTTGATCATTGGATGATTGTTGTTCAATGTGGACATCAATGCCTTCTGGAAGAACATCACCAGAAGTGTCTAAATTATCATCAGAGATAGTGACAGGGAGAGATGGAGTTACAATGTGATCCGTAGTTATAGTAAGTGGTTTTGTAGAATGCTCAAGATGAAGATCAGTCACAGGGAGTGATGGATTTGCAGAGTGATCAATGTTGAGTAACGGGAAAAATTCTGAGAGAGTCTCTTCTTGACTAGTGCCTTCAAAGTAAAGACTAGTTTCAACAAACCGTACATCTCTAGTGATATATTGTTTCTTGGATTTAGGCTCATAACATTTGTATCCTTTCTTAGTTTGTGAGTAACCCAGGAATATGCATTTAACAACTCTGGGGTCAAGTTTTTCACGCAGAGTAGCTGGCAAGTGTACGTAACAAGTACACCCGAACACTTTAAGGTATGTCAGATCTGGTTGTCTTTCCTGCAAAACTTCAAGAGGACTTTTAAAATCCAGCACGCGGCTGGGCAAACGATTTATAAGATGAGTAGCAGTAAGAACTCCATGAGACCAAAAAGGTTTGGGAACATTCATTTGAAGCATTATGGCTCGAGTTTTCTCTAACATATCACGATTTTTGCGTTCAGCAATTCCATTCTGTTGGGGCGTATTAACACAACTAGTCTGATGCAATATGTCATTAGAGCTTAAGTAGTTTGTCATAATATGGGACATGTATTCGGTGCCATTATCAGAACAAAAAATTTTAATTTTGGCCGAGAATTGGGTAGTAACCAATGTATGGAAATTTCTGAAATTTTCAAACACTTCACATTTTGATTTTAACAGATAAACCCAAGTAACTCTAGAGAAATCATCAATAAATGTTACAAAGTATTTAAAACCATCAAGAGAGGCGGAGAAGGGTCCCCAAACATCTGAGTGAACAATTTCAAATGTTTGAGTAGTGTGAGACACAGATGATTTAAAAGGAAGCCTGGATGATTTCGAGAAATGACAAGTTTCACAATTAAGAGTTTCTTTAGACAAAACTAAAGTTGCTTTATTAAGGACAGACATTGAAGGATGGGCAAGACGTCGATGCCATAGAAGTTGTTCATTATTAGGAGCAGAAATAGCTTGAAATCCTTTTGCAATCCGGGAATCAGGAGTAAAGTAGTAGAGTCCATGCAGGTGGAATCCTTCACCAATCATCCTCTTGGTGATGAGGTCCTGAAAGATAACTTTGTAAGGCGAGAATATAACTTCACAATTAAGTGAGGTTGTCAGTTTTTTAACGGAAAGTAACTGGAAGGGAAAAGAGGGAACATAAAGAACATCAGAGTTGATAGTGTGTGACACAAGTTTCATTTTGCCCTTACCCTTTACAGGAGCCCCTTTCCCATTTGCTACTGAGACACACGCAGGAGTAGAAAAGAATGTGACATCAGAGAAATTAGTTAACTTATTAGACATGTGATCAGTGGCACCTGAATCAATAACCCATAAATCATGAAAACTACCAATCTCTAATGCAGTCATAAGAGCAAGTAGAATACCTTGACTATTTTCAGAGTTTGCATCAGCCAAAATTCCTGCGAACTGACTGAGAATAGTTGTTGTTTGATTCTGTCCTCCATTTGGAGTTGTTTCCTGACCATGTTTGTTTTGCAGATAGTGTGCAAATTCATTCAACAGGGCAACGAGGCTGGAAGTTAATGACTCTGTGTGATTGGTAGCTGAATTTGCTTTATGCTGAGCAGCAGATTTCCCTTTTTGATCTTTGTTAAATTTTGGTTTTATCTCTGGGTGCAGACTCCAGCATCGGTCAATTGTATGTCCAATATTGTGACAATGTTGACATTTGAGATCTGGTCGTTTCCCTTTGTAGACTTTTCCTTCTGGGTATGGTCGCGCAAGATAAGCACTGACACCGGGATTACATGGAGTAACAGTGCGGGACATGACTTTTCGATGACTTTCTTCACGTTGGATTGTGGCGCACACACTTTGAAAAGATGAGAGTTCAGTATTCATTAAAATATGACTTCTTAAATCCTCAAATTCAGGATTAAGGCTAGCCAACAACTGGAAGATCCGGTCTTCCTCAGTTCTTTTTCGCAGGATAGTTGCATCTATCGTATGAGGTCGATAGATCTCCAACTCACTCCATAGTCTTTTTAAGTTTCCCAGTAAGTTGACAAACGATTTTCCATCTTGATTAATATTGGCAATGTCTTGATTAATCTGAAAAATCCGGGCAGAGTTGTTTTGGTTTCCATACATGTCACGAATGGAATTCCAAAGATCCAAAGAGGACTCAGAGTAACTAAAAATTTCAGCAAGATTGCGCTCCATTAAATTTAGGATCCAAGACATAACTAGTTGATCTTTTGATAACCAAGCTTCATATTCTAATGAGCCAACCTCAGGGGATTTTATCGTACCATTGATAAATCCCAATTTTGATCTTCCACCAAGAGCAATTGTGATTGCTCTAGACCAAGGAAGGTAATTAAATTCATTGAACAATACAGAGCTCAATTTATGAGCAGTGTTGATATCACTATCAGCAACGTTGGATAAGGAAGCTACCATCTCCTTTGTTCCTCCAGCTGCATCATGACTTTCAAGGTTAGCCATGACAAAACACAGGGGAAGGAATTAAAACACAGAAGAATTGGAACAGGGAGCGAGAGATCACCGCTCTGATACCATGAAGAATTTAGGAGTGAAAGAGATTCACGTTTCTTATTAATTTTCCAGCAAAGTTACATACATATATATAGGAAACAGAGCTAGACTCTGTTTCAATCTCTCTCGGATTGTTATCCTATTACATATAGGATTTAAATTGTAACAGTATACGGTATTATCTTTAACTATAACCACAATTTCAGGAGCTAACAGATGATGGAGTACGACTAGAATATAAACACATGACGTAGGATATTTCCAATAAATTTAAACATCATGATATACATGAAAACGATGTTCAGAAATTTAGTGGAGTTTGTTGGTGTAAGGTATTAATCATACGTGCTCATGTGTTGATTGAGGTGTTATTTGCTTTGTTTAACAACGGTGTGAATATCGGAAGGATAAAAGCTGTAATGGTGGCTATCTATCAAAGTATTTGACTCCCCTTTTTTGAGAGCGAGAGAGAAAGAAAAGGAGAGGAACGAAGGAAAGGAAAGTTGAAGAAGGCCATTTAAAAATGGAAAAAGATGGAAAAAGCGTTATTGACCTTAAATCCCTTCCATCATTAAAGGGATTAGAAAATACTAAATTCCTCGATTCCATAGTTGCCATCGTGTGTCTCAATAATTACGTTAATTGCCATTTAAGAAAACTGGAAGATTAGAAATATACTAAAAGGACCTCGATAGAAATGAATGGTTGGGAGGCCACATTACAACCCAAGTTTTTCCATCATTCATTTTTTCTGGTGAACGTCAGGCTGTCTCGATCTGTCTCTTTTGAGTTAGTTGTTTCTCTCTGTGAGTGAGAAAACTAAAAAAGAAGAAGTGAGAGGATTTACCATTGTTTCTCTATATTTGTGTTGTGATACGCAATAAAAACAGTTTAGTTCCACAATAGGATAGTTGTACTTCATCGATTCTACCAGACTTTGAAGCTTTAGTGGTTATAGTATTTATTTTTTAAAGTATTTTTTATTTAAAAATAAATTAAAATATATATTTTAAAGAATTTATTTTTTATATTAAAAATAAAAAATAAAAAAAACTGAACCCAAACAAAACCCATCAGAAAATCCTTTCCACTTAAAATAAAATTTTATTAAAGCAGAAATTTTTGGAGTACAACTATCCCTTTCTCACTTCAAATTTTTGATATTAAAAATAAAATAATGGTAGGCAAAAAAAAAAAAAAAAAACAGAAAAACGATGTTCAGAAATTTAGGGGGGAGAATCATTTTGGATTCACCTGTCTGTAGACAGTGAAGAACTCAATTGTTTTCAGGGCTTTCCAACCAGTCCTGTCCACATATTAAAGCCTGAAACCATTGAATGCAACTGCACCGCTGAAAGAAGACTTTGATACAGTAGCTGATATTGGAATCGCTAGGAAATCACGAGCCATTTTACCAGGTGTAGGAAATCTCGGAGAACTGACTCGCCACCAAGCTAATACATTTGAAAACTTATCCAGGTTTTCCAAAGGCTCTCCTAAATACCGATTAAGATCAAGTTTTTGTGAATCAACCACATCGCCATCATCTTTCTGCTTATGCCACTTACGGAATCCCCGGAATTTATCATCAGAATCTGGATCATGTGATGTCAGACAACTGGTGTCCTTAGAAGGTGATGCTAGATAACTTCATTCTCTTCGCCATTGAACAAACATATTTGTTTTTGCATCTCTCCGTCTATTTTTTGAACAACTTTTTAAGTGTTAGTGTAGATTTGAAGTTCCCTTCTTGCTATCCCCTGTATACTTGTTTTTGCATCCTTTACATATGGCCCATACTGCACCATTTTAAGTGGGCACCACAAGTTAATCTTATGCAAACGTTGAAGATTCTATGAACCTAATTTCAAACATGAATGGGAACTCATCAATCTTATCTCAAGTCTTAAACTTGTGGTGCCCACTTATGAATGTTGTTGACATTGTAAGTGCTCTATCCCAGTTCCAAGATCTTTATCCGTGGCTAAAACAGAGATATCCCAGTTCCAATATCAACATTTGTGGGCATTTGTGGGCACCACAAATGCCAATATCAACTTTATCCTTTGTCCGTCAACAACATTCATAAGTGTATTCCAAGGAACTTTCCAAGATTTATATTGCACAGTATCTTAATAGAAGCAGGTGTTTATAACTATTAAGATTTAAATGGGACGAAAAACGTCAATCTCACCATTCCAATCTCACCATTCCATGTGTCCTTCCTTTTCCGTCACCAGCTGTCTCCGTTACTCTTCTCTCTCTTATAAATAACCCCTTTGTTTGAGCTTGGTGAAACAAAATAGACCCAAATTCTCTCTGAGCTGTTGAGTTAATGGATTTTATTCTTTTAATTCTAGAATCTGTGTCCGGACTCTGGGATAGAGCACTAACACGTCTCCGAGAATATCTGGTCGGCAATCCCCATGATGAGCAGGAAAAGGAATGGCAAAAGGTACTTATAAACACCTGCTTCACATCAGCACTTCAAATAGCCCTTCATTTTCACCAAATTACTGATTCCAAACTCGATTCCTTGCATTTACTCTGTATTCTTGTTGCAATTATCTTTTCTTGCCTCTTTGTTTCACATTTTATCAACCCCGTCAAGTTTCCGACGACATCCAAAGTGCTGGGTAAAGTTGCAGTTTTCCTGGCAGCCACCGCGCTTTTCATCACCATTTCAATCCCATTCCCCCCTGGTGTCAAGTGGGCTGCTTGGATAATCTATGCCATTTCGTTGCTTGTTATTGTAATCTGTAATTTCTGCTACTAGACACGAGCTTTTACATGGCATATATTTTTTCTGTCAGTGTTTGTATCTGTTCTTCGTCGCAAGGCTTTACATTTGCATGTTGGAAGGTGTTGAAATTCAGTGTAATCACGGGGTTACATATGACCACTGATCAATAGAACATAATATGGGCCATTCAAACATTTTATGTAGTATCTATGAGCTAAGAATGCAGAAAGGACGTTATCATCAAGACAGGTCTATGGTCTCACGGGGTATAATTCCCGCCGAGTTAAATAATAATTATTGCATTGAACAACAATCTCACTAGCAGAAACAAGTATAAAACAGGTGAACTTAAAATCGTTCAGCTAAGCAAATAAGAACTCTTAGAAAACATTCTGACCACCCATTCAGTGAAGAATCGAAGACGTGTTGGATTAACTTCAAATCCTCTGGACTGGTAGGTTTGCTCACTGTAAACGGACCAGCGAGATATTTAGACATTTGCTTCACAAGCGAGTCAGATCTCACATTTAAGGAGACCAGAGAAGAAGCAGAAATCCCTTCCTTGCTCCTGCAAATATGGATGACAAGAACAAATTGAGAAAAATGAGCATCCCATAAAATGTCAACATTTTATCGAAATTGGTTTCATGTTCAGTGTCCTCCATTCAATTTCCGGTGACGAAAACTATAGTTACAACAAAACAATCACGTTCACATGTTGTCAACGCGTAAGACATACGCTAATACCTTAAAAAAACAATCCGGTTAAAGAAATTGATACTATAATTGATCAAAGTTGCACCACCAAGCTCAGGAAATGCAAATCAAATTTAGCTTTTGCTATTGTTTCAGCATCATGACCCTGTTAATAATCATTACAAGGGAAGTGTGTGACTTTGCAGCCAAATTTCATTAACAAATAATGGCAGGAAAAAAAAAACAGGAAAACAATGTTCAGAAATTTAGGGGGAAAATCATTTTGGAATCACCTGTCTCTAGAAAGTGAAGAACTCAGTTGTTTTCAGGGCTTTCCAACCAGTCCTGTCCACATATTAAAGCCTGAAACCATTGAACGCAACTGCACCGCTGAAAGAAGACTTTGATACAGTAGCTGATATTGGAATCGCTAGGAAATCACGAGCCATTTTACCAAGTGTAGGAAATCTCGGAGAACTGACTCGCCACCAAGCTAATACATCTGAAACCTTATCCAGGTTTTCCAAAGGCTCTCCTAAATACCGATTAAGGTCAAGTTTTTGTGAATCAACCACATCGCCATCGTCTTTCTGCTTGTGCCACTCACGGAATCCCAGGAACTTATCATCAGAATCTGGATCATGTGATGTCAGACAACTGGTGTCCTTAGAAGGTGATGCTAGATAACTTCATTCTCTTCGCCATTGAACAAACATATTTGTTTTTGCATCTCTTCGTCTAATTTTTTAACAACTTTTTAAGTGTTTGTGTAGATTTGAAGTTCCCTTCTTGCTATCCCCTTTATACTTGTTTTTGCATCCTTTACCTACGCCATTTTCTTCTATAACCTTATCGAACCATTTTCACACTTCAGATACCTTTCGTCTTTATTATTAGCACATACGGTGAACATATTACCATCAGCATTTGGAGCAGGTTCAATTTTAGCATTGTTTTTACTAACTTTAGAACCTCGTTCCCTGAGTAATTCTTCTTTTGAAAACATTCTCAAGCTGTTACAAGTTTTCCGTAGAGTAAGCTTCAGGTTCCCAACCAAGTCTTGCTGCTCTGAACTCTCTTTCATGAGGATAAGGAGAAGGAACTCTAATATATAGTTATAATCAGCATCACTGCCCCTTAGCCAGATTGCAGCTGCAGCATTCCAATTATACTTTCGTGCGTGATGAGCAAGAGGATACTCGCTTACATGATTTTCCTTCACATCAGGCTCAAAGGAAGGAAGATATGTTATAAAGGCTCGTCCAGCAGCACCTTGCCAATTGTGCATAAATAGTTGCTCACAAGCATGCACAAAGTCTTGCATCTCCTCATCGGCATAACAAGATGTACGCTCTATGAAAAACACACATTTCCGGATCATCCTTGAATCACGTAATCTGACACGCAATTTTGAAATATCATCAACAGTTCCCCAGGTATAATCACAAGGAATCCATGTCAGAGCAAGTGGCAATCTGTGTGTTTGGCATACAGCTCTGGTAACATTAGCGATTTCTGTTAACTCAGCTCTTTGATCCCTTGAAAAACACTGGGAAAAAAAATTATATTAGACAAAGCAGAAGACAACCTAATTTAGCATAGAAAAAACTGTAAGGTACTACTGATAAATACATCAGAACGAAGTCGAGGTTGTAAATTGGTCCGTAAATCCGCAGCCTTGAAACAGTTGGGCTTATACAGAGTTTATAACACCATCAAACAAGACCAATGTCTCTTTGCGCATATAATTTAATGGCACAAATATTTTGGACTCAAGCTAATGCAGTTGTAATAAGGAATGCCTCATCAGCTCTAATTTAAAGCTTAAAGATTGTTTCACCTCAGAAACACTAGCAAATGCAAACACAGCGATCACAGAAAATGAAGCTAATGGGGGAAAATTCACATTTTATGAGATTTCGAAAGTAGAAAAAACAATAACTTTGACTTCAAACTCGATATGCTAAGGAAATCTACTTTCTTTCATCTCTTTCTTATTCTCCTAAATCCTGATAATAAATCGGGTAGTATTTTCAACGTTATCCAAAATCTGATTGAAAAAATATATGTAATGAAAACAAACCTGGAGAGCCTGGAAACCTTTTTCCGTCTCTAAATCAAAATCCTGATTCTCCTCCATGGTCACAAGCTCCAGCACAGCACGGCAATGCATGGGTGCAGCAGAATCAAAGACCGGAAAGGCAATAATACCCCTTACTCCACAAGAGATGGCATCTGATAGGTGTGAGTATTCACTCGGTCTGTAATAACGTACATTTGAAGTCCATTTTGGAAACCCACAATTCCATACCCGAGCAAAAAGCTCTGGACATGAAAGCCCTTTCCGACCCTCCAGTTGACGATATTCAAGAAGAGTAGAATTTGGGACGCACAAGTGAGGGTAAGGGAGATTCCTAAAGAATTTTTACGCAACGATAACGCTTTTTCCATCTTTTCCCATAGACTCAACATTGCAGGAGGCAAATCATCATCGACGCAAGACAAATGTTCCAAATCCATTTGTATTTCGACAATTTTGTCCGCAACAATTCTTCTCACTCCTCAGACATCTCATCCATGGCTGGAAAGTGGAACGATGAGGAGTGGTTAAAGACTTGAAGGAGGTTGACTTGTTAACTTTTGACATGGGATCAGTACATATGTTTGTTTTTGTGTTTTAAAAGTATTTTTAATAAAATTTAAAATTTTTTTATTTTTTTATTAATTTCAAATTAATATGTTTTTAATATTTTCAAATCATTTTAATGTAATGATGTCAAAAATAATTTTTAAAAAATAAAAAAATATCATTAGCATATATTTTAGCAGGAAAAGCTATTTGAAAAGCAACCACAACCACACTGTCAAACACATTCTTAAAACTAACTTATTTTCAGCCCCTTTAAATTTACTGATATTTTTCCTCTATTCTCATAGTTTAATTGTTTTCAATTTTATCCTTGTGCTTTTCAAGACTCAAAAAAAACGCTAACAAGGTTTTCTTAATTGAGTAATGATCCATACAAAACAGAAGTGGCTGAGAATTTCAAGTGCATTTGGATTGTCCTGCCTAAATTTATAAGCTCAATCTTGTTATTTAATCCTTGAAAAGAGGATAAATTTGAGAGAAGTTCAATCATGACTTAACTTCTAATTTTGATAATAATTAACGAGGAAGCTTCCTCTGCACACTTTGCTCCATCAGTTTTCATCTCTCCGTGTTTTACATGGGTGTTCCATTTACAGGCTACAAGAACAAGAAGTTTCATCAGGGTAAATAAAAAAACATAATATCCTAATTGACAAAAGCCAATATATTTAAAACTGTTAGTTGCAACAAAAGGGCTTTCTGCAGATCCATACTATTTCCACAGTTTTTTCCGTTTGTTATAATTTTTTTTCAAGATCCATTATAGGGACAGAAACAAAAGTAATTCATTTTTTTCATCTCAACTTCCCAGGTGAAATGAAAAAAAGCCGCTAATCTTCTTTTCTTGCCCCGGTCTTGTATCTGCCATAGCTCATAACGTATGCAGCCAATATTTACCAAGTTATTCAGTCGCCTGTCAACCCATTCACTCGGACTTGATGCAGCAAATGAATCCTATATCTCAACAACTTGCCTTTTCAATTGTAGAACAAATAGAAAGAAATGACTTCTTTTCTCGTCAAAGACGGGAACAAACGCCTGCAAATATAGTTTTCACAGCATAACTAAGCATGGGATGCATTAATTGGACTAAAGAAAACCAAACTTCACCTTTCCACAGCATAAAAGATCTGACATGTAGTTTTCCTTGATCCTGTGCTTTTTTGCGAAAGAAATACACTTATATGGATCTTCTGCATTCTCCTGTACAACACATGAGTATAAGGAAACTCTGTTTTTTCATGTGGTGGACTCATGAAATTGAACAGAATAAGATGTCAATTGTACAAATATGATCTTGGAACCTACCGCAAAAACAATTGGCAGATACCAATTTACAGAATCTTCCATCTTCCTCTTAACTAAAGATATGGCATCAGATATCGTAGAAAGGACGTTATCATCAAGCCAGGTCTGTGGTCTCAGTGAGTATAGTTCCCTCCGAGATAAATGATAATTCTTGCAATGAACAATAGTCTCACTAGCAGAAACAGGTACAGAATAGGTCAACTGGTGAGCTTAAATGCATTCAGCTAAGCAAACAATAACTTGACGAAAAAGAATCTGACCTCTCAATCAGTGAAGAATCAAAGACATATTGGATTAACTTTAAGTCCTCTGGACTGGTAGGTTTGCTCACTGTAAACGGACCAACCAAATATTTAGACATTTGCTTCCCAGGTGAGTCAAATCTCACATTTGAGGAGACCAGAGAAGAAACAGGCTTCCCTTCCTTGTTGCTGCAAATATGGATGACAAAAACAAATTGAGAAAAATGATAATCCCATAAAATGTGAACATTCAATTTCGGTCGATGAACGCTATAGTTACAACAGAACAATCACTTTAACATGATTATGTTGTAATCTCATAGGACATGTGCGAATACCGTAAAAGACAATCTGGTTAAACAAATTGATACTGTAATTGAGCTTAGGAAATGCAAATCAAATCTTAGCATAGTTGATACCAAACACCGCACAGAAAGACAAAAGAGGATTTTAGTTTTTGCTGTTGTTGTAGTATCATGATCATGTTAATAATCATCATAAAGGAAGTGCGGGAGTTTTTCTTTCTCCACTTTGTAGACCAAATTTCATGAAACAGATAATGGGTAGGGGAAAAAAAAGGATGACCCAAGAATTTGAAGTTTGCAAGAGTTATTTAACGACCGATCCACTAGATCTGGCCAGGTTAATTCAAGCACCAAGTGATAATAAAACAACTAGTTTTCAAGATGATATAATTAGGATGAAAATATCTTGCTAGTTAAATTAACAGTCAATGCAACATTGCGCTCCTGTTATGCTTGAAATTGAAGCTTAAGATCATGAACTTTTGAGTTGCTTTTCTATTGGAAATGCTTGGATATACATAGGAGGGGAAAAACGAGAAATCTGGTGTTCAACTTTTTTATAGATGATGTTTAAGTAAAATACAGACACACGCAGCAACGAAACAACATGTTCGTTTTTAAAATGTAAGCCTTATTACGAAGAACAAATACAAACACTGACAGAAAAAATGTATGCCAAGTAAAGCTCGTGTCTAGTAGCAGAAATTGCAGATTGCAATAACAAGCAACGAAATGGCATAGATTATCCAAGTAGCCCACTTGACACCAGGGGGGAATGGGATTGAAATGGTGATGAAAAACACGGTGGCTGCCAGGAAAACTGCAACTTTACCCAACACTTTGGATGTCCTCGGAAACTTGGCGGGGTTGATAAAATGTGAAACAAAGAGGCAAGAAAAGATAATTGCAACAAGGATACAGACTAAATGCAAGGAATCGAGTTTGGAATCAGTAATTTGGTGAAAATGAAGGGCTATTTCAAGTCCTGATGTGAAGCAGGTGCTTACAAGCACCTTTTGCCATTCCATTCCCTGGTTAGCCTCTCCTTCTTGGTTCATGGTGGGAGGTGGTAGCTGCTGTGATTCCAGTTGTCGTGCTCTATGCCAGAGTCGGGACACAGATTCTGGAATTGAAAGAATAAAACCCTTGATAGCTCGAGCACTATTCTCCATGGTTTTCCTGTGCTGTATATATAAAGCTTGAGAAGACTGGGAAAGAATTTAAACGCAAAAAAAGAGACTGCAGGAGGGTGCTCTATCCACGCAGCCAAAGAAAGTCAATCACTCGGACTATCGTAATTTAATTGAGAAAACAACAACTTGAAAATAATGATTAGTATAAAAAAGTACTGGGAGATGACTACCATGTTTTGAAATTAAATATTTCATAAAATTTATTAAAAATATAGTAAAATATTGATTTACGATATCTCAAAAAATTATATATATTTCAAAGAATTTAGAATAATGTTATATTGAATAAATCTAACAATAACGGGTATCATTATTAATAAAAAAAACATAATTACCCTCTTTTTATAGTAACAACCAGTGTTTTAAAACCCGGGACTGGGACCGGTCCGGGTGGAGGTAAAAATCTGCTCGGGAATTGGCCCGGGAAAACCCGGTCGACCCGGGACCCGAACAAACTCGGGTGAGACCCGGTCAATTTTTTTTTTGACTGTCATTAAACGACGTTGTTTTTGACCTTCTAAAATGCCAAAATGCTGAAGACTGAAGAGTGAAGAAGAACGAAGCAAAATCAGTAACCTAATTAATGTTACTCTTTGAAACCCAGCTGAGGAGCAGAGGATGTCTGACCATTGATCGCTGTTGTTTCTCTACGAAAAAGGTTTGAATCTCCTTCTTTCACTCTTTGTTTTCTTTATTCTTGGTCGTTTTCTCATTTCTGGCATCAATTTCAATTTCAGAACTCTCAACTCTGCTGCCATCGATTCATTGTTCGTTGATTCATTCGTAGCCTAGTCACCTCATGTATGTTTCTCTAGCTCGATTTCTGTCTTTTCTTCTGCCAGTTAACTTAATTTCTCTAGCCCGATTTCAACTTCTGCCAGAAAAATAAGAACTCTGTTGTTTGCATGATGAACTCTAGAATGTTGTTACCATGGTGCTTTTGATGAACTCTAGCCCGATTCATTGTTCGTTGATTCTTTTGATGCTGTTACGGTGTTACCATGATTCGGCAGTGAAAAAACGATGTGAGGAGGTGTCTAAAGATTGTAAGGTTTAGCTTACAATTTGGAAATATATGTAAATCCTTTCCTTTTTCTTTATGTTTTCAAGATTTTGAATCTCTTGAGTGTTTTATGGTAAGTGTTCATTTGCGAAGATTGCAGGCAAGATTATGAATAGGGATTGGGAGTTTAAATTATGATTGTTTAATGTTTATGACTGTTTTATGAACAAGATTATGACTGTTTTATGTCACTTTTTGATGTTTTTGTGCATGTTTTAATATTATGGGTTCGGAGAGTGAGATATTTTTACTTGTTGTGACTCTGTATTGTGTGGAATTGGATTGTTAGTTTGTTACAATTATGTTGAATTACACACCAAAAAATGCTGCTAGTTTGTTAATTTTTTTTGCCTAATCAGATTTACAGTAGTGAATTTTTTTCAGTGTTTTGTGTTGAATCTGTATTGTGTCTATTGCATTGTTAATTCTTTTGCATTGAATGAAAATCATGGGGCTGTCATTGTTAATTTCCTAGAGCATCAACTGAGTAGTCTTTTTCTATTATGTGTGATTAACAATGAGGTTGTCATTGTTAATCCAATGAATGGATTGCAAAGTGAGTTGGCTTGAAATTATATTCCCTCTTATAAATTATGTCAGGTCTTAAAATGCTTCACATGGTGGTAGTACTCCAAGTAGTGATCCTTCAACGGCCCAATCATCTCAACCTTCAATTTCCATGTCAAGTGGTAGTAGAGGAAGAACATATTTAGCATGGGATCATTGTAGAGAAGCTCCTGAACTTAGTGTTGGATGTAAAAAAACTAAATTAGTTTGTTTATATTGTGCTAAAGTATTTGCGGGTGGTGGTATTAATCGATTTAAGCAACATTTAGCTGGAGCTAAAGGAGAAGTTGAACAATGTCGCAAATGTCGTCCTGATGTTCAACATCAAATGGTTTTGAATCTTAAAGGAAATGCTGAAACAAAAAAAAAAGCTAGAGAAATGCAAGCAGATTTCAATCCATTTAATGCACAACAAAGGGAGCATGAAGAGATGATGATTAGGCACTTAGAAGATGATGATGATGATGATGATGGTGATGATGATGGTGAGGATGTCAATACTAAAAAACATATGTTACCACCAAAGATTGCAAAAAAGAAAAAGATTCAAAGCACCAACATTGTAAAACAATCGACTACAAGTTATGGGAAGCAGAAGAAATCTGCAACATTAGGATATATTTCATGCAGAGAACAACTCCTGATGCTCAAAAGTCTCTTCAGAATTGTTGGCAAAGGAAGGAAGCAATTGAACGGTGTGATCTTGCTTTAGCGAAGTGGATGATTGATGCATGTGTGCCATTTAATGCTGTTAATTCTGTGTATTGTCAGCATGCCATAGATGTTATAACAGCCATGGGTCCTGGTTATAAAGGACCAAACTTGCATGTTATTCGTGGTTATTACTTGGCAAAAGCAGTTGATGAAGTCAAGATTTATGTTGAGACTTATCGAGAGATTTGGATGAAGACTGGTTGCACATTAATGGCTGATGGATGGACAGATCAGAAGAGGAGGACTTTAATTAACTTCTTAGTATATTATCCTAAAAGAACAGTTTTTTTGAAAACCGTGGATGAATCAGATGTCTCAAAGACTGCTAGATTGTTGTATTCGTTGTTTAGAGAGGTTGTTTTGTATGTTAGGGTAGAAAACATTGTGCATATGGTGACTGATAATGCTGCAAATTATGTTGCTGCTGGCAAGTTATTGATGGAAGAATTTCCTTCAATATTTTGGTCTCTTTGTGCTGCTCATTGGATCAACCTCATACTCCAGGACATTGGTAAATTGCAGTCAGTTTGTTGTGTTGTTGAGCATGCTTCTGGTATCACAAAGTATATTTATAATCATTGTATTTGATGAGAAAGTTCACTGGAGGAAAAGAAATACTTCGTCCAGCTCCTACTCGTTTTGCTACCAATTTCATTGCATTGCAAAGCATTTTAGTTCATAAAGATGAGTTGAGAGCTATGGTGACATCTAGGGAATGGATCTCATCTGCTTATGCTAAAGATACAAAGGAAAAAAGTTTGTTGAGAGTGTGCTAGACTCTCTGTTTTGGGAAGAATGTGCAATAATTATGCGAATGAGTGAGCCTTTAATTCAAGTTCTACGAATGGTTGATGGTGATGATAGACCTTCGATGGGATATTTGTATGATGCTATTCATCATGCAAAAGAAGAAATGATGAGGAGATTTCAAAAGAGAAAGGCTAGAGTGAAACCTTTTATAGACATTAACAATAATCGGTGGGATGGACAACTTTATAGAAATCTTTATGCAGCGGCATTTTGGTTGAATCCTCGATTTTAATATGATGCAAATATAATGGATAAACATATGAGCAACATTTCTGGACTTCTAAATGTTCTGGAGAAGTATGCACATGGAAATCTACCATTGCAAAGTAAGATTACAAGTGAGATGAAGTTGTTTAGGAATGCTGAACATGACTTTGGTCGAGTGTCCGCAATAAATAATCGCACCCTTATGCCTCTAGGTATATAATTTTTATATTTAAAAATATTATTTGACATAGTCTTACACTTTTACTTATTTTTTTTTTGTATAGATGAATGGTGGATGACATATGGAACCATCGCTCCAAATCTACAACAGTTGGCTATACGAGTGTTAAGTCAAACTTGTAGTTCTTCGGGATGTGAGAGAAATTGGAGTATGTTTGAACATATTCATTCCAAGAAGAGAAATAGATTGGAGCACCAA
>Ga0325411_1002920_pt1 | contig 19275 bp, 13 predicted proteins | sample PopdelMetagenome_13_FD_206181 | JGI IMG/M metagenome (GOLD analysis project Ga0325411, IMG submission 206181) | Populus deltoides microbial communities from Bellville, Georgia, United States - Xylem-PdIQD-R4 | ecosystem: Host-associated > Plants > Phyllosphere > Stem > Wood/Secondary xylem...
CAAACACGCAGCAGTTTTTAGTTTGTAGTAATTTTTTATTTATTTACAATACGAATCCAGGAACTCAATCAAGCATACGTTACAATTCTGAGCATACTATTTTCTCAAAAGTTTTTTTTTTTAGATTAATTTATATGTTAATCCGATTAAACCTTTTACTAAGTAATTTTTAAGATGTATTCTTATAGCAGTGGGATGTTTTGATAAAAATTTATTAAATTTCTCTGATTGATGACTTTAATGTTTAAATCTTAGACACTATTTGGCCATAAGGATTTGTTTGGCACAATGATTGAACCACTGTTTTTTTTAAAATTATTTTCAATTAATTTTAGATGTATATATTAAATATAAAAAAGTATTATTTTTATATATTCACAAATAAAAAAAAAACACTTTAAAACCAAACACCCTCTAAACATTCACTTAATCACTAAGTTTAAAATTAAACAAAAAAAAAAAACAATAGTAATTTTTTTCTTTTTTTCATCTGAATATTCCAGCAAAAAGAGACCGATTTCTTTAAATTTCCCATTTCAAGAAACAGGATATTATACGACTGCACGTGTGGTGCACAGTTGCCAATGGTTTGAAGGTACTGTTCAATGTCATATATATATTTTCTAATCCTTTTAATTGTTCTTTAGGGCTGTTGCTGAGATCACCCTTTTCTTTTTTGAGCTTGAAGAGGAGGACCACTTTGGTATTAGAGTAGAAAATTATATGCTGTTGATGATGATGATAATGATGGAAAAGACTGTTACTGTTTTGACCAGAGACTGAGTCTTTATGCCTTCTCTCTTTTCCTTTCCCACAAAACGTTTCTTGTCCCCTAGATTTGACAGGTCTCCTTCTACTACTTCTTTTTTTGGATTTTCACTTCTTGAATTGGAATATTAGATTTAGATTTAGCTCTTCTTGTGGGATTGCCGGTAGTGTTTTCTATTCAGAAGGATATCCCAAAATGCCGATGTATCAGCCAAATAGTCATGGATATGTAAAGCTAGACATGGGTTCTGGTGGGCAAGTTTTGGATCTACAAACCACCATTAAAGGTGGCTTTTTGGGCGGTGTTGGCGGCGGTTTAGTTTGTACAGGTGTGAAGGAGAAACTGGATCTGAGGAAGATGGTTGGGGAGCTTGAATCAATACAAGTGCCATCAGTGTTTATATGTCCAATTTCATTGGACCCTATGCAAGAACCAGTGACGCTCTGTACTGGACAGACTTATGAAAGATCCAACATTCTCAAATGGTTCTCTTTGGGTCATTGCACTTGCCCCACAACAATGCAAGAGCTTTGGGATGATACGGTGACACCAAACAGGACTTTGCAGCAGCTGATTCATAGCTGGTTCTCGAGTAAGTATTTGGCTATGAAGAAGAGATCAGAGGACGTGCTAGGGAAGGCTGTTGAGCTTTTGGATTCTTTAAAGAAGGTTAAGGGCCAAGCTAGAGTGCAAACTTTGAAGCAACTTAGGCATGTCGTGGTTGCTCATTCTATGGCGAAGAAGACAGTGATGGATAAGGGTGGAGCTGCCTTGGTTTCTTCTTTGTTGGGTCCTTTTACAACTCATGCTGTTGGGTCTGAGGCCATTGGTATTCTTGTGAATTTGGAGCTTGATTTGCCATCCAAGGCAAATTTGAGGCAGCCTGCAAAGATTTCTTTAATCGTGGATGTGTTGAATGAGGGTTCGATTGAGACCAAGATTAATTGTACGAAATTGATCGAAATGTTGATAGAAGGGAAGGATTCAGGATCGGAAAATGTGTCAAGTTTGAGTCTTTTGGCAGGTCTATTGAGGTTGGTGAAAGATAAGAGACACCCCAATGGAGTATTGGCTGGACTCGGTTTGTTAAATACGATTTGTTCAGATGAGTCCCTCAGGAGCTCAGTTGTGAGCATCGGGGCAGTTCCTCCATTAGTGGAGTTATTGCCTAGTTTGAATAATGAGTGCTTGGAATTAGCTCTTTATATTTTGGAGGTCCTCTCAACTGTTCCAGAGGGTAGGTTGGCTTTGAAGGATTGTGCCAACACAATTCCTAATGTGGTCAAGTTAATGATGAGCAAATCGGAGAGCTGTACTCAGCTTGCATTGTCAATACTGTGGGCTGTTTGCAAGCTTGCACTGGAAGAATGTGCAGCACCTGCTGTGGAGGCGGGTTTGGCAGCGAAGCTGCTACTTGTAATACAGAGTGGCTGCAATCCTGTATTGAAGCAGCGGTCAGTTGAGCTCCTGAAACTGTGTAGTCTAAATTACACGGCTACTATCTTCATTTCCAAGTGTAAGCTTACCAGAACGATACAGTGAATGAAATTGGCAAATTGTTGATACATAACATCTTTTCTTTTACCTCGCAAGACGCAAAGGAGCTCTTGGGATCACTTGGAACACATGGCGGGCTCTCTGGCCCGTGCATATTAAAGAGCTTTGATACCTACCATTGATTTTCCATGATGGAAGCATCATAATGTGGATTTTAGGCTAATCACAGTGTCTGTAAGCTGATGGTTTTACCAAAATTTTTCAGAAATGTGCAGCCGAGTGAGGTTGCTATTGAATTCAGCTGCTCTTGTATGCCAAACTGGACTACGCTGGGTTGTGGGTTTGAGATTGTTTCAATCCTCAACTGATGTGTATAGTATGTCTCTGGCGGAGCGTTAGTGAGGTTCTGGTGATTTAGAAAGCAAGAAAGGGATTTGGGGATTAGGAATTCACACAGGGATGTATTTTTCACTGTAATCAACGAGCAAACATTTGTATTTATACATGCAATTTTTCATTTTCGCTTGGAGCTTCTTTAAAATCGTGCTTATTTGTGTATTCACTCTCATAGTTCTCTGCAATTCGAGCTTTGCTCTGCAAGGCTGTGATGCAGAGTCTACGTTGTTCGTACATTTCAAGATTTGATTAATCAATAACATATCACCCCATATTTGTTTGAAATATGCATCTGAAAATGGGGACAGAAATGAAGCCATCATGCATTTGCTCGAAGAGAACAGGCTTGGTAAATTTTAATTTTTGGAGTATGAGAGGTGTTGTGAAGCAGAGTCTACGTTGTTCGTACATTTCAAGATTTGATTAATCAATAACATATCACCCCATATTTGTTTGAAATATGCATCTGAAAATGGGGACAGAAATGAAGCCATCATGCATTTGCTCGAAGAGAACAAGCTTGGTAAATTTTAATTTTTGGAGTATGAGTTGTGCTAGCCCTTTCATATACCTGCTAGGAGATAATCTTAGAGTGGATTTTTATCTTTTTAAAACAAGAAAGTCCTGAAATAATAACCAAAACACAGGGAGTGCTTTCAAATTTAGACAATTCTGAATTAGAAAGGAACGATGGACATGTTTTCCTCTTTTCCAGCTCCCATCGTCGCTCTCTTTCCAGGTTTTTAAATTAAAAAAGAAGAGCCTTCCAGCTTGGAGAATGCAATAATAATATCTGATAGTGCTGTTTCTCCAATACCGACCTTCTCTCTGGTCTCAGCATTATTAAGGTCACTACCATGATCAACTTGCAATCTCAAAAATTCGGCCCCCCTTTTTCACGCAATCCGTCCCACATACTTCTAGATCTTCGAGAGATGGCTTCTTCTCCAGAAAGGCAGATTCTCAATCTTCCCGCACTTTCAGAGTCCAAGTACCCTTCTTAGCTTGGTTAGAGACACGGGAAACAATGCGATTCCTTGGTAATAAACTATGTCCCAAGATTCTAGGTTTGGAGGTTCTCGGTATTTTGAGTAAAGATATGACATAATCAGATATGAATTTGACACTATGTGGATGCATGTCTAGCATATATTTCTTAAACTTCAAGGGCTTCATCATCTCGAATTACACTCCTATCGGTCCTCTCTAGAAAATAGACATTTTCTTTGAAGATGGTCTTTGGGATGCCTGTCTTGATCCATTCAGTGTATACTTATACCCTTATACCCTTCTTTCTAGACAGAGTAGTTTAAGCAAGAAAGTGATGCAATTGCATCAACCAAGAAAAATGAAACAAAAGAACAAAAAGGAATCATCTAACGCTAGAAGGAGGGCTTAAACCTCCGACCAACAGCCACGCGCTCTAGCCAGCTGAGCTATTCCATCTCGTCGTTAACGATACCCATCTTGTTTGAAATTCACATATATAGGAGGAATTTCCACCAAATCTTTATTATATTTTTGTTTTTTACAAGCTGGTGTAACATCAGTGTTTTTGTTAGTGTGTGTAAATAAATTTAATTTGAAATAATTGTTTGTGATTGAATCTATGATCTGGCAAGAGACCACCATGTAATTGTAAATAACCTGTAAAATAAGAATTCGTAAAAAGATTAAAGAGATTTTATTCATTGTTGTCTTCACAGCAGAATAGCCATGGTAATCGTGAGAAAACAGGCAATAAAACCGATAATGATTACATAATATGAGTTCTATAAATTAGTTAACATTGCTTATGGCATAATTACCTTCGAACAATAACCATCAACTGCACCTTCTTCTATGCAAATATCCATCAATCAAACAGTTGCTTTGCACATGTATTATTCCACTATTTTATATATAAAAAAATTATATATTTAGGGTTTTTTTATTTATAAATGAGTTAATTCGCATATTTATTAAGTTATAATATTTAAAACATATTTTCATATTTAGTAATTTGTGGTCAATATAAATGTGTGATAACCAATAGTAGCTAAAAAACTGAACATTGAAAGAGATCTGCTTGTGGCCTCCATTGTTACAAATCACAAGATTTCAAGTTCTTGGCTAGCAAACGGCCACCACATAACAAAACTTTGTGTTTCCACGTGTCAGCAACCCAACTACTTTGAGTTTAGTCAAAGCCACCCAATCTTCTTCTGCCTACAAGCTCCAAAAACGTTGAAAGGACTCGTACATGGCCATTTTTTGTCACACTCTCTCCTCTCTTTCCCTCAAAAAACTCATAAATCCTTCAAAACCCACTTCAACATTCACATATATCAATCTCCATATCCGATTTCAAGCCATGAATTCGATCTCGGACTCTTCTTCTTCATCTTCTTCTAAAGTGATGTGTCAGCTAGTTCCAGGACTTGACACCAATGAAAAGGAGTACATTTTGGATCAAACCTTTGAACGATACACATCAAAGATGGTAAAGAGGAATGGAAAAGGAGCTGCCATTGTTTGGTTCAGGAATGATCTGAGAGTTTTGGACAATGAGGTGCTGTTCAAGGCCTGGGTTAATTCTGAAAGTGTTTTGCCTGTTTATTGTGTGGATCCTAGAGTTTTTCAAGCTAGTACTTGCTATTTTGGCTTCCCTAAAACTGGAGGTAAACATACACGCATACACATTGTTCCTTTTTTCTATGTACTAATTGTTTTAAAGTGCTAAGTACCCTTTGAATTGCTTTTGATAGAAGATTATCATGAGAAGGTTTTGATAAATGTGTAAAGTGTTCCATTCTTGTTGCTTTGGCCAGGCTTAAGAGGGCAGTTTATTGTAGAGTGTTTGGTTGATTTGAAGAAGAATTTGATGAAAAGGGGTCTAAACTTGCTTATTAGACATGGTAAACCTGAGGAAATCATCCCTGCCCTTGCTAAAGATTTTGCATCCCACACAGTTAAGTGTTTAATTTGCTTATCTGGTTGATATGTGCATTAGCCTTTGGTTGGTTTAATTTCCATGTATTGAAGCAATAATAAGTATGGGATATTTCGATTTAATCCAGTTAGGTATATGCACAAAAAGAGACATGCAGTGAAGAAGTAAATGTTGAGAAACTTGTCAGGAAAGCGCTCCGGCGAGTTCATCTGCCGCATTCTACTGGGAGATCTACCAGCCAGGGTTCTGCAAACAGTCCGACACTGCAACTAGTTTGGGGTGGCACTATGTACCACTTAGATGACCTCCCATTCTCTACCAACAGCATACCTGATGTGTATACTCAGTTTCGTAAGGTATGAATATTCCTTGCTTGTTGCTTGATTGTAATGTCCATGATATGTGGTTGGCATTGTTTTTTGGGAGATATGTGCTGCTGAAAAAAAAATCTAACTATGCAGTCTGTTGAAGCAAAATGTTCCATCAGAAGTTGTGCTAAAATTTCAATGTCCCTTGGGCCAGCTCCTCGCGTCGAGGATTGGGGATGTGTTCCATCAATTGAGCAACTTGGACTCCAACCACAAGAGGCAGGGTTTATGTTCTACTTACATGTGATTTACAGAAACTAGTTAAGAGCCATGCTCTTAGAAAACACATGATCCACTGCCTGACTAAAACTGAAGTATGTTTCGGTCCATTTCTTCTGTTGATACAGGTTAGCAAAGGAATGAGGTTTTTGGGAGGTGAAACAGCTGCACTAAGCAGGGTGTATGAGTACTTCTGGAAGAAGGCAAGTGGAAATTGTTTTCTGTTATCTGTTTGTTTGGTATTGTAGTGCAATGTGCTTTTCAAAATTGATTTTCATTTGAAAATGCTTTAAAATTATTTTTTTTCAGATTTTTTTTCATTTTTTATATCAACACGTCAAAACTGTTGGAAAATACTAAAAATACATTAATTTAATGTTTTTTCAAGTCAAATACACTCGAACAAGTTTTAACGCATAGCTAAATAGCTAATTAGTAGTATGTTAAAAACTTTAGTTGACAGTAAAGAGAAATGAAATCAGACTACTCTTTATGATGCATATGTGAACAGGATTTCCTAAAGATATACAAAGAGACAAGAAATGGGATGCTGGGACCTGATTACTCAACAAAATTCTCTCCATGGCTAGCTTCAGGAAGCCTCTCTCCACGGTTTATATATGAAGAGGTCAATAACATATAATGATTCTTTTGCATCACAGTTTATGATTTCATTACATAGTTGAAACATCATATTAATGTATTTAAGATGTTTGGATTGATTTATTTAGGTGAAGAGATATGAAAAGGGAAGGCTAGCAAATGATTCCACATACTGGTCATTCTCTTTCCCTATCTCACTTTTTCATGGCAGTGGACTTTATTTTCATCAGCATTGCCTCATTTTTGCCACAACTACTCTAATGCTAAGTGACAACTATTCCGTTCTCTGTTAGAGGTTTGATGTCATGCCTGAATCTGAGATTACTGTTTCAGGGTTTTGTTTGAGTTGATTTGGAGGGATTACTTCAGGTTTATCTCATTCAAACATGGAAATTCCATCTTCCATATAGGTAAATATTCTCCTTCACTATCGTATCAATCCAATTACCCCACAATGTAATGACATTAACCTCTTGAACCAAAAATCTGTCTTGTCAAAAACCATTTTATCATGTAAAGTTGCCTTTGGTTTAGTTTTTAATCATGTACAATCAATTTTTGTTCACAGGCGGGCCACGAAATGTTGTGCGTAGATGGAGTCAAGACCAGAGATTGTTTGATTCTTGGAGAAATGGCTGTACAGGGTATGTTGCTAAATCCTAGATTGTGTTTATAGTATCATCTTTGGCAAGATCATGTATGGAAGAAGAACAAATCATACTTTCTGTTATTAAAGCTGTACTGCTTCTCCATCTTATTGTTACTTTCTAGGTACCCTCTCATAGATGCCAATATGAAGGAACTATCAGCTACTGGATTCATGTCCAATCGAGGAAGACAAGTAAGCTCGTGCTTCATCTTATTGCTATCTCAATCAATTCAAGCAAACATGACAGCTGCTTTGCTACTGTTGCAGCTTCATTTGTTTCAGTATATCTGTTGACAAGGATCAGGGTCATTTCTGCAGATTGTATGTTCCTTTCTTGTTCGAGACATGGGCATCGATTGGCGCATGGGAGCTGAATGGTTTGAGACATTCCTCTTGGACTATGACCCTTGTTCGAACTATGGGAACTGGACCTATGGTGCAGGTGATGCATTTATTGCTGTGATTTGTGAGTTTGCCAGTGAATAACATATATCTCAGCAGCTGTTTATATGCTGTGAGCTACTACTGATTCTCAGTTCTTGTGTGAAGGAGTCGGGAATGACCCTAGAGAAGATCGTTATTTCAGCATCCCCAAGCAGGTAAGTGCACTTGTCTGATTTTTGCTACATAAATTGCAAAGAAAGATTACGCAAATCAATTTAAGTCTGTGATTGTAAAGCAAAACTGAGGATTGTTGAGAGGGAGATGCTTAAAATCATTGAGGGATTCCTGAAGTACGTTGTAGAATGAGCTAAATTTTATCAAAAATAAAATTATTTAACTGGTTGTTCAAAAACAGAGTAATACTTTAATTTTCTAAAACAAATAGAGTTAGAAAAAAAAAAAACTGGAATCAATATAATATGCTTTTCAAATGAAGAAAAAACATCACAATATAATTCCTTTTCCTTATCCTTTTATATGCCTACTTTTTTTAAATACATGTTTTTATCATCCTACAACTATATACTGGGCACTCTATTCATTTGTGCAAACATTTTTCATAATTCTCAGGCACAAACGTATGATCCTGAGGGTGAGTATGTAGCATACTGGTTGCCTCAGCTGCAAGAACTTCCAAAAGAGAAGAGGAACTTTCCTGGGAAACTATACATGGAGCAAATTGTGCCTCTCAAATTTGGAAACCCAAAAGGACACCGTGGTCAAGACAGGGCCTCCGCGGCAAGAAAAACCAATTATGGAGGCCGAGGGAGGAACACGAAATGATACTGAGTTAGAATAAGAGAGACAAAGATTTGAATTATCAAAAAGAACAAGGATCCGCACCTCAAAAGAAAAAGCTGAAACCAATTTTGGATTCATTAAGAGGCTAAGAACATTGATTCGTTGAAGGAAACTATCGATAACCACTTGGATAATTTGCAAGTGATGCATGCCATAACATTCTTAGACAACCATGTTGATTGATAATGTTAATTTGTGATATGGAACCTTACAAATAATAATTGAAGACAACTTTCACTCTTACAATATTTTGTTCTTCTCTTTCCAAACAGTTACTCTAGAACGAGCTAGTGACTGAAACTCAAAGGAACTATACCAATATGGGTAAGACTACAGTCCCTGCAGCCAGTGTAAAAGGAGGGATGGCACCATTTTCTGGAAGGGATCACTCAAGAGGGTTTCATATTTCAGACTGTCCAATGCAGGTGTGGGAGCAACGGTATATGGAAAATAATCAAAAGAATTGTATGTCTGTAGTTGCAACATTTATTGCACTTGACAGATCAGAGGTATAAGCTGCAGATTAGTGTGACTTTCTTTTCGAGGCTGCACAATGATTCTTTTTGTGTGTGTTTTTAACATTCCTATGAAGAAATCAAAAGGGAACTTTGGTTCTGTAAGCCACTTTGCTGAAGATCTGGATGATCATGTCTCAATAAACTATGGGACTATGAACACTTACACGGGACGGGGTATCACCACAATTTTCTAATCATGGAATTCTCCTCTTTTTAGCTACAAGTCGAAGTCTCAGCTGCAAAATAAATGAAATGATTACGGAAAATGCAGCATCTGAAAAATGAGTGATGAAAACACACACAGAAGAACGAATTCACTTAGAAGTGGCTATGTCGCAAACTTAGTCCACATGCATATTTGTCAAGAGTACAGCACTTTCATTGAAAACAATAGAAAGCATGCCAGTTTCAGGGAAGAGATTCACGTTTTCCCAAATGACATTGTGTGCTAGAGGCCATCCATGCACAGTGTTCTTGTATCCTATCTAATTCATTAATCTTCCATTCTTGTTCGAATGACAAGAAAACATGAGGAGATATCACTATCCCGCCAGCAAAATTTCAACTCGGTACCAAAAGGTTCTACCCACTAAAGCAGCTAGAGCCTAGATCCATACTTCTGACCTGTATTAGGGAAGCAAAAAGCATTCTAGTGTATTATGTTTAAAATTCTGAACCAATATTGTATAGGACATGGGACTATTTCAAACCGCTATAACTTTTCTTTTCATTTACCATTTCAACATCCTGGATAATTTAAAACCAACTGCTTGGCATGGGGACAAGGTTGCACTAAGAATCTATAAAAATTAGAGGACTTGGGTATGCTGTAAGAGGAAATTATGACAACTCTAAACAAAACCCAAGTTGCAGGTAGCAGATAGCAGCTCTAGAATTACATTCGTGTTAACTGCAGCTGTAGATAAAAACGATAAACACGGGCACATACCTGTTCTACATACTTCAGTTGTCGTAAAACTTCGTCGGTTTCCAGCTCCTGAAGAAAAAAATTAAGAAAAATATATTTTAGTACATGAACATACGGTGCTTTACCGTTGAGAAAAGGTAGTGTTGGGTATGAAGAAGCAAACCTTTTCAGAAAATGAATTACATACAGATAACTTGATAAAGATTTGATAGAGGTTATCAGCTTTATGTATTAAAAGACGACTAACATCTAAAATTTAACGTCACTGAAAGAATGTTGCAGTCCATGATTGTATGTAGAAAGAGAGAAACAGAAAGCAAATACCACCTGAGGAACAGTGCAGTCTGAATGGGATGGGTCCCAAAGAACAGAGCAAGAACAATCCCAGGAGTCAGTTTGGACTTCTGAAAATGGCGCCCTGTAAATTGAAAACTTCCTCAGTCTCTAGCTAACAAGAACAAACCAAACAAAAGGTATCCAAAGAAAAATTCATCAGTCAATTATGCAACAGGAGTAGGATCCTGTGTCTGTATCCTGGACATAAGGGTAAAAATGTGCATTTCTTGTTAGGAAAAGGAGATTGATGGACTATTTATCTAAAAGAAATGGTCATAAACAGTAATGGCAACCTTGTACCTTCCATAATTTTTTATTTAAACATGGTAAAATGTTGCAAACAGGGCACTGTAACATTTTACCTGCGCCACTTCCCACATATGGTTCCCTCAATACCTCTTGCATCATCGTGTAGAACTTCTCGGCATTGGAGCCAATTACTCATAGGCTTGGCATTTGAAGACCTGTCTTGAGGGCATTCCTGCAAAAAAGAACACTTTCACATGTCAGTGCAGTCTTACTCAAAACAATCACCCCACCCCTAATGCATGTGCTCATATATGTACTGAAACTTAATTGGAAATGCATATTCATAAAATGAACTGTCAGAAAATTATCTAATCCTGCCTAATCTCTATTAATCTCAAGAGATATGTTTTATAGATTGTAATTTGGATCTCTTTTGAGAACAACCGAAAGCAATACTCAGTTGAAGCGAAGCAAAAATATCAGGAAAATCCTTTGTTTCTATGACTCGTCATCTTTTGCCCAAGGACATAATCATTTCTGAAACTCTGTAGCCTGTTCAGGGTGCATTTTCAGGCGCATTACATCCCCAGAGATGCAATGCTGTCAATTTAAGGTATGTTGAAAAAAAAGAGTGAGTTTCTAATGACTAGCACAGGCTTTGTTGAAGAGAACTTGGCTTTGGGAATGCATATGGCCCAATGCATTCCTGAATGGACACTTTGCCAGGTCCTGAAGCAGATAAAACCTTACCTTCAATGTTTAAAGAGCACTTACGTGTAAGCAAACAGTCTGCGATGTATCTATTTCAATAGGCTCACCGAAGCAATCAGAATCCCTACAGAATAGTCACAAATATAAAATTAGAAAATGGTGTGACTACATCCATCCTCTACCCATTCATCAAGAAATTTGAAAACCAAAGAAAATAATTTGCCAGAACCAGTAAAGCATGGCTATCAAATTACAAAACAAAAAAGAGGTCGATATGAAGATTGCCATCATTAAAATGAGCTCCTATCAAATTACAACTCATATATCAGCAACATCTAACAAACTGGCAATCGTAAATGAATTTTTCCACTTTGTTTTGTAATTCTGGGTTCTGAACTTCTTTACCCTATTGTCATAAACGTTCGAGTTTGGCTTCTATGATCCTAAGTTCATATCAATAAAAACATTATAGGCTCAAATGCTCCAAAATCAATCAATTTTTTCTTAAATTTGACAGAGCACAACCATCCAAAACATAGCCTAATCTGTACCATACTAGTCTATCAAAAGCCAACTTGAAATGAAACCGGACTACTGATCCTGTAAAATCATTTGCGAGTCATAATGCTGCCTGTACGTTTGAAGATTTTATTTTAAAGCTGCAGTGCATTGACTAAGGCATTCAATCATGCATACACAAAAGGTAAACAACAATATAAATATAAAAAATCTTAGCAAACAAGGGATCAAAGTTGAGCACCACAGGTAAGACATACATGGAAAGCTGATCGGACCACTCAGGAACTGTTGCTTGATAAGATGTACCGATCCTCACACGAGATGTGTGTGCCTCAGGGTATTTCAACATGGAAGCTATAGGACCCAGCTTAGATTTTTCATTCCACCAACTGATACTACATGTTTTGAGAAAAGAAGTCTCTTGTGAAACGTTGTGATTCAGTTTTGAACAGGATGGACAAAACCACAAGTCAGTGGGTAACAACTCCATGTTTAGATTGCAGCAAGATAGATGAAATGCCTCTTCACAATGATCACAAAGTAACATATTAAGTGCTTTCTCAAGATTCCCACATAGCTCACATGACTGAAAAAAATTGTTGTTCTTAATATTTCCCAGAACTTCAATGGGAGCACTGTTGCTCACAGGACAATCTCCAGCGAGCAGCCCATGACTTCTGAGAACTGAAGTGCAGAGTTCTCTTATTGAGAGATCATCACCTGACACCTCTAGCTCAGAATCGGGGTGCCCTACAATGTTGCTAATGTTAATCCTTGCGGTTATGGAACCAACTCCCATTCCTGACTTTGATTTAGCAACAACAGATGGGATAGTACGAGCTCTAACACCATCATCATTTACCACTGGAGGATCACAGTTCACTGCATTGGTTGGTGCTTTATCAGTTTCTGGCTCAACCGAGGACATTATAGCAGACTTTTTCCTTCGCTTCCTTGCCACATATGATCCCGGAATTTCATAACAATTGCCGGCAATCAATGGATTTGAACCATCCTTCCAGGCTTTTTCTGGCACCCACTCAGAGAATAGATCTTGTCTGCTGTAATTAGGAGCAAATGGTAGAGCAGCCTCTACTGAACTTGGGATCAAACCATGCAACATGATGTTCGCCTGCTGAACAATTCCAAATATCCTGAAATTAGTATCCTTGCTCAAGTGTTCATGGTACGCCACTAAATTAAAAAAAAAAAATACAAACAAGTTTTTCATGCGAAAACATGTGACAACTACTTTTTTCATAATAGGAAAATCAAACAAAAAAAATCATGGGATGGACGCTTTACCACTCACAGGTTACCCAGCAGTTTGTATAGAAATTCAGCATGGAAATCATTATTTAAAACATAAATACCCATCTAAAAACAAGAATCTTAATTATGAACACTCTCAATGGACAATGCTAGCATGTATGTTTAAAAATAATGCTAACGTCTAAGTCAATATACACTATTCCACGTGTCAGAGATAAAATGATTTGTTAAACGTCAACCCTAAAAAGACAAACATGCACCAAGGCTATAAATAGAAGATATAAAACTTGTTTAATATGGAGCTAATCTTAATTTTCTCGAAGCATGTCTATTTATAGATCAAATAAAACCCTAAGGGATATAGAGTACACTCTCTGAATTAATTGCTATTTATCTGCACCTGTTCTAATAACAAGATTAAAATCACTTGTATAAACTGGACCGAATAGCCACTGTTGAAAAATAAAAAAGATTAAAAGCACTTATTTTGAATTCTTAAAATGCAAAAAATCACAAAATAAATCTAATAGCTGTTTTGGATTTTTAATTATTCAAGATGTATATTTACCACGTGAGTTTTCCCATTCCCACTCCAGGTTCATGCGGGAGGGAATATATTACCCACGCCGCCTCATCACGACTCTTTTCCGGTGGGACCCACCGAGGTGAAAGATTTAGCATCCCGTGCTGATATGGCTCAGGGTATAAGATTGTGGTGGATGGATTCAAATCCTCTCGGATTTGATCAAAACCATCGACCTCAAAATGAGCAGACATTAGTTTGTTCCCTTGAGAACATAAGAAGATGATCGGAATCTATGACTAAAGGTATTTTCCATGAAAACTAGCTCGTAAAAAAACATTCAATTTATGTCATCCACGCACAAGTAGTTTAAACAAAACATTTTATCATAACAAAAGCCACCAATTGTGAGGTAGACAGAAACAGCACAAGAAAGTCTACAGTAAAATTCTACCAAATTGAATATTAAAGCTCTTCTAAGTTGTTTATATAGAGAAGAAAAATGTCATAAATAAAGTTAAAAAAAATATTAGAAGAATTTTAAATTAAATAGAAAAAAAAAATTAAAATAGCCAACATCATTACCAAACATAATAAAACAAAAACAGCACAAGAAAGATAGCTAGAACAGAATTAGACAGAATTCAATCGTAATTCAATTTTTTTTTACTTATACTTTCTCTAATCAAAACTAAATAGAAAAACAAATTATAAATCAACTAGTAAAATATAATAAATTCTGAACAATAAATTATGGGTCTAATTTAAAGACTTGACAATCCCGAATAGCTCATAAAATTAAATACTATAAATAATAAGGCTTCGAGTAGATAATTTTCTAGTAAAATTTCAGCATGATTTAATAATCAAATAAGATCGAACGTTAGACCGAAATATCATTCATCAAATAGCACATAGCATGAGCAATACTAGTGAACAAATTCTCGTACTTTCCCAATACTAATAATCTTCCTTGCCAATGCTTTAAATGAATTATGCACATCTCATGCCCATAAGCAATGAATTTCTATACTTTAACAAATTAAAACTGATTAAGCATGCATATATAGAGAGAGATAAATGGAAGAGAAGATAAGAAGTATGAGATTTTAGATTTACCAGGAACTGAAGCAGTGAAGGGACCGCTTCGTCTTCTTTAGAGAGGGAGAGGGCGAGGGAGAGGGAGAGGGAAGGGAGCAAGTTGGCTTTTGCCTTTGGCAGTTACGACACTTTATTTTTTATTTTCTTATAAAAAAAAAAAAAGCAATAAGTTGTAGTTTTTGCCAATTGTTTTTTCAAAATTCGGGTGGCCAACGGCATGTGAACCGTCTTTTTTTTTTTTTTTAATTGACTAGAAGTCATGCAAGGTCCTCGTAATTTTTTTATTTTATCAAATTAAACCTTTATATTTAAAATAACCTCTCATAATGGATTGCATTTATCATCCCATGCATGCATGATTTTATAGCAAGAATAAGATTAGTGATATCGTGTTTGTTTGACTCGAAGTCATACACGTGTTATGACATGATTGGATAGATTACTTCAAATTATCTCTTGACTATGGATAGAAAGGACTTGATACGATTCAGGTAAAAGTGAAGGGTCTGATCCGACGAGGAACGAAGAGTTCGGGGACCATACAATGATTCCTAGCTTTTTAAGAACGGTGGGGTCCCGTGTTTGTGCCGGTGCACCGCTCTGGAAGTGCCACGGAGTGTCCTGAGCACGTGGGAGAACATGCATGGTAAAATTTCAGTTTTGCGCTTAGCCAATTTTTCAAGTTTTAGAGAGCGCCATTGTTTGCCTCCAAAACAACACGCAAATCCCCTCCTCCCTCTTTCACCCTTTTCTTCTTCTTCGTTTTTTTCCCGGGATATAACAATTTTTGAATCATGTACACATGAGAGTGGAGATTTCACCATGCCATAGTTTTAAAAAAAACTTGTACCGGTCCAATAGGTTAATTTAGGGTCTGATAGTTTGATTTATTTTGTTAAATTTAACTATTAACTTATTAATTTATTAAAAAAATAATCAAAATAATATTATTATTATTATTTTAAAAAATTATTAGATCTAAATTGACACTCCTGGTTCATAATCTAAATCTGATCTCAACTAAGATTTTAAAATTATACATTATATTTTATTAAAAAAGTATAATTACCTTACTAACACCAGAATTTTTTTTAAAAAAAAAAAAAATAACAAGTGGTAGGTGCATAATTTTTGCAAATGGAGGTGCCAAGTTTTGAAAGCTACCTTTTTCTTTTTTTTTTTTTCTTTTTAAAGCAAGTCAATAATCATGTTTGACCAGGTTTCATGCCTATCCAGAATTTGGCATTAGCATGGACTAATTAGATGGTCGAATCACTGGGATTACGATCCCATCAATGAATCAATTTTAGATTTGATAAACATATCTAATAATTAAAAAAAATATTGTAAATGTTAAGAATGTTTGGAAGTCTTTAAAAAAAATTTAAAGTATTTTTTTTGCTTGAAAATATATTAAAATAATATATTATTTTTATTTTTAAAAATTTAAAACAATTCAAACACTAAAAATATAATTTAAAATAAAAAAAAAACATATTCAACATCAAAACCAAACACCTCCAGAAAAAAAATCTTTTCACCCACTTTGCGGTGTTTTCCTAAAGCTATAATTAATGATAATTTTGTTAACAAGAGGTAAGAAATATATATATATATATATATATATATATATATATATATAAATATAAATGATTAAACCAAATGCTTTATTTCCTCTAACAGAGTCTAAATCGCCTTGTTTGACCACTTTACCTTAGGTTTTGGGTAATGTTTATTCAAAATTAGACAACTTAGAAACTATTTCGCTGGTACCATGAGAGCTTTTTGTCAAATCATCGAGAAGAAAAAAAATGTTCGGTTAATTAAATAATTTTTATTTTTATATTAGACCCGCACAGTGATTTAATTTTAAACTTGATTTTATAAATGCTAAAATAAAATGTTTTTTATTTATATAGACCTATTTTTTATTTATTTTGCATAAAAAATTTAATCAGACATATATTTTTTAAAACTTATATTTTTATAATCACAACTAAAAATATTTTTATTAAATTTATTTTTAAAAATCATAATCACAATAGCTATAATAGTGTTAAACAATTGTTTTTTATAATAAGAAATCACGAGTATAGATTATAGAAAAAAAAAACAAAATTATTAAAGGAAGACAAATATAAAGTTGACTTTAGGTTGTGTTTGGTATTCGATGAAAAAAACCGAGAGGAAGAGGTGTTTGGAATAGTTTTCGCTTTGGTGCTTATGTTTGCAGTGCCAAACCTGCTTATTATGCCTTGGCATCTAATTGCTATTCTTTCAAAACTGACTTGAAGAACGGCTTGATACATAATTGAAAACGGCAGTGTTTTCCTTATAGGAGATTAAAACAAAACCGGGTCTCATCGGATTCTGTGTTAGCTCTTTAAACCAATCAAGTTATATCAAATTAAATTCTTAGCTGGTTCTTACTTTAACTTGATATAGATTTTAAAACTATGATCATGTCATGTTAAAATAGATGATAATCTGTTAAGGTTTAAAATTTAGGATGTTGGTGGATACTTGGTTTAAATATGGTTATGCATTTTAATTGATCGCTTGAAAAACAGGAAATTAATATTAATTAATAGAGAGAACTACTTACTAACCCCCAGCCTCTTAGGGGTTTCACAACTTAATCCCTAATTTATTGTTTTTTTCTTTAACAGGCTCAACTTATTATCTTAATAGGTGCCTATTTGTCTACGCCGTTTATTATACTATATTTGAAAAACAATTTGAAAAAAATTGTATATTTAGTATGGACATAGACTTGTTGTATTATGGACCGTAATGTAAACATAAAGCGTATGTATTATTGATGACATTGTAGCATCATGGAATCGGTTCAAACCGACCGGTTTCGGTTCGGTCCAGTTTTTTTGTTAAAAAACCGGAAAAACCTATATTTGTTGTTTGAGCTTTTTTTTAGGCTTTCTAATGGGTTTTCTGATGGGCTTTTTGATGGGCTTATTTTATTTTTATTTTGGATATTGGGTCTGACTCGGTTCCATGACCCAATAGAGCTAGGCCTTGCTGCCCAGCCAGACCCTATAGAGCTGGGGCCAATGCTATTTGGTTCCTTTTTGCAGCTAAATCGAATGCTATTTTAGATCTAGCTTGACCACTAGAGTCAATAGCGTTGGGTCCAGCATTGACACCGCACCTAAGACTAGGGGTGAGCAAATTCGGTTCAGTTCGGTTTTTACCTAAAAAACTAACTAAAATCAAATTTTGAAAAACTTAAAAATTCAAACCGGAACCAAACCGGAACCGGTTCAAACCAACCGGTTTCGATTCGGTCCGTTTTTTTTGTTAAAAAAACCGGAAAAACCTATATTTGTTGTCTGGGTTTTTTCTAGGCTTTCTAATGGGTTTTCTGATGGGCTTTTTGATGGGCTTATAATTGATGTTAATATTATCTAATTTTATTACAAGATTCTATAATATATTTAATTTTTTTTTATCACTCAATATTCATTATATTAAATTATTAGTGCTAATATTTTGTTCAAGTCTTTTTAATATTTGTGTTTTGGACTTATCCTGCATCAAAGTTTAAATAATCCACACACACCAAGTTAAAATCTAAATTACAAAGCATTGCCTTCAAAAGGGCTTAATAAGAAACAATAAAAAACCTTGCATAAAAAATAAAACACTTAATGCAGAAAAATATAAATCTTCATTGTGCACATCATCCCAATCAAAAAGCTCATGAAGATGACAAGATAATTGCACTTTGATTCCTTAATACCATTGACATCACAACCTGGAATTCAAGATCAAAACTGGAAAAAAATTTTGATTAGATGACATGAAGAAAAAATTAAACAAGAACAAAACTTCAAAGCTAGCAAAACCAGGACCATTAAAAAGACAAAAATGAAAAACAAGCATAAAGGATTCAAGGACCGCAAAAAAAGAGAGTAAAGAATAAACCAATCAAGTCAGCAACTGACATAATGCATTCTCAAATCAGTAAAGAATAAATTCTAGGGTATCAAACGGCTAAAAAAATGATGAACAAGAGCAGTATTAATTAAAGACTAATAAGAGACCTATGCAATATAAAACAAGATCACAATCACAATATGCAGGTCAACTAAACTAGGTTACAGACTCGATAGTTTCTTCCTCCTCAATCGAAATGAAAAACCCATTAAAGAATCATAAAGGATTCAAGGACCACAAAAAAAGAGAGTAAAGAATAAATCAATCAAGTCAGCAACTAACATAATGCATTCTCAAACAAACCCAGTAAAACAGCATGATCAAATGTTATTTAAGTAAAGTTCAGATCTTGATCACAGAATCATTGCTTTTAGCCAAACCCCACAATAGATCCAAGCCAACAGCGGAAACCTAGATGAAAAAAAGAGCAAAAACAATAAATGAAAAACCCATTAAAGAAAATGAGAGATGAGCAGTGGAAGAAAG
>Ga0325411_1002921_pt1 | contig 19273 bp, 21 predicted proteins | sample PopdelMetagenome_13_FD_206181 | JGI IMG/M metagenome (GOLD analysis project Ga0325411, IMG submission 206181) | Populus deltoides microbial communities from Bellville, Georgia, United States - Xylem-PdIQD-R4 | ecosystem: Host-associated > Plants > Phyllosphere > Stem > Wood/Secondary xylem...
GTTGTGTGCATTAATAAGATAGATAACAGTCCCTGAACGATATTGCAAATCAGATTCAACTCTATAGTGTATCAATCTGGTATGAAACACTGAGATGAAATGCTCCATGTTAAGTAATGGTGAATTATGAAAATGAGATGAGCATAATGGGTACCTTATCAAGGAAAACCACACTGCTATCTCGTGTAAGTTATTATTGCAGGACTCATGACAGTATCAAGGAAGATCACATTGCCAACTCACGTGAATTATTATTGCATGATCAACTCATGCAACGGCAGGATTCATAACAGTGCAATTCACTACAAGCTACAATCAATGATTAGATATTGTAAAGCTAGGATCAGTATCTTGTACTCTCCTTTATTACTATAGCTAGAATCAGGAATCAGATAGAATCAGGGATCCGTTTTGTATTCTTTTCTTTACAAGCCTTCCATACTCAGCACTCTGTTTTTTGTATATAATAAGTTCTGCAGATTGAATAACATTGTGCAAAATTCAAAACATTGTTTTCTTCTTTATGGTATCAGAGCAAATCAATCTCTAATGAGTATCGTTCCTAAACCTTCACCATGTCTTCTTCCGCATCCATCAATTCATCTCCTGACCAAATCATCACTATCAATTCTGCTACTGCTATCAATGAAAAACTTACAACCTCCACCTTTCCACAATGGAGAGCACAGTTTGAAGCCTTATTTATTGGCTATGATCTCACGAATTTTGTTACCGGTGATCTTCAGTGTCCTGCAATTGATACTGAAAATTTTGTTATCTCCAAAGCTGTAAATTCTCACTGGATTTGGCAAGATAAATTGATTCTTCATGCACTGCTAGTCTCAACATCCATCACCATCACACATCTGCTTGCTTCATGCAAAACCTCCTATGAAGCTTGGAACAAACTAACACGTTTGTATGCAGGAAAATCACGCACCCGTGCAATGCAGTTGAAGGAAGATCTCACCCTCAATCATCGTGGCAGTCGGACTGTCACTAAATTTCTCCAGGCGATCAAACTCACAGCTGATGAACTTGCTAGGATTGATCATCCTGTTTCTAATGATGATTTGACTCTCTATGTTTTAAATGGACTAGTCCAGATTTTAGGGAAATTGCTGCACCAATACAAGCCAGAGAACATTCTATTCGGTTTGAAGAGCTCCATGACTTGTTAATTGGCCATGAAAGTTACCTTCACCGTCTGGAACAACAAACCATGCAGTCGCTAGTTTCAACAGCAAATTTCAGTCAATGAAGGCACTTCCCCGCTGGAAATAATGGACAACGTTTTTATTTCAAAAACCGTGACAACACTAAACGAAACACTTACAATTCAGGTTTTCGCAAATATAAACCTAAGTGTCAGCTGTGTGATCAGTTGGGTCACACGGCTAAAACCTGTTTCAAGCATAATTCATCTGATTTTTCTGCAAATTGTGCTGCATCCTCCAAAAGCAAGGATTCGAAATGGCTAGTGGATTCGGCAGCTTCTCACAATATGACTACTAATCTTTCGAATCTCTCTATTCATTCTGAATATGATGGTACAGATGAAGTGGTGCTTGGTGATGGATCAGGTTTGCAAGTATCTCATACTGAGTCATTATTGTTCATCTCTCCCACTCGTATTTTTCATTTGAAAGACACCTTATGTGTTCCTGAAATTAAAAAAAAATTAATTTATGTTCATCACTTTACCAAACAAAATAATGTCTATCTTGAATTTCATCCCTCTTATTTTCCTGTGAAGGATCGGATCACGGGGGCAACATTACTAAAAGGTGCATGTGAGGATGGTGTGTACCCTTTGCCGGAAACAATGACTATGGCTTCCAAACCTGCTATTGCTTATGTTCATGAACGTACAACGACAGATGGATGGCACAAACGACTTGGTCATCCGTCTTCCAAAATTGCTCAACATCTTATCCGCACCTTTTCCTTACTTGTCAGAAAAACAAAAGAAAATTCATCTCTTTGTGTCTCATGTTCTCACAATAAAGCCCATTGACAAAAATTTCAATCTCATGGTTTTGTTAGTACAGCACCCCTCGAATACATTTATACTGATGTTTGGGGTCCTTCTCATGACACTGGTATTGATGGTTCCAAATACTACATTATTTTTGTCGATCACTATACTAAATATATATGGCTTTATCCTATGTCCCATAAATCATGTGTTCACACTATTTTTCCTTAATTTTGAAATCTTGTGGAAAACAGGATCAACACTAAAATCGAAAGTCTATATTCTGACAATTGAGGTGAATACATTGCTCTCAAAAACTATTTATATGTTCATGGCATTGATCACTATACTACTGCTCCCCACACACCACAACAAAATGTCATATCTGAAAGACAACATCGACACCTTGTTGAAACAGGTCTCACTCTTCTCATCGATGCCCATATACCTCTTTCCTATTGGTCTTATGCGTTTCAAGCTACAACATACTTGATCAATCGTATGTCAACCTCAACTCTGAATAACAAAACACCCTTTGAACTACTTTTCAATTAGAATCCCAACTACATGAAACTAAAGCAATTTGGGTGTCTTTGTTATCCTTTGTGAAGACCCTACAATACACATAAACTTCAAACCAAAGCTGTGTCCTGTGTCTTCGTGGGTTATTCTTTAACCCAAAATGCTTACTTGTGTCTTGATCTTCTCAGCAGAAAAATATATCACTCCAGACATGTGCTCTTGATGAGACTGTCTTTTCCATGACTCAAACTAATCCCTGTCCTTCTGAAAAGTCCCCATCTGCAACTAGTGCTCTCGATGCTCCTCACCCAGTTGCAATAAGTCTGGCATTGCTATATCCTGCACGACCGCCAGCGACAACTGCTTCTACACTGGGTACTGCTGCTCCTTTATCACCTTTGGTAGCTTCCCCTCCCACATCAGTTCCTTCACAGGTATATTCTCCACTTTCTGCTGCTCAAACTGAAACTTCCTCTAAAAATTTAATTGTTAGTCATTCACCTGTGGTACCTCTCCCTATTGAACCTCGTCCCCATCGTATGGTCACCCGCTCTATGAACAACATTTGTAAGCCTAAAAGCTTGTTCATGGTCACCAAACATCCATTACCTCCATCTTTGGAACCTACATCGGTGACTCAGGCCTTCAATGAACCTCATTGGCGTGCTGCAATGTCCTCTGAGCTTACAGCTCTTATGCGCCATGATACATGGCATCTGGTACCACCTCTCAATGACTACAACATTATTGGATGCATGTGGGTGTTTCGGGTTAAACGATTTGCTGATGGCTCAATTGACAGGTTTAAAGCCAGAGTAGTGGCAAAAGGTTTCAACTAAAGACCCGGTTTGGATTATACGCAGACTTTTAGTCCTGTGGTAAAACCAGAGACTATTCGCACCATTTTATCTGTTGTTGTGATGCATGGATGGCCTCTCCATCAGTTAGACATAAACAATGCATTTCTCCATGGCCATCTTACAGAAGAAGTATACATGTCACAGCCTCCCGGTTTTCAGGATCAATCTTCACCAGATTATGTTTGCTGCCTTAAGAAGACAATTTATGGCTTTAAACAAGCACCACGTGCTTGGTATACTGCTTTTAAACAAGCTCTCCTGGAATTTGGTTTTGTCAATACCAAGTCTGATTCTTCATTATTTGTCTATGCTGTTGTGTCCACTACTGCTTACTTTCTGGTGTATGTTGACGATTTAATTATCACCAGTAATAACTCTCATTTTGCTGCAAGTATTATACAACAACTTGGCAGGAAGTTCTCTCTTAAAGACTTGGGACTCTTGCATTTCTTCCTTGGCATTGAAGTTATTCCCATGCAAAATGGGTTATTTCTTACTCAACATAAATACATCAGGGATCTTCTTGCCAGAACTTGCGTGGATGGAGCCAAAGATGTCACCACTCCACTGTCAACTTCGGTCTCCCTGAAACTAAATGATGGCTCAACTGTTGTCAATCCTACTGAATACCGTAAGGTGATTGGAGCATTGCAATATCTTTCACTCACTCAACTCGACATCAGTTTTGCAGTCAACAAACTGTCACAGTTCATGCACTGCCCTTCTACAATTCACTGGACTGCCACCAAGCGGTTGCTACGTTACCTAAAGAATACAATTTTCCATGGCATTTCAATTCAAAAAAATGTTAACCCTCCTGTTACATGTTATTCAGATGCGGATTGGGCTGGCAATTTGGATAATCGCAACTCTACTTCAGCTTATCTCATTATGCTTGGTTCAAATCTCCTCTCATGGAGCTCCAGAAAGCAGCGTGCTATTGCACGATCATCCACGAAAGCTGAATATCGTGTGCTTGCCACCGCTGGTTCTGAATCTATGTGGATCCTATCACTCTTTACTGAAATAAAGTTTTCTCTTCCTCAGCCTCCGCTGCTCTTATGTGACAATCTTTGTGCAACCAATCTCAGCTTCAATCTTGTTCAGCACTCCTGCATGAAGCACATCCATATTGACTTACACTTTGTCGGGACCTTGTTCAGAAAAATTCTCTTGTTGTTCGCCATGTTCACACGAATGATCAACTTGTAGACTTACTCACCAAACCACTTTCTAGGCAGCGCATAGATTTTCTCAAGCACAAGATCGGCCTCACTGATGGGAGCTTATTCTTGTGGGGGTGTATCAAGGAAAACCACACTGCCAACTCATGTAAGTTATTATTACAGGACTCATGACAACATCAAGGAAGATCACACTGCCAACTCACGTGAATTATTATTCCATGATCAACTCATGCAACGGCAGGATTCATAATAGTGCAAATCACTGCAAGCTACAATCAAGGATTAGTTATTGTAAAGCTAGGATCAGTATCTTGTATTTTCCTTTATTACTAAAGCTAGAATCAGGGATCCGTTTTGTATTCTTTTCTTTACAAGCCTTCCATACTCAGCACTTTAGTTTTTTTGTATATAATAAGATCTGCAGATTGAATAACATTGTGCAAAATTCAAAACATTATTTTCTCTCTTTATACCTTGGGGGTTTCCTGGAAATTCTTCAAGTGCAGCTAAGCTCAACCAAGCTTCAAAATCTGAAACTGGATGACATAAGCTCCTATTCTGGCAGTCTCATCAGGTTCATGTAGCCATCTTGAAGAGCTACATTCGAGCTTTTCGGCCCTTCAAAATATCCCCATTCAGATAAAAAAAATGCTGGATTCCATAAAGTTCTGGCTCAGTTTCACATGATCCAATGAACTCATTCCATCAATTCCTAAATTTTCTTCATCGTCACTTTCACCACTTTCCTCGGATCCAGAAGCTGATGTTCCATCAGATAATCTTGCTCACTTTGACATGCGGCCATTTTTTGCAGGGAATTTTCTCTGATACTCGGACCTTAGTACTGTATAATAATGAAAAGCATGGTCTCCCTACAAATTGTATTCGAATCACAACCGCAATTAACAACATAAAAAATGAACTCGGGCATAATTTATATGGACGATACTATCTTGATCTTAGGCTCTTCTGAACTGCATGGCATTTACATGCAATGAAATGACAGAAAAGAATGTTTCAACATATATAGCTCTGAGAAGAGGGTATAAATCTTCCGAATCAATCACACCAATTATCACAGTTGTCTCCCGCACAGCAATTCGTAACCTCCAACACCATCCAAAATCGTAAAACACCATATGAAAGAACCATACCATGTATGATTACTATGCCAACATTTCCATGCACACTGCAGGAATCAAAATAAATAGCAAAGCCAACAAAGTAGTGTCTAGAGTACTTAAACTCCCACACGAAGTTCTTTAGAACAAAGTGATTCAAATGTGTGCCAGCAAGAGAAATTTCATCAACTAACAAGAAGGACAAAATCATAAGAGCCACGAGAAAGAGAGATGAAATCAAAGATAATGAATGATACACACCTCAAAGACCTTCGATATGCCATCGAAGTCTGATATGTTGGGAATATTTTTTCTCTTCTCCCTTTCCTTCTCTCTTTTCATATCTCCTCTATCCCTAAACATCTTATCTCCTCTTTTCTCTCTTTATAATAACCATCTCTCCTTTTCCTTTTCTTTTCTCCTTCAAAACATCATTTAAACAATAGAAAAAATAAAAATATTAGACTGAAAATCAACATAATTAATTAAACCACTACCATCATCATACTTTTTCAACAAAAACATACTAGATTTATCGCTTTTCCCTCTTGAATCATCACAAGACCTGACCCGCCAACTTTCCTCTTTAATTAATAAACCATTTTTGCAGGGAAAGAGAGAAACAAGACCCTAAAAATGTAAGAAACAACTTGTTTTTAACTTTCATGGAAGCAAGCATATTTTGTGTCAATTCCATGACATAATATAAAACCTCCAATTTGCCTTTACTTGTGTCATTGTTGTTAGATTGCCTATGTAAGATTTATTCTAATTTCAGCACGCTTAATTGTGTCTCAACAAATTCACCGATATTAGTACTGGCGAGTTTCTTTTTTATTTCTCTAACTCAAAGAGCTTATATTTTCTTTTATCTCTGGTATAATAATTTATATGGGCTACTTCTAATAGATTTCTCACTTTAATACAATGTATAGCAGATTAATTTGGTATATGATAGTTGAAAATGAAGGATTGTATGCCTATGATTAAGATGGTGGTTTTTGAAGTGGCTATTGGTGGGTGGTTTAATCGATGGTGTTGATTTTAGTCAAATACTTTCTCCCTTAGAATCACCTGCAAATGATTTGGAAACCAATTATTCGAGCAGTTTAGAGATTGCATATCCCTAAGTTTTGATTTAGGATCGAAGATTATGGTTTCTGGATTATGATTTGGGATAACAATGGAAGTAAAGAGAAGAAAATACTTAAATTATAAGGATAATTTGGATATTAAATCAATTATAATGATATTTTTATTATATACTTTTTTTTTTCATTAACTTCGCTAATGCTTGACTCAATATTTAAATTATTATTAAATATATAAATAAAATGTAATTTAAAAAAAATGATGGCTAAGGATTACCACACTTATCGGATAGGTCAAAATAATTTTCCCATTATTCTCTGGTGTATAACTAGATCATTATTCACGTTATGTCATGAGTTAAATTAATTTTTTAATATAAAAAAACATTAAGGTATTATTATTAACAAGTTTTCTAGGAGAAAAAAATTTAAATTGTGTAAGAATTGACCTGGTCAGCTTGACGAATCTAAAGGCAACCTAAAAAATCATAAAAAATAAAGTTTGACTAAAAATAATTCAAGAAGACACGCTTTTGAAAAAATATTTAGATAAAAACATATTAGATCGACTCAGTTCAACTTGGGTCAACCTGTCAAATCTATGACCCAGATTATAAGAGTGAGATAACTCCAAAGAAAACAAATCAAAACCAAATATAAAACATAATTCCCGATTAAACCAATGTTAAAGGATAAAAAAAAATCAATTAAAAAAAAGATCAAAAAACAAACAACTCGCAACTCGGTTAATTTGTTAAATCTACAACTCAGGTCATGTAACTAAGATAACTCCTTAGAAAGCAAATCGAAACAAATTATGAAACTCAATTTACAATCAATCCAATATTAAATGATGAGATTGAAAAAAAATATTAATGAAAAAAAATAGGAAAAACATACTCGAGTCAATCCGGATTAACCAGCTAAACCCATGACCCAGATAATGAGACCGAGATAATCTTATAAAAAGCAAAGATAAAATATGCATCTTAATTCCAAATTAACTATATATTGAAACATGAAATTGAGAAAAAATTAAATTAAAAAAAAATTCGAGTTAATTTGGGACTCAAGATAATCAATCTCAATGTTGAACGATGAAATTAAAAAATATAAAAAAATAATTTGAGTCAACTCGAATTAACTCACCTAACCCGTGACCTAGATAATAAGACTATGATAACTTTATAAAAAGTAAAAAAAAAAAAATTATGAAGTTTAATTTCAAATCAACCAAATATTGAATAATGAAATTAAAAAATAACAAAAAAAAATGACATAAGTTAACTTATCATACTTGTAACCGAGTCATAAGATCATGATAATCTTATAGAAAATAAATAAAAAATTGACCCAAGTCAACCTAGGTTAAACTATTAAACCTGTGACTAAGATCATGAGATTGTGATAATCTCATGAGAAACAAATCAAAACAAATTATAAAATTTAATTTTTAATTAACTGATTTTTGAACGCTAAAATTGAAAAAAATCAATCTAAAAATAGAACACAATAAAATGATCTGAGTCTAATCGGGTTAACCTATAAAACACGTGACTAGAGTTATAAGATTAGGATAACCTCATAGAAAGCAAACTAAAGCTAATCATTAAACTTAATTCATCATCAACTCAATATTAAAGGATGAAATTGAAAAAAATACTAATTAAAAAAAGATAAAAAAATTCAACTCAACATGGTTTATCTGCCAAACCCGCAACTCGAGTCATATGATCAAGATAACCTAATAAAAAACAAATCAAAAGAAATCATGAAGTTTAATTCCCAATAAACCCAATATTAAAATATAAAATTAAAAAAAAATATTAATTAAAAAAATAAAAAAAATTTAAGTTAATCCATCAAACCCGAATAAATCAAAACAATGTTGGTATTTTTTTAATCCCTAATGACTATATATAATATTTGAAAATTTAATGTATTATAAAATAACCTACATGGTGAAAACTTTTAAAGAAAAAAACAATCAATTTTCTAAAAGGAAAAGGATTAAGATATAGTTTTACAAACTTGAAGGACTAAGATATAATCTATATCAAAATTAGGGACTCAATAAACAATTTACTCAGTTCTATGCACACAGCTTTATCTTCTTGTTTCCACCCTGCTCGCCCTTCCTATCCTCCTCCCCCCCTACCTCTTCGTTAAACCCTATAAGCCTCCTTTCTCTCTTCTCAACCTCCAAAACGACGCCGTTAACACCATCAAATGAACCCTTCTCTCCTCGCTTCTTCACCTTCCACTCCTTTCCTCTCCCCAATCCCTCTCAAGCTCACTCCTTCCTCTCTAACCCTCCCTAAACGCCACCGCTTTCTCGTCTCCTTCCCCCGCAGCTCCGCCGCCGAAACCCCCTCCACCGTCACCTTAGAATCAAAACCCGATAATGTTTTTGGAGGAAAGAGAGAGCTAACAGGTATTCAACCTATAGTGAGTAATCTCTCGCCGACGCTAAGATTGGCGAGCTCGGCGATAATCCTAGCTGGAGCTTTAGCTGCTGGGTATGGTTTAGGGACTAAGTTCGGTGGCGGGTCTCGGAATTTGGCACTTGGCGGTGCTGCTGTGGCCGGGGCAGCTGGTGGGGCGGTTGTTTATGCATTGAATTCGGCTGTTCCGGAGGTTGCGGCGATAAATTTGCACAATTATGTTTCTGGGTTTGATGATCCCATTCAAGTTAGTAAAGAGGAGATTGAAGGCATTGCTAAAAAGTTAGTTAACTTTAACTTTATTTTGGCTTGATTGTTAAAGTTTTGATTTTTATTGCTTTTTTGCCAAAAAGTTGGTGCTTTTTAGCAAAACTTTTTTGGTTAATGTTTTGATGTGTTTTTGTGCATGTTGGCTATAGTTAAGATCATGTGTGCAGTGTGATTTTTTTTTTGGGTAAATTTGAGTTGAAAGTTGTTTATTTTTGGATTAGTTTATGATTGTATTGGTGTTTTGTGCTAAGAGACTTGAGTTGTTGTGTGTTTAGCTTTACTTTTGTTAGTTTTTGAAATTTATTTGTGAATGCTGAATTTTGCAGATATGGTGTGAGCAAGCAAGATGAGGCATTTAATGCGGAGCTTTGTGATTTATACAGTCGGTAAGTTAGAATCGATGTTGAATTTGTTTTTAGTAATTTTGTTGAAGAGTTTGCTTTTGGAGCTTGTTTTCATTCTTTGCTAACTATTTGGTTATTTCACCTTGATTTCGGTTTAGGTTTGTGTCCTCTGTCCTTCCTCCTGGGGGTGAAGAGCTTAAAGGGAATGAAGTTGAAACAGTCATTAATTTTAAAAATGCTTTGGGCATTGACGACCCAGATGCTGCTAGCATGCATGTGGAGGTATGGTTGTCTTCACTAGATGTATGCATTTGAAAGAATGAGTATGCTAATGGTTGTATGTGAAGTGAATTTGAGAAATGTTTCCTTACACTGCTATTTTGTGTACTGGTTGGTAGCTTGGGAGGCGGATTTTCAGGCAAAGGCTTGAAACTGGGGATCATGATGGAGATGTAGAGCAGCGTCGGGCAAGTCATTTGTAATTTTGCTTGTTGGAATCTTAATTCTGGATCTGGAGACATTGGTTAGTGAAAATTTTGAATGAAGATATGGAACTTGACCATTATTACTGATTCTCCAGTGCAGGCATTTCAGAAATTGATATATGTTTCAACTCTTGTTTTTGGAGAAGCATCGTCTTTTCTTTTACCTTGGAAACGTGTTTTCAAGGTCACCGATTCTCAGGTATTTTTTTTATCAACTGTTTCTATTTCTAGTTTATGTGCACTTGTTTTTTTGTAGATAACATATTCAGCTTCTTGCCACCAGTAGCATATCTTCTGTCCTGTTATTTATATTTTGTCAAAAGTTGACATGCATTGAACTTCTAATTGTTTACCTTTTGATTTTCACTCTTCCCAGTTTATTGATATTATGTATTCCTCTTGTTTGTCTCAGGTTGAAATTGCTATTCGCGATAATGCCCAGAGGTTGTATTCTTCAAAGCTAAAATCAGTTGGAAAAGGTAAATTTAACATAAATTGTCTGTAATGTTTCTTTTATTTTGTGTTAACTGATTTCAGTGGTAAGCAATGCTGTGATTAGTGAACACCAAGCTGTTTATATTTTGTCAACTTTTATATATCATGGTTTGGTAGGGTTGCCCATTTAACTTTTATCGATCACTGAGGTGTGGTATGTTTGTGCACTGTAATGGGTGATATCCTAAGTCATTGGTTATCAACAATATCTATTTGATTATTTAGCCAATACAACTATCCACTGCTCTAGTTTTTAATTTCAGGGGATTGATATTTCACTTCCTTTTAGATTTTGTTTATAACTCTGGCTGGGGTTGGACCATGGGGGAGGAGGGATTGGAATGCTTAGGCACAAATATTTTATTACTCTGTATACAATCTTCTTCATTGGCTTTGTTTGGAAAACAAAATGCTTAGATGATCATTCTACTGATAATACGTATCAAGGATGAGTTGAAAATTCCTTTTGCATTTTTACCCTTTCTAACATGCTTGTGTTTTTTTCCCTTTCAAATAGATATTGATGTGGAACAGCTTGTTAGCCTTAGACAAACACAGATTTCTTGTCGACTTTCAGATGAGGTTCCTTCTTCTTGACTTCTCATTGGTGGTCTGTGTTTTGGTTCATAATTTTTCATACATGGCATCTTGTGTTTGTGACAGCTTGCAGAGGACTTATTTAGGCAGCGCACAAGAAAACTGGTTGAGAAAAATATTTCAGCAGCACTTGATAGACTGAAATCTAGGACAAGAACAGTGTATGATCTTTTCCACTTGTCTTAAATTCTAGCTTATGAATGTCTTTTCAAGATTTTTATTATTTTAATTCGGAAAAGAAAAGACCTGATGTTTGATATGTCAAAGAATCTGTATTGCTTTACTCTTTGGAACTTTTGCTCAACAGTATCATATATGCCTAGCTGTTATGTTATTTGCACCATATAATTAAATTAGGTTTTACAGCCAGGATGTTGTGAAAGTTGTGGAAGAGCTTGATAAGATACTGGCATTCAACAACAAGCTTATTTTATTAAAGAACCATGAGGATGCAGCTTCATTTGCCTGCGGAGTTGGTCCAGTTTCTGTATCAGGTTTGGATCCTAGAGGAGCTCTTGCTTTCATGTTTTTTCAAGATCAAGTTTTTGACATGTCAGTTTTGAGCTGGTACTAACGTGTTTGTGCCTTAGGTGGTGAGTATGACAGTGAAAGAAAGATAGACGATTTGAAGCTTCTTTATAGGGCATATGTTACAGATGCTTTATCTGGTGGTCACATGGAAGAACATAAGGTGACGAATGCTGCCTTACACTTCATTGATGTGTGTAAAATAAATTTGTTCTTATTAGCACTTGATACCTTACGTTTTCATCACGTTCTATGTACATTGCTTATGTCATAACCCTCTTATATTTTTTTGTAGCTTGCTGCATTAAATCAATTGAAGAATATATTTGGCTTAGGTAAAAGGGAGGCAGAATCAATTATGCTTGACGTCACTTCAAAGGTATATCGTAAACGGCTTGCACAGGCTGTTTCAAGTGGTGATTTAGAATTTGCTGATAGCAAAGCAGCCTTCCTACAAAATCTCTGTGAGGAGTTGCACTTTGATCCACAAAAAGCCACTGAGATTCATGAAGGTAACTAACATCAATTGATTGCTAACATCAATGTTTTTAAAATGTCATCCTGAGACCGTTTACAAGTATCTAGAGGATTTATTTTTTTTGCCTGTTCAGATTTTCTCATGCATAGTGGAACTAATGCTCTTTTATTTCCAGAAATTTACAGGCAAAAGCTTCAGCAGTGTGCAGCTGATGGAGAGTTGAGTGACGAGGATGTTAAAGCGCTGACTCGTTTGAGAGTCATGCTCTGTATTCCCCAGCAAACTATTGATGCAGCTCATTCTGATATCTGTGGCAGTTTATTTGAAAAGGTAAAATCATTGTTTCTATAATATTTCTGGTTACAATATGAAAGTTTTCCTCAAGTCTGTCTCATTGATTTGTGTTCTATGCCTCTGCTTCTAGAACTAGTCTGTTTCAATTGGTTTCCTTCGCAACAATGCACCTCTATCTAATTCTAGGTGGTTTCAAGTTGAATTAGGATTAAAGAGGTCAATGGGGACTTGGAGACATCTATACACTATGGGATAGGGCTGTTTTGAACATTATAAAAGCACTTAATCTGCTCAAGAGAACCATGTTTAGGTTTGTCCAAACTGTATTTTAGATTGTGGAGGTCAACAGGGACTTGGAAGTGTCTATACTTATTTAATGGGGTTGTGTGGAGTGTGCGGAGGGCCGTGTTTCTTGTTTTTGACTGTTCTTTTATCTCTCTATTCTTTGCTTGCTTTGAGGATTCACATTTTAAAACTGTATGCATATATCATTAAGGGTTAGGGTCTTCTCGTGCTGACTTCCTGCTGGTGTCCTGACTCTTCTTGCTCAATTATCTTTGATATTTTGGGTATAAATAGAATTTCCCGTTTGAATTCAAATGAAGAGATGTTACACTTCTACTTTAGGGCTTAAGTTGCATAATGCTAATTGTTGAATTGTTGCTCAAATTAATCAATTCATTGCTGATGCATGCCATTGTTTTTCAGGTGGTTAAAGATGCAATTGCATCAGGGGTTGATGGCTATGATGCTGATGTTAAGAAGGCTGTAAAAAAGGCTGCTCATGGCTTACGATTAACACGGGAGGCTGCCATGTCCATTGCTGGCAAAGCGGTGAGTATACACTTTGACTATCAAGTGTGTATTGTTAATACAGAACATAATCTTAAATTAAACACGTTTTGCTCAAAAACTTTTCCTTGTTGCAGGTTCGAAGGATTTTCTTGAACTTTGTAAAGCAAGCACGGATGGCTGAAAACCGTACTGAGGGTGCTAAAGCACTAAGGAAATTGATTGCCTTCAATTCATTGGTGGTGACTGAACTGGTGGCTGACATAAAAGGGGAATCTTCTGATACCCCACCAAAAGAGCCTAGTAAGGTGGAAGACAAGAAAATTGAAGAGGATGATGAATGGGATGACGAGGGATGGGAGTCCCTTGAGACACTTAGGAAAATAAGACCGAGTGAGGAGGTTGCTGCAAAGATGGGCAAGCCTGGCCAGGCTGAGATAAATCTTAAAGATGACCTTTCTGAAAGAGAGAGGACTGACCTCTACAAGACATATCTACTTTACTGCCTAACTGGGGAAGTTACCAGAATTCCGTTTGGTGCTCAAATCACCACAAAGAAGGATGATTCAGAATACCTTTTGCTGAATCAGCTTGGTGGAATTTTGGGTTTGACTGTAAAGGAAATTGTGGAAGTCCACAGGAGCCTAGCTGAGCAGGCTTTTAGACAACAAGCTGAGGTAATTTTAGCTGATGGACAATTGACAAAAGCCAGGATAGAGCAGCTCAATGACTTGCAGAAGCAAGTTGGCTTGCCACCCGAGTATGCACAGAAGGTGATAAAGAACATTACAACTACAAAAATGGCAGCTGCTCTTGAAACTGCTATCAATCGAGGGAGGCTCAATATGAAACAGATAAGAGAGCTGAAGGAAGCAAGTATTGACTTCAACAGCATGGTATCTGAAAAGTTGCGAGAAAACCTGTACAAGAAAACTGTTGATGAAATTTTCTCATCTGGCACTGGGGAGTTTGATGAGGAGGAAGTCTACGAGAAAATCCCAGTAGATCTTAACATTAATGCCGAGAAGGCTAAAGGGGTTGTCCATGAGCTTGCACGGAGTAGACTGTCAAACTCACTGATTCAGGCTGTGGCGCTACTAAGGCAGAGAAATCAACAAGGAGTGGTATGTACTTTTTAATTATCAATTTAAATAATTTTAATAATGCCTAGAGGGGAAGAGGTCTGAGGTCTTTTTTAATCACGTTTGTAGGTTTCCACTCTTAATGACTTGCTGGCTTGTGATAAAGCCGTGCCTTCTGAGACTTTGACATGGGAGGTGCCTGAGGAGCTAGCTGATTTGTACACCATCTACATGAAAAATAATGCAGCACCAGAAAAACTGTCCCGTCTGCAGCATCTGCTGGGCATAAGCGATTCAACTGCCACTGCTCTTGGAGAGACGGAAGATAGCGTGTTCTCAGTTGGGGCAGAGGAAGAAAAGTTTGTGTTCTAATTTCTTAATATGGTGTAATAGTATTTTTGCCCCTTCCCCAAAAAGAGAGAACTTACCATATTATTTTATAGGAAACAGTTTTCCTAATGCAATAAGATGATGAAGTTTTGGTAGCCCATGAGAGTGCTATAGATATGTTCAGTAAGTATATGAATGTTTGTCATCTTTCATATTTGCTGATGAAATGCTTTCGATATTTGCATCACTCGTTTCACTCGAATCTTTCCAGTTATTCAAGTAGTCTCGAATGGATTGATGATTTAGCTTTCTGCCAATGCTAACAAATCGAATGAAGGTTTGGTTTACACTTGTTTTGAATGTTTGGTTCCATTCATCCATGTTGATCACTTCATTATTTTTGTGTGCCTGTCAACGTTGAGATGTTGCTGGTGGGACTGCGCCAAGATGGCAAGGCCTTTGTTTGAATTGAATGTTTTCCATGTTTAGCAATACCCCCAGGAGTCAAAAAAGGTTCAAACGGGTATTAATTTTCAGTAGGACTCAAAATTGAGATCTCTTTTTTTTTTTTCAATCGTCAACCTTCGTAGTGTTTTTACCACTGTAAACAGTACACTAGATTTCACACTAATTTTTATTTTATTATATAGTAATTAAAATAGATATGTGCAAGACAAATTATGAAGGATAAAATTATTTTTTTAAGTCCAGTCTCCATTCCTTATTTATTCAATTTCTTTTTGGGGGAAAATATATATATATATATATTTGTTAACGTGGTTTTTCTAGTAAAAATTCAAGATAATTAAAATAAATAATCTCAATAATTTAAATAGAAGTGAAAATATAATTATGGAGACAACTTCAATTTCCTTATTAATCTTTTTTGAATGAAAATATTTTTTTTATTAGTTGCATGTTTTTTAGACAAAAAATTATTATAATTTAAAAAGGGAGTTTCAAATAAAAAAACAGTATCCTCATAATTTTTATGATTATGAAAAAAATCAAAGAATAATTAATTCATGAAAACTACATCAAAACGACCTTGTCTTTTGACCAACTTGTCTTTGTTTCACCTTTTTCAAAACGAACTCTCTGGTCCCATCCCTTCTTCTATTGGGAACATGACGATGCTCATTGAGGTAAAACTACATCAAAATAATCTTACTAGTATGATCCCCTCCTTTGTTGGAAATCTGAAAAACCTATCCATACTCTATTTTTTGGTAACAAACTCTCTGGTTCCATTCCTCAAGAAATTAGGTTACTTCAGTCTCTTAATGAACTTGGCTTATAAAACAGGTGAAACCTCTAATTCCATTGGAAACTTGACCACCTTATCTTTGTTTTACCTTTATTGAAACCAACTCTCTATTTTCATTCCTCAAGAAATTGGGTTGCTACAATCTCTTAATCAACCTGACTTGTTAAGTAGTATTTTCACTGGGAAAATCCCTAATTCCATTGGAAATTTGAGATACCTACCATTTCTTTATCTTCAGGGTAACAAACTCTCTGGTGAGATTCCATGATCTGCAGGGGAACGGATCACTCATTCTAATTCCATTGAAATTTTTAAAAACCTATCCATACTTTATCTCTAGGGTAACAAACTCTCTGGTTTCATTCCTCCTCTTTCTATTGGGAACATGAACATGCTCATTGCACTTGCTCTAGGTCAAAATAATTTATCTAGATATGTTCCTTCAGAAATAGGACAACTTAAATCTCTAGTGGAATTAAGCTTATTTGAAAACAAACTTCACGGCTCATTGCCCCGAGAGATGCGTGCACAATCTCACCTATTTGAAGATATTGGATTTGTCTAGTAATGAATTCCGGGGCATTTGCCATAAGAGTTATGCCGCGGAGGATTGCTTGAAAAATTTATTGCTAACTCCAATTACTTCACACAAGTTCCATCCCGAAAAGCTTGAAAAACTGTACTAGTTTATACCGATTAAGACTTCATTGGAATCAATTAACAGGAAATATTTCTGAGGATTTTGGCATCTATCCACATCTGTATTATGTTGATTTGAGTTGCAATAATTTTTATAGTGAGCTTTCTTCAAAATGGGGAGATTCTCGTAACATGACAAGCTTTAAAATCTCAAACAATAATGTTTCTGGTGAGATACCACCAGAGCTTGGGAAGGCTATTTGATTACAATTGATTGAATTTTCCTCAAATCACTTAGAAAAAAATACTATGCGTCATTTGCAAGTTCTGAACTGTAGTGTGAGGGAGTTTGTAGATCCGATTTCTATCAGTCCACCAGACGATCCTATCTCCAACCACAAATCTAGATTGAGATTATGGGTCGAAGAATCATCTCTATATCTCTCATTCAACCGACTGTTATATGTATTGTCGCACGTGTGCGGTGTTGCGGTAAATGTGGCAAATATGGGGAGACAAGGAATTCTTGTCTTTTATTAGTGGAAAAATAGAATGGGAGTCGCCACCTAGTATTTTGGTCACTAGGAACCCTAACTGGTCTCAGAGATCGGGCACGGGGACTGGTTGCGTAAAGGAAAGGTATTAGCACCCCAAATACGCCCTACCTAAGGTAAGTTGCATTGTTTTATTGTCTGATAAAATCTAAGGTCTTGTCGTGTTTTCTAGTTGTTGGTCCATCTATGGTTTAATAAAAGTCCTCCTCGGTAAGGAGATCCTTATCTTATCAGGTAATTCTAATGTCAACAAAAAAATTTAATATCCGGAATACGTCTTACGTATAAAGTCGTAACCCCAGATATTAAAAGAAAACAAAATAATTTTTTTGGAATTTTTAAAATATTGGCTTAATTCTCGTAACTTTAATAAACTGGTTATTAAAGCCAAAATGCATGCTAATACATATTTTTGAAATTTTCTTTGTTATATGAAAAGACAATATGATTTTTTTTAAGAGACTTGACCGTACGTATGCATGAAAACAAAAATATTTTTATTTTTATTTTTTTATGTCTTGACAAAAACCAGGTATTTTAATACTGGATTTGTATCTTTACAGTATAAAAATACAAACCAATATTCATCAAAATGCAGTAAAAAATGTACCGAAAATTATATATTTTTTTTAAAATAATTTTTGAATTTTGTTTTGGGGTTGGGCCCAACCCGGCCCATGTGGCTGGACTGGACCCAGCCACCTGGTCACTGGCCCAAGCCAGTGACCCAAACAAGCCATGCACGCGAAAACTTTTATGCGTGCATGGAACAGTACGAAGGTAATTAAATTACCTTCACACTGTTCATTCTTCGTTTTTGCAGATAGCAAAAACAAAGACCCCTTGGTTACAGAGTGCAGGAAAAGTGACGGTCTTTAAGCTTTCAATCGTCTTCTGTTTCTTTTTGTTTCTCTAGACCCACATGCATCAATTTTTGCGAAGAAAGGAAATGAGCATACCTGGTTCTGGAGAAAGGAAACGGTGGTGATGCTGACCTCCTTTAAAATTTGGTCAATATGTCAAAAATCTTTTTTCAATTTTTTCAGGATTCAGATGTAAACTTTAATATTTATAGGGTGTAAAATTACACGATAAAATACACCCTCAAGTATTAAAAATACAAGGTATAAAAATGCAATGCTAAAATTCAAACTCTAGAACGGTTAGGATTTAACCCGATAAGGTAGAGACTCTCTCATGAAGAGAGATCTGCCTTGATCCTTAGAAAAGACTAACGAATAAAAACCAAACTTAGAAAAAAACAATCAAATAACAATGCAGCTTATCTTAGGTAGGGTGCACTAGGGTGATGTGTCTTCCCTTTACACAACCCGTCCTTTACCCAGACTCTCACAGATCATAAGTTTCTAGTAACCATAATACTAGGTAGCTACGCCTAAACATTAATTATAATTCTATTATTAAATCTAAAAATTTTTCCCAGCATACAACACCTCATAATAAGAGGCATGATAGGAGCCTTCACCATCACTGGACAACGTCACCCCTAGACATGTAGTTTCTCTCATTCCCAGTATACGAAGAACTTAGACTATCAATAAGAGCTGTTTCTGACCATATAGCATCAACCGTAATGAGCACGCTAATAGAGAAAAAGTTACGAAGAGACATATTTATGAGGTTGTAAATTCCATTCTATTCTATTCTAATTAGTATATTCTATTCTAATTAGTATATTTTATTCTAATTTAAAAAATAAAACAAATTAAAATTAATTTTATTCTATTTAAAATTTTGACTATTTCATAAATTCTGTCCGAATTCTATTCAGAATATTCTGGTTACATTCTAGCCGTTTTGTTTGGGCCAAATATTGTTTTTTTGGTTTAAAATAAAATATTATCTAATTTTACAGTATTAATTATATATTTTAATCTGAATATTAAAATTTTAC
>Ga0325411_1002922_pt1 | contig 19272 bp, 8 predicted proteins | sample PopdelMetagenome_13_FD_206181 | JGI IMG/M metagenome (GOLD analysis project Ga0325411, IMG submission 206181) | Populus deltoides microbial communities from Bellville, Georgia, United States - Xylem-PdIQD-R4 | ecosystem: Host-associated > Plants > Phyllosphere > Stem > Wood/Secondary xylem...
CACACAAACCCTAACCACAGAATGCCAATACTTCAACTGTGCTGAATCGCTGATGCATCCGAGGACTCCCCAAGAGTTCCTTCTCGGTCCGAAAGAGCAAGGCAATGTGAATTCGATATCAAGATTTTTGTGAATCGTTATTCTTCCCTCGAGTAAGAGTGTGTGTGAGTGTATCCATGCCTTCAGCTTTCTTAGAAGGGTTTAAATTATTTCAATACAATTCATTAATTGCAGTACGTTCTCCTGTTTGGAAACTGTAAGAAAGAGGATCATGTGCAGTGCTTCGAATTCAATTTGTCTAAAATAAAGAAATTTGTACAGCTTATACACGAACCATATGTCCTAGATTGATTTATTTAAAGAAGACTAAATAATATGTATTTGATAATGCTGTTGGTAGCATGATTAGATTGAAAAACCATCACATTTCTATTGTATTGACATCGACAATACATGAACATAAAAATCTTGACAGGGGCCTAATTGACCAAACCGTAAAAGGCGCGGAATTTCAGGGATATAAATTGACAAAATCAGGGGTCAAATTGAAGATAATTGAAAGTTTGATGGTAAATTGAGGGTCAATTCACATAAACCAGAAACTACAGACCTGCATTGGTAGATTTTAGACTGATCGAGTTAGCACCTTCAAGTGAATGGATGTGAAGCTACAGACCTCTATATCGAGCAGGTTGGATCCAAAAGAAAGGTGTGCACCCCCTATACCAACTTCAAGTGTGCTTCAACAACGATGACATTAGAGTTGCTTTGACAAAGTTTTGAAAGTGGAAAACTCAGTTATTGATGGTTGTGATACCTATTTTTCAAAACTATTATTTTTTTCATGTGTTCACACTTTAATCCTTTTCAGTGGATTCTTATCAAAGGTTGATCACGTTTCTCTCAAGATCAAAAGGTCAGAAACAAGCTCCTTAGTCTCAAAGTTTAGCAAAACCACCAAAATCTCCAAAACCAAGTATGTTGCAAAACCACCATTGTAAAACCAACATAGATACAAAGCTCACAATTGTAAAAACATACTCGAAACTCTCCCATCTTGATCAGAGGGCCAAACATTGATGAATGATGATCAATCTTTGATTGAATCCATTAAAATCCTAGCTTGAAACCCCATAAATACACCCTGAAAAATTAGCTAGAGGGAGGGGAAAAAGAGAGGAAGAAAGGGGAAGAAAATATTGATAAAGAAACTCCACTACCAGAAATTCGCTTAAAATCAACGAAATTACTGACGGATTAATTCTGTCGGTAAATTGCAGTGATCATTACTGACAAACACTATTTCATCTGAAATTCAGTTAGTATATACCGATTGAATTACAGACGGACTATATAGAATTAAAAAAACAGTTCGATGACATGGAAGTTTTTGCGGGCGATTTTACCGACGGAATGATCGAGATTTTAAACCGGGATCTCCGTACAGTGACGTGACCAATTCACAGTTAGAATGACCTAAGGAATCACCAACAGAAGGAATCTGTTAGTGATTCCATCGGTAACAGTTAATATGTGACCCTCTCCTCCCTTATTTCTCCTTCTTCCCAATCCCAACTCTCGCCTCCCAAACTGCAAGCAACCCCCCTAAAAATACCCCCTCTTCTCAACACAAGTCATCTTTCTTTAACTTTTATGGTCACAACATCCGTGTTCTGATTTATTGTGAATTTTATTATTTTTTGTAAGTAAATCTATCTTTTTTAATTTTAACATTTAAATATCAATTTTTTTTTAGTATATGTATTTTGTTAGTGTATGTACATGTTTTATTGTTATTTCTCAAACAAACTTGTAGTATGAATGTATAATTTTGTACTTGTTATGGTTTGTTTTAGATTTTGTAAAATTATATTTGTTTGTAAATTATTGAAACTTTGTTGAATTACCAAATTAGATGTGTTGTGATGAAATAATTAATAGCTTGTTTAACGAGTTCGTTTTAATTTTTATCAATGCTATTGCGGAGTTGTAATTTCCATAAATTTATATGTATAAATTTGCATTGATGTTGATAATTGATAATGAATTTTTATGAGAAGTTTTAATTAGTTTGTTGGATAATCTCAAGGTAAACCAATATTTTTGCAAATTTATTTACTTAACATAGTTAATTAATACATGTTGTCATCATAATTTTATAGAGGTTCGATAGAAGTCATGGGTGATCGTTCATGGATGTATCGAGATTCACCCCAAGGATTGTAGAGGATGGATTATTGTAATGGGGTTTAGTGTTTTATTAATTTCGCAACATCTATTCCCAGAAATTTTACCGGAGGCGGTATTAGGTGTCCATGCAGGAAGTGTAAAAATAAAAGGTATTTGTATCCAGATGTTGTAATGATGCATCTTCTACACCAAGGGTTCTTAGAGGATTACTGTGTTGATATGCACATAGAAAACTATTTGTTCATAATGAGAGCATGGTAGAAAGGGTGGTTGGGTCAACTTCTAGTACTAGCAACATGCATGGAGTTACAAAAGACAACAGTAATCCTTATAGGAATATGGTTTTGGATGCAATGAAAATGAATTAAGGTAATGTCAGTCAATGTCCAATCGTAGATGAAAAACCTAATGCAGATGCAACAATGTTTTTTGATCAGCTGAAAGATTCTGACGAACCATTATGGGATGGCTGCATGAATCACAGTAAATTATCGACCGTAGTTAACCATCAAGACAGATCACGGGTTGAGTGAGACCGATTATGAAAAAATTATCGAATGAGCGAGAAGCATTTTATCTGAAGGAAACAGGTTGAAAGAGAACTTCTATGCTGCGAAGTCCATGATGAAACCCCTCGATTTAGAATACCAGAAAATTGACATGTGCCCTAACTTCTGCATGTTATACTACATTTAAAATGCTGAGCTGATCGAGTGCATGACATATGAGCATTCTCGTTACAAACCCAGAACTGGCAAGGGAAAGACTCTCGTGGCATATAAAAAATATAGATACTTCCCAATCACAACTAGACTGCAGAGGTTATTTATGTCACAAAGGACTGTTGAGTACATGACATGGCAACAATCACATGATGCGGTTGATGAAGTGATGGTGCATCATTCTGACGACGAAGCATGGAAACACTTTAAGAGTGTGCATCCTTTTTTTTTCAGCTGAATTAAGGAACGTGTGTCTTGGATTGTGTACAGATGGATTCAACCCATTCGGGTTATTTTCTTCTCCTTATTCTTGTTGGTTGGTGATACTCACAATTTATAACTTGCCATCGGGGATGTGTATGAGGTTGAAGTTCATGTTTTTATCTACTATCATACCCGGTCCGAGCAGTCCAGGCCAGAATATAGATGTTTGTCTTCGATCGTTGATTGATGAGTTGACGCAGTTGTGGTCCTTTAGAGCTTTGACTTATGAATTATGATATATCGAGGAAAAATTTTTTTGTTATGAAGGCGGTTTTGATGTGGACTATCAATGATTTTCCAGCTCATGAAATGGTTTATGGTTGGAGCACGCATGGAAAACTAGCATGTCCATACTGCATGGAAAACAATAAGGCATTCATGCTAACAAATAGAGGTAAAACTTTTTTTTTACTGCCACCGTCGTTTCTTGCCAATGAATCACAGATATAAAAAGAATAGAAATGATTTCTTTGTTGGTAGAATTGAAAAGGATGTTGCATCCCTGCGTCTTTCTCGTGAAGAATTGCATGATGTTGTATCAGAGTACGGTGACATTGTGTTTGATTTCCAATCAAGTAGAAGTTTCCTGGTTTTGGTTTGACCCACAATTGGGTAAAGCAAAGTATTTTTTTGGGAGCTTTTTTATTGGAACACCAATCTCCTTCGCCATAACCTTGATGTCATGCACATAAAAAAGAATGTGTTTGAGAATATTTTCAACACCGTCATGGATGTGAAGGGAAAGACAAGGGACAACATCAAGGCTAGATTGGATACAACTTTGTTCTCTAACTGTAAAAATATGGAGTTGGTTTTTGATGGGTTACAGGTCGCAAAACCAAGAGCAAACTTCGTGTTAGAGAAAAATGTACAACTATTAGTCTACAAATGGCTTAAGAGTCTGTGTTTTCTCGATGGACATGCCTCGAACATATCAAGGTTGGTTAATATGGAGGAATGCAGATTGTATGGAATGAAAAGTCTTGACTGCCCCGTGTTTATGCAAACAATCATTCCATTAGCTTATCGTGATTTGTTACTAAAAGGGATATGAGATGCACTCATGGAGATCAGTCATTTCTTTAGAGATATATGCTCTAGCAAGTTAAATGTTAATCACATTGAGATGCTTGAAACAAATATCATCGAGACAATATGCAAACTTGATATGATATTCTCTCCATTATTTTTTGACTCAATGGAGTACTTACCCATACATTTACTGTTTGAGGCAAAAGTTGGAGGACCAGTTCAGTATAGATGGATGTATCCATTTAAACGGTTAGATATTACAGTTGCAATATAATTCACATATAAAAGTATTTCTTTGTTTTTCTTAATTGAAAATATTTGATTAATTTCATGCAGGTACTTGTTCAATCTTAAAAAAAAAAAGATTAAGAACAAGGCGTATGTTGAGGCTTCAATATGTAAGGCCTATATTGTTGAGGAGATCTCATAATTATCTCGTACTATTTGGATCCTTATTTGAGAACAAGAATCAAACGCGTTCCACAGCATGATGATGGTGGTTAAGTGCCTTCAGTGAGAACTTGTAAATATTCTCCAATCTTAGATGACCCACACCTAAAAATACCATAAGGGAAAGATATTTGTTTGAAATAGAGTTCAGACAAACACACAATTATGTTCTATTTAACTGTGATGAACTGAGACTTTTTATTCAGTAAGTATATGTACTACTTAAAATTTGTTAAGAATGTATTATTTATATATTGTAATATCATAAACTCATATAATTTGGAATAACCTTGAAGGCAACATCGACAATATTTACTGTCCAATAACTCACAGCTGACCGAATTTCAAACCTTTCAATCACAAGATGAACAATTTATCACGTGGTTCAGAACACATGTAAGTACTATCACAAACTCATTATCTCTTGCAAAGTTATTGTATGTCATTATAGAATTCTCGTTTACTATTCATTGTTGTACATGATATACAAGGTTTATCAAATGGGAAGGAGTGCTGCTATTTCATTGTCTTCACTAAGCCTGGGCCCTGAAAGAAAAGTTAAGTGCTACAACGGGTATTTTATCAATGGATATGTGTTTCATACTAAAGAATACGAGCATGGAAGAAAGACTTGTAGTGAGTTTGAAGTTGACTACTATGACAAATTAGAAGAGGTCGTCGAACTGCAATATCATAGCGAGCAGAATATAGTGTTTTTATTCAAATGCTATTGGTATGACACCACTGACAAAGGAATCAAAGTAGATCCTCACTATAGTCTAGTCGAAATCAACTAAAAAGCTAGACCTCGCAACGTAAACGATGTCTTTGTTTTCGCAAAGCAATGTCAACAAGTTTATTACACATACACCCCTTCCTTTAGAAAGGACCGATCAAGAGTTGATTGGTTATTTGTTTTAAAAATGAAACTCAGGGGTTGTGTTGAGGTTGTTTAGGATGAGAACGAAGACATAAGTGTGCGAGATGAAGTCTTTCAAGTTAGTGAGTTGGTTGAACCATATTGAGTTGCTCCTTCGATTGACTTAAAAGAAAATTGAAATTTTCATGTATTCGATGATAGTCTTGTTGATGTTGACGCAAAGAAGTTGAATATTGTTCTGAGCACTAGCGGACAAGCAAATATCGATGAAGATGATGATGATGATATCCACATTGAAGATTGCGATGGAGCTAATGATGATTCTATTGACGATGAAGAAGAAGAACATTCTGACTAACTATCAAAACACGAAGGTGTAAAGCATTTTTTATTTATTTTGTAACACGAAATATTTATTTTATAATTGTTCACTATTGTTATTGTTCTGTGCGATCAATTTGTAATTTAAGTGTTTACATGAGGAAAAATAGGCAATACAAACACAATTTGTCATGAACAGTGCAAGATAATCGATGGATTTCCAGACAGACATATTCCATCGGTATTTTACAGAGAATTGAAAAATATTTATGGGAAATACCGTAACAATCAACGTCTCTACAGACAAAAACAATCCGTCGATATTTTGCTGAGAGTTGCAAAATATTTACTGCAAATGTCATAATCAATGATGTTTATACCGACGGATACAGTCCATTGGCATTTTCCGGTGCAGTTCATAATTACCGATAGACTATGTGAATTTCAAAGGATGGGTATTAATGCATCTCTGACCGCGTGCACTTGTCGACGGATTGCGAAAATTCTAGAGGGTCATTTAAAAATTTTAGTGCGAAATTCAAAATTTACCGATAGACTTTTGAAAATTCATCAATAGAATAATTAAAAATAATATTATTTAAATAGTCCTCAGTGATTTTGTCAGTAAAATTGCGTTATAATTCCCAGCGACCACCCCTTCAGTTCATTTTTCCTCTACTTCGTTTCACAGTTCTCTCGTTTTTGTTTTTTTCCTCTCATTTGCTTCAAAACTTTTGTTTTTTGCTTGTAATCTCTAGTTCTATCTTCAACAAATTAAAAGGTATGTATTTCCATTTAATATGCTTAATGGTTTTTATTTTTTATTTTTTCTTTGTTTTAGTTATTGTTATTTTTGTTGTGTTTTTAGTTTTGGTGTATTTTTATAATGTAGATAAAGTCTTGAAATAAAACATTATTAAGGTAAGCATTATTCATTCCTAAAGTTTATAGTTTTTTTTTTAATTTTTTCAATATATTTTATTTTTGTATTGCCATAATAATTGAATACTTTGTTGAATTTTAATTGTTGTTGTTGAATTTACCTTGTAATTAGTAATTGAATATATAGGATTAAATTTAATTATTTTATCTAATTTTTACTCTATTATTACATGATATGTGTTTAATTATTTCCATTAATTTTAATTGTTATTTGTATAGATGTTAGTTTATATATAAGATTTTTGAAAGGGGTCAATTGGTTTGTGGCTATTGTCAATATTTACAGATTTGAAAACTTTGGGTAGTCTGCAGTATAGGGAGGTGTTGCCAAAATTTGTTTTTTTAATAATTAAATTTAATTATGTAATTATTCGTATAAAATTATGCAGCTGCGTAGAACAAAATCAACAGCTAGTTCTTCTAGTAGTGAGGATAACATGTCCTTAGGTGTCGATCAAGAAGAGGCACCTGCGTCGACTCGCGATGCTACCTCTTGCAGCACGGTTTTACAGCGCAGTGGCGGTGTACCTTCATAGCGGAATCAAATTCACCTGCAAGTACGAGACACATTAGAAGGACGACCTTTCAATGTAAGTTTGTTTTGATTTTAGTTCTTTTTTATATATAATTATAACATAATTTATGAACAACTAATCAATATTTCATTAATTTAATTTATTTCTAGCTTATTTTTAATAAATTATTATTATAATTGTAAATAAATTATTATTATTTTTAAAATAAATTATTTATACACAGCACAAATTCGAGTGGGACAACACGCATGACAATATTGCGAGAAGGGTATGGGAAAATCACGCGGCAGCTAGGTAACATTAAAAACAATATGATATTTTTGTTAATTAAAAAAATTTATGTTTAAAATCTAATTTGTCACTATGGAAGTAAGTTGCGTGATTTTTGGTATGAATCACAAAAAAAGCTGAAAAATACGCAAGAGATAACGGTCTACAAGGCTAGAATGACGTGGCGGTTTGGAGGGATTTCAAACCCCCATACATTCCGGGGGATATATGACTGTAATATATTCAGCACGTGACGTCTAAGCGGTTCACACGACGCTCACAGTCCGGTGCCGACAAACCAGAACTGGCAAATTCATGGTTCGATGACCATTCACACCAGCGGCTCCGTTTCTTTTGCTATACATGCGAAACGAATGGTAAGATTAATTTAAATGAAATATATCGTTAATTAATTTGTTGTTACTTAATTAATTTTTTTTCTTACAGGCTACGTCTCTTGGACCTGAGCCGAGCCAAATGGAGCTGTTTGTAGAGACGCACGTGCGGAGTGAAGATCGCCAAAAGGGGGTGCAACAGTTCATTGACAACCGCGCTCAACACTTCGTGGTATGTTCGTTCAAGCATTTTATTTTGTAAGTTATTATTTTATTGAGTTGAATATGATGATTTCTTTTTATTTTCAGGAGACCTATAATAGCCAGTTAAGGGAGAGATATGGGGATGATGCTTCGACCCATCCAGATTTCGATCCGGATTTATGGATGGAGGTAGGATCGTCTGGTGGACCCGATAAAAATCGGGTGTAGGGGCTCTCCAACACTACGGCCAAGAACTTGCGGGTGACCCGGAGTATCTCAATCGTTGGGAGCTCCCAATCAGTATCGAGCACCCAATCTAATTAGTTCGTGGCTTTGCAACAACAATATGATCGACTCTCAGCGGATTATGAACAACTTTGTCAAATGGTTATGGGCATTAGATCACAAATGGGTGATACATGTGTGCCATCTTTTTGTCCGTATGGTCCCGGGAACAACCATCCTCCTCCTCCTCCGCCATTGTTCTAGTTTAATATTTTTTTTGGAAACACTTTAAATTTGTAAATAATATTTGGATGAATATTATTTAACTTTATTTTTATATTTTTGATGTTTAATACAATTTTCTTTTCATTATTGTTTTTTTACTATTAATTTATATAATTTTATATTATTTGTTCTAAATATTTTTTTTAAACTACCATCAATGGATTTCCAGACAGAATTTTTTTATCGGTATTTTACATAGAGTTGAAAAATACTTACTGGAAATGCCACAAACATCGATGTCTCTGTAGATGGAAACACTCTGTCGATATTTTATCAAAAGTTGAAAAATATTTATTGGAAATGCCACAAACACCGACGTCTTTATAGATGGAAACAGTCTGTCGGTATTTTACCGAGAGTAGAAAAATATTTACTTCATATGCCACCATCACCGACAGAATATTTCCAGCGAGAATTTTTTTGACACGCATTTTTCATATGTAAAACCATCAGTATTTTATTTTATTTTATTTTTTACCGACAGAATTAATGATAGAATATGGAATTATCGATGAACACTATGCTGATGGACATTTTCTGTCGATGAATTGGTCAGTAAAAATTTACCGATGAAGTGGCAATCTTACACCGATGGATTAGATCCGTCGGTAAAACTGTTAAATGTTGTAGTGCTCTAAGTGTGAAGGTTTAAGAGCCTAGAATAAGGATTTCCTCAACTTTGAGAGAGAGTAACAAGGTTGAAAAAGAAAGAACCAAAAGGTAGCAACCATTTTTTAAACTTGAAAGGTATACAACATTCATTTAGCCTAGTAGAGGATATCAATGAGGCATATCTCTATCTTGTTCTTGCATCTTCCATGATGTTTCTGAACATTGTTTTGCATTATATTGCTTTTAGTTTTAATTTTGATTAATGCACAAAATATCATTTTTTTCCTTGTTTAATCCTGCTTGGAATTGTTTGATAATGTTGCTGGATATTTAGAATATGCTTGATGTTTAGATTAAATAAAATAAAGTGATTTTAAAATCTGTTAGATATGACAGTAAGGTTATTAATGCTTTTTCTGGTTTGTTATTGTATGTTCTTGTTTCCTAAGCATGATTTGGGTTTTAAGCGTTTAAAAAGTAAGTTTTGAATTGAAATTTGATGTTTTTGTTGGCTATCATTGGGGGCTGCAGTTATGGAAGGTGGTATATAATGCATGATTTTGATGATTTTATCATAATATATTTTTGACTTATTCCCCAAATTTATCTTATTTCTTTCCAAAATAAAAAAATATATTAAAAAAATATAATAAAAATAACAGCAAAAAAGGCTAGCGTTTTACCAAAAGCAAGAAAAATTAAGTTGTAATTTTAGAAAAAATCAGGAGTTTAATTGTACCTCATTTTACCCAAAAATGGAGAGATAATGCAGATTCAAGGTCAAATTAAATAATTATCGGACAAATCTACTTAAAATTTAAGCCTAATGACGTAATTACATTTTTAATAGGCCAATTTGATTTAATCATGGACTAAATTAAAGTTTAATTATGTTTAAGAATTAATTTGGGTTCAACTAAAGGATTTAATTAGGTGTAAGGACTTAATTATACTTTAAATGGGTCAAATTAATTTTATTAGGGGCTTAATTGGTGAAAATTAAGTTTGGAAGCTTAATTTGGGCTTAATTGAGAAGAATGGAATTTTATGAGACCAAATTTAATTTTTACCAAGTCAATTGAATGAAATCATGGGTCAAATTACAAGAAAATTAAAATTTTGGGATCAATTAAGGGTTATACTGAAGAAATTCATAACCAAAGACCATTTTGCATAAGGCACCGAACTATAAAAACTCAATTGGCTGAAATCAAGGGTGAAATTAAAGAACTTTGAAAGTTTGATGGTCAATTAGGCATAAAATTGCATAAATTTGAGACTAAGGACCAAGACGTTGAAATATAGGGCTTAAATTGAAGTTATGCAGGGGTACAATTGCACAAAATTGAAAGTTTGAAACCAATCAGGGGTTTAATGAAGAATAAATCGCAAATCAAAGGACTAAAATGAAATTGGCCTAAACGACGTTGTTTTTGTGTTAACTGTTCATTCTATTATCTAGAGAAGCTGCTTGAGTTACGTACTTTCTAAGGCATTTGACGCTTCATTTCTCCACTAAATTGGACAAAACTTACACTAAAATGATCACATAACATCTCACTATACCCCAGTGTGGTCAGTTTTGACCAATTGACGTCATAGAGGTGGTGGAACCGCCCTAAAGTAGCGAACCCAACTAACCCCTCTGCAACAAATCTGATAGCCTATGATGCCTACTTTGAACCAATAGTTGAGATCCTTCCGAGTCGATCCAAGGGCTAAGATTTGGAACAAGTGGAGACCAAACATCCCTCTTCCAACCCCTATAAATAGATGAGGATTTCATGTCCTGAAAGGAGGAGAAAATCAGGTGCAAATATTGAAAAAAAACAACCTTTCCCCCTTGATTTTCTGCCATTCTTTCTTTCCTTCTCTCTTTGCTGTTCCAACCACCCAATCGCCGTCATCACTGACTTGCCCATCATCAGCTTCATCCCAAGTCATTAGCCGAAACACCAGCCGACCAACTCATGTTAGGAAGAGCCCATTGCCAGTATCTCTCTCTTCTCTGCCAACTTTTTCCTCTCTCTCTCTCTCTCTCTTAGCCCAAGGTTCCTCCTTTTTCCTCCCATTGCCAGTGCCAATCGTCGTTCTAGCCGCCATCACCTCTGGTTTTTCCACCACCAACTCCTCCACAAGTCACTAGCACAACCATTAGCTGACCACCCTTCTTCAGGAGGAGCCACTACGAGCTTTTTTCTCCTTTACAAACTCTTCTTCTTCCTTCACCAGTAGCGATACCAGCCACCATTCCCTTTATGGAAGCCTCCTGAGCCACCAACTGAACCTTCTCATCATAGCAGGCTTCCCCCATGCCAGGTAATCCCTCCCACCTCCCTCTTCTCCTTTGTCCTCCCCTCGTTCTGCATGTAAAACAAATATTGTTCAATAATCATGATTTCTGAGTTTGGACCAATTTTGATCCATTTCTTCGCACTAGACACTTCGTTGGACTTCATTAATCAATAATGTAGGGTTAGCTATCATCAATAATCATGATTTCTGAGTTTTAATCCCATGGTTTTGTTTTTGTACCGAAACCTATTTTGATCAAATTGTGATTATTGGTTGATATCATTGATGTTTGATGCTTAATTATTGTTCTGTGATTGATTTCCAACATGCCTATATCTTTGGTTTGTTCATATCTAGTCTGAATCTTGATCCACATTGTTGGATTCTTGTTGAATGTTCTTCGTTTTTCTAGGCTTTAATCCATTTTGACCAAAATATTTTGGGTTTTTGTGTTGTTGCAAGTTTGATTCGTTTTGGATTCTAGTTTAGGTTTTGGTTTGTTTTTCGAGTCAAATTAGTGGTCATTGGTCTAGTTTATGGTCGAACCAAAGGTTTAAGATTAATTCGATTGGGTCAAAGTCTGGTGAAATGGTTACGGTCTTATTTGACTTGCAATGTTTTTGCTAAAGGTTTTTTTGGTTTAAGGGTGTTTGGCAAACACCTCTTAGGCCTATTTTGACAATTTTATTTTAAGAAAAAATAATTTTTTTTCCAAACAAAGTCTAAATAAAAAATAAAAAAATTTTCAATCATCTCTCTTAAAATATCTTTAAAATGCTTCCTCACTTAGGAATTAGGCCCAATTGAATTTCAAAATCACTTTAGAAAATGGTTGAAATTAAGATTATTTATGTTTCAATCATCTCTCTTATAGTCAGGCAAACATCTACAAGGTCAGGTAACCCATTATCTTGGAGTTAGCATGACCCAAGAGCTGAAAAGTGGTTCAACTTTGGAGAGTGGCTCATAACAAAAGTCATCTATAGCTAACAACCAACCCCAAGTTGGTTCAATTAAACTCTTAAACTTCTACTAGACCATTAGCCTAGATTGATGTCAATAGCTTATATTGTTGTTGGCTTCGGTCCATCATAAAACTTTACTTGAGAAAAAGAAAAGGATATATTTGATCAGAATAAAATTATAATTTTTAGATCACTTGTTTGAATTTCATAAATCTCAGAACTATTAAAAATTTACATGGTCATTAATTTCAAGGCCCGTACAATTAATCGAGATGCGTACAAGCTGACTCGAACACCCATGTTAATCTAATTTTTTTTTACAATCTTTAAATGATGAGGCTATTAATGTAATAACATTTCTTATTTCTGGAATCATACTAATGTCACTTAATTTTGTACAAGTTGGTCTGAAGATTTTTTTATTATAAAATAAAAAAAATTCAATTTTATATTGTCTTGAAAATAAGCTACTTCATGATGTTTATTTTTTTCTTAAGAAAAAATGGAATGGAAATATATATTTTTAACTCTTTTTTTTAACGTTGAGTGTTATTAGGGCAGCAAATTCTATTAGGACTATCACATTTAAATGACGAGAAACAATGTTATGACTTCATAACTGATAATAATATCATTTCAATACTTCATAACAATGTTATGGGTCGGGGTTAAAAAAATTTGAACATAAAAATAACCTAGGTATTAATAATGTGTTTTCAATGAGAAAACAAAAAAAATGTAAAGTTAAAATTTGATGTATTTGTTTAATAAAATAGATTAAGAATTATATGAGTTTATAAATGTCAATTTTTTATTTATTAAAATTAACTAAAGATGAAAATTAAAAAAACTAAGATATAGATATAAAATATAAAACTTGATCTCGTGTTTTGAGGAATTCTTTAAAAGTATTTTATTGAATTAATAGCAACTAATTTTTTATAAAAAGAATAATAATTGAAATTTCACTAAAATTAAATGATATGCTAGTACAATTTCTCCTTTCCTGGTTTTCCAGAAAGAAATATAACTCTTTTTTTTCTATGTTCTTCATTTAATAAAAATCAAAAAGAAATTGGAAAAAACACAAAAAAAATTGAATGGTTTGAAATTAATAAGTCCAAATATGACTCCATTAAAACCCGATTTGATTTCAAGATTTTTTTTTCCTAGAAGATGTCATTTTAACCTTTTTTTTATTGATATGTTGAAACGAAGATGTTTTGGATTGATTCAAATTAATTTGGATTAACCCGCTAGATCTAAGACTTGGGTCATAAACACCGGTGGGAATAATAACTTTTTTAAAAAAAATATCTATTTTTTATTAACTACACGAAAATAAAAATAAACATGCATAGAAAAACCATTAAATAATTTTTTTAAAAAAATCATCGTGAAAGGTGTCGTACACTTCACAGGAACATGACGTCATGACAACCCTTTCCAAGTGGATTCGAGAGGTTTTTGGTTGGATAGGAAGTTGCTATCTACTATTATGGTTACTAGGAATCTCAACCGCGTAAATGAAAGGTACTGACACTCCTAATACATCATATCTAAATTATACTATATTTAATGATATTTCTATTTTTATTATTAGTATATTTATGACGATATTGTTGCAGTAAGTAAACCTAGATTTCTTATAAAATTGAAAATGTTTGTGAACTATCAACAATGGAAATATTTTCTTATGCCCTACCCCACTCAACTAGAAATTAAGATTAATTAGGGCTACTTTTGAAGAAGAAGAAAAAACTTGATAATTCTCCATCATTTTCTGAGAAGTCTCCAGCATCATTATTATCTACTTAATTCTCCACCGAATAACTAAATTTTAATGAAGATGCAGTAGGACCATCCTCACATGCACATAATGCAATCAATACTTACTTGATCCCTCCCTTTTTCTTTTAGGGTTCCAACATCGATCTGCTTACTTGACCTCGAAATAATCTGTTAACAACCAAATGCCACTTGAGTGGCTGTAAAAGAAATAATAATAATAAAAATAATAATAATAAAGGGCTGGGATTTGCCGACTACGTACCTAGCTAGCTAGCATACACATGGTGATGTTGTTTGTCCCACAATGATTATTAGTGATTATTAGAAGTGGTGGTTATGAATCCGTGAGAAAATCCTGAATAATACTAATTTTTTTTTTTATAAGGGTGTAAATATCCTGAATAATACTAGTTTTGCTTTTTAAAAAGGTAAGAAAGTATCTATATATATATATATATATATATAAAAGATTTTTCTAGATAATTTTAAAAATATATTTTTAAAAGGGGCGGTCATGAATCCCATAAAAATCTTGAAGAATATTAATTTTGTTTTTTATAAGGGTGTAAAAATCCTGAACAATACTAGTTTTGTTTTTTAAAAAGATGTGAAAATACCTGCATATATATATATAAATAAGTTTTTTCTGGACAATCTTAAGAATACATTTTTACATTAACTTGATACATGTACTAACTTGATACATGTACTAGAATTTAAGAAATGTTCTTAAACATTAATCTTAAAATTTAAATTTTAAAAAACAAAAAAAAAAAACATACTGTTTTTTTTAAAAAAACTTTTTTTAATTAATAGATCAGCCTCACAAGGTTTTATAAAAAAGTTGCACGAAACTATTCTCCACTAATTGTAATGGAGGGATGAAATTCCTTCTCATATTCATTTTCATGCGAATCAAGTGACATTAACAGGAGTTTCCTCTATTTTTTATTTATTTATTTATAATAATAATAATAATAATAACAATTATTATTATTATTATTATTATTATTATTATTATGTTTTCTTTTTACATTGATTGGATTGGCAAGGCATGCAGTTACGTATCTATGTCAGTATTGATCATTTTTGTACTTCATGGTGGGCCCCAGTTAAGGCAGCCTTAAATATGCACAATAAGTCATGAACATCGTGCAATGCAATGAGGAGGTGTTTGGTATTGATTTTAAATTTGGTTTTCGATAAAATTTTAAATTAATTTTTTTGAATATTTTAATATTAAAAATAAATTTTATAAAATAAAAAAAATATTATTTTAATATATTTCTAAATAAAAAAATATTTTAAAAAATAATTAAAATTAAATATATAAGTTTGGGGTATCTTTTTGACGTAGGTGACATGTTTGTATTCTTAGCTAGGCAAGTACAAGATATGAGCTTGCTTCAGCATGTTGCTTCTACAGACCTCCTCTGCACTGGCCCTGCCCTAGTAGTATTAACTTATGTTTTTAATTTATAGATTTTAATAAAATTTTATTAACAACCTGTAAGTGCTTTTTAATGTTACTAAAAAACGAGTTGAGAGAAAATACCTTAAGAAATTATATGTTCACTAATAAAAAAAATCTTTTCTTTATTTTTTTTAAATTTTCCTATTCTAATAAAAAACTGAAAAACATGTTCATTTGTTACAAATAAAAATAAATATTTTCAGTGAAACAATAAGATATATATATATATATATATATATATATATATATCAAGATGATAATTATTTTATTTTATTCAAATTAAAAATTATTATGGACATGTCACATTTTCAACTCAATTTTTTTATATTATATTTATAATTAAAACTAAATTTATGACACCAAGTAAATATAAAAATGTAAAAACATTCTTTTAAATTACTAAAAATTGTATTGAATATATGTATAGTTGGTTTTACTTTGACTTGAAAAACTGGAGAAATTGAGAAGATATTGTAGAAAATGGAACAATATATTATTACCTTTCGTTTTTCCAGTTTTTCCTTTGCTTGTTTTGCTGGGGAAAAATTGAGAAATTTTCTTACTTCAATTAGAAACATGCAAAGGTTATATTTCACTATCATAATTAATAGGTTTATTAAAATATAAAACTAATTCTATTTAAAAAGCAAATAAAATCATGGTAGACTATAGTCAACCTCAATAAATTATAACATGATCAATTAATGGTTGATTTCATTTAAATTAAATATTATAACTTTTTTTTAATAAACACTAAATTACAAACACAATAAATATACAATAAAGATGTACTTAATTGTTGAAAAAATTGGTGGTCCATTATAATAAAGAAACATTACTATCAAAGATTCACACTTTGTCTTATTGCCTCTGACTTAACATAAATATTGATCTCAATACAATTAGCCACCTTAAAAGATTAGATTTTCAATCCAAGCCTATGAAGTATTCATTCAAAAACATTCTCAAGCTATGCTTTTGAGGATAAGAAAGAAACTAGAATAATAGAAAATGATAGGAAGTAATTCAAGGGTTGATAGTAGTAAATTAAGATTGTTCTTATCGCTCTAATCTTTTACTTAACAACTACCTCAGACCTCTATTTATCTATGGTTTTTAAGACTAAAATTGGTGTATAATTGATGCAATAGAAAGACACATAGAGGGATTCTCATGTTCATTCTCAAAGGTTCATCTGGAATCCACCAGAAATGAGAAAAGTCTGAAAGACTATATTGAATATTCTGGAATACAAAATTGATTTCTTAAGACAACGTTTACATTGCCTATTTATTCTACTTGTAACTTGTATGATTAATTATACTTTCTATTTAAATCTTGGCGTACAATACTCATGACCTTTTTGTCTTCACCTTGCACCTATCAAGTTGTGCTTCAAATTCCTCTGCCAAACATTCTGCATCAGACTCCTCCACTTCGAAAGAACTCGCCCCCGAGTTATCTTCAGAATAAAGAGCTTCATCTTCATGATACTCGTACAAATCCATAATATTAAAAGTGCTTGAAATTTCCATAGATGCATGCATGTCAATAACATAAGCATTATTATTGATCGTCCTCAAAATCTTATAAGGTCCATGTGGCTTCAGCTTGTTGTTGGTTCTAACAAGGAATCACTCCTTTTTAATATACACCATCACATAGTCTCCTTCATTGAAAACTTTGGTACGCCTATGCTTGTTTGCAACAACTTTGTACATAGCATTGGTTTTTTCCAGCTTATCTTGCACTTTTTATTTAACCTCCATAACGTTTTTAGCCATATGTTGAGAGCCTACGCTAACTCCATGAGCTTTTAGAAGTTTTACCAAGTCAACGATATGGTTAGGAACTGAAGTATAGACCAAAGACAAAGGAGACTTTCCAGTGGCACTATGAACTGCGTTATTGTAAGCAAACTCCACTTGCAGCAAGGCATTATCCCACTTCTTTGATTTATCAACACAAACATTTCGTACCATGTTGCCAAGCATTCTATTAGTCACCTCCGTCTGGCCATCTATTTATGGATGTGCTGTACTGCTACGTTTCAACGTAGTACCGATAAGCTTCTATAAAGTAATCCAGAAGTGATTCAGAAATTTGGTATCACGATCAGATGTAATAGTTTTGGGTACACCATGCAAACGCACCACCTCCCTGAAAATTGTTTGGCTATGTGAGTAGCGTCAGAAGTCTTTCTACAAGCTATAAAATGTGCAATCTTAGAGAACCTGTTAACCACAACAAACACAGAATTGACCCCACTTTGGGTTTGAGGAGCCCCCACACAAAGTCTATGGACAAGTCTTGCCAAATATCTCTAGGAACCGGTAAAGGCATATAAAAACCAATATTTTATGCTCGACCCTTTAGCACCTGACAAACATAATACTTTCTCACAATTTTGCTAATGTCCTTCTTCAACTGAGGCTAAAAATAACGTTCCTCAACTCCTGTAATGGTTTTGTCTCTTCTTAAGTGTCCGTTCAAACCGCCTCCATGAATATCTCGAATAAGCTTCTCTCATAAAGATGAGCTGGGAATGCATAACCTGTTGCCTTTAAACAAATATCCATCTGTAATGTGGTAATCTGAAACAGGTTGATTCTGATCACACTTCACCCAAACTTTTTTGAAATCAAAATCAGCTTCATATAACTCCTTTAGAAATTCAAACCCCGCAATCTCTTGTGCTAAAGTAATCAACAAATCTACTCTCCGACTCAAAGCATCAGCAACACGATTGAGAGATCCAGATTTATGTTTAATCATAAAAGGAAACTTCTGAAGGAAAGTGGCCCATCTTACATGCATTTTACTCATACTTTTCTGGCTGTTGATGAACTTCAAGGCTTCATGATCAGTGTAAAGAATGAATTGTCGTTGCACTAGATAATGCTCTCATTGCTTCAAAGCACCCACAATCACATAAAATTCTTAATCATAAAGACTCTATTTTTTATGGGCTTCACTTAATGTTTCACTAAAAAATGCCACTATTCTTTTTTTCTTAAGACAACATAGCTTCACCCCTAATCCACTTGCATCACATTCGACCTCGAATATCTTTTTGAAATTAGGAAGGGCTAAAACCGGTGCAGTGCTAAGCTTTTCTTTAATCAATGTAAAGCTTTTATCTTGTGCCTCACCCTAATAAAACTTTCCTTGCTTGAGACATTCAATAATAGGGGCTGCAATTAAGGGTTCTAAAGTTTCGTACAAAATGCCTGTAAAAAGTAACAAGACCATGGAAACTACGTAACTCACTTACGGTCTTCGAAGTTGGCCATTCTTTGATTGCATGTACTTTGTCTTGATCCACATGAATTCCATCTTCATTAATAATATACCCTAAAAATTGAAGTTTATTTGTAAAGAATGTGCACTTCTTCAAATTAATATAAAGTTTATTTTCTTTCAAAAAATCTAGAACCTGTCTTAAGTGCACCAAATGTTCTCTGTTTTTACTGGAAATC
>Ga0325411_1002924_pt1 | contig 19267 bp, 8 predicted proteins | sample PopdelMetagenome_13_FD_206181 | JGI IMG/M metagenome (GOLD analysis project Ga0325411, IMG submission 206181) | Populus deltoides microbial communities from Bellville, Georgia, United States - Xylem-PdIQD-R4 | ecosystem: Host-associated > Plants > Phyllosphere > Stem > Wood/Secondary xylem...
TTTTAACCAATAAAATCTTATTTTGAAATTTTAAAATTTTATTTTAAAATTAAAAATAATTATTTTATGTTTTTGCAAACTTTTCAACATAAATTTCTCAAGATTCTCAATTTTCTTCAATTTTTGTTGTTCTCTTATGCCTATTTTAGTAAGATAAAGACTTTGATATTATGTTAATAAATGTTTTGATCTAAGGGACAGATCACCATTTGATGGTGATCGAGGCACACACATTATCCTTTTTCTTTTTTCTTTTTTTTTTAAGAGAGGCAAACTCAGGGTAAAATAGGGTATGTCAATAAAAGCAAGCCTTTTCTTTTATTTTATTTTTTCCCCCTGGTTTTCTTGGTCAGTTCTAAGACCAACAAAAACATTGCAATAAGATTTAAACATAACATCAACTTCTATTTATTTGTAACAGAAAATTATTTGTTATTTAAAAAATTAGAAACAAGATAAAAAAAAAAATACCTAAGCAAACATAATTACTTATTACAACATTTCGGTTTTGCTATTAGATTTGAATTTAATTGATTATTTTCATTATTTTAATCAACTTTAATAATACATCATTGATCAACCGTTCGAATTTTATATAATCAACGGGTTATTATTATTATTATTATTTTATTCAATCTAATAATATATCATTGATCAACGATATAAATTTCAGATTATAAATTTAATGAGTTGATATGTGTATGAATAAAACATTCAAACTATAATTTTAGAAAATAAAAAGGGATTATTTTGCTATATTAAAAAAAAAACTGGCTCACAGTAAAACACGTCTCGAATCAAATTCTAGTTCAGCAAATTATTGAATTGACTTGTTAAATAGAGTTTTATAACTATATTTAACACTAGTCTTGAATAGTGAGGGGAGAAATTATAGATTGAAAGCAGTTTTTACTAATGAACAGGCATATCACAGGACATAGATTACGATTCAAATAAAAATAAGAACAGACTAGAAATTAAAAGACTGGATCAAACCTTCATCAAATAACTACTAATTAACAAGGTCGCTTGCGTTCTTAACACACAAAGTGATTTCTTTCTGTTTTTTTAGTCTTTTGACCTGACCTCCATGCTTCAACTACATGGAAAATAGCCATGACAACCACACCATGGAAAAGATAGCAGATCAAAGTGAAAGCAATGTACCAAGAGACTTAGCGTAATGGCAAAGGGTTTGAGATCTGCATAGCAGGTCTCGAGTTCGAGTCAGGACGTGCATCTCTTGTAAAAACCTGGGACAGTCGGGGTTTTACTCTCTCATCTGGGCCCACAAAGTGCGCTTTCCGAGGAGATGAGGTTTCCTCGAATCCAAAAAAAAAAATATATACCACATAAGCTAGCACAGACCTCAGAATTAACCACAAGTAGATGGCATGCCAATTTCGATATCTAGGGTTGTTGGGTTGTGAAGTTGTAATCCTTGGCATCCAAGCAATCCAAGCAATCACTCGCCTTCCAAGTTTGGAGTGTTCCTTCCATTTCACTCTTCTTATGTCTATGCTGAGATCTAATCTAAGTGAAGTCAACCTTCTTCTTCATATTCGAAGGATATAATTTATTGCCATGCATTGGAAAGATGGGCCTAGTTTTATTTTATTTTAAATTGTTCCCATATATTATCAAGTCACAAAGCAAAGATATAATTAGATTATTGATTTGCATCGTGATACAGTTGAATCAATTTTTTTTAATAAAAAAATTTATTCAAGCGTTATTAACATGTTTTCTAATAAAAAAAATTTTAATCATAAACTCAAAATATAATGTATATTGGACAACATTTTTTTACAAAATTGATATGATAATATATTAGATGGAATTGTTTTTTAAAAAAATATTGAGAATACAACATATTAGATTGGCTCGGGATAACTTATCAAATTTATAACTCGGGTCATAAGATCGTGATAACCCTATAAAAAATCAAAATAAATTATGAAGGTCAATTCCTAATCAATCAAATGTTAAAAGGCAAAATTAAAAAATAAAATATTAAATTAAAAAAAGAAAAAAATACCCAAGTAAACTCAGGTTAACCTACCAAACTTACAACTTGAGTCATGAGATGAGATAACCCCATAAAAAATAAATCAAAAAAATTACAAAAATCAATTTCCAACTAAACCTATATTGAAGTATAAAATTGAAAAAAAAATCAATTAAAAAAAACAAAAACTAAGTCAACATCAACTAACTTGTTAAACTCGCCACCTAAGTCATAAGATTGGAATAAATTCATAAAAAGAAAATAAAAAAAATATGAAGCTCCATTTCTAACGGATCTAATATTCAAGATTGAAATTGAGAAAAATAAATAATGAGACTATAATAACTCCACTGAAAACAAATTAAATTTTTTTTTATGAAACTTAATTCTCAAGCAATATAATATTAAAAGATAGAATTAAAAACATAACTAAATAGATCTAAAATTAAATGTTGAAATCGAGAAGAAGAAAAACTAGATTCGTGAGATTAATATATAACCCAACAGAAAATAAATAAATAGAAAATTATAAAACACAATTCCTAAAACAATTAAATATTACATGATAAAATTAAAAAGAAAAAAACTAAATAAAAAAAAGAACAAGAAGATTGGATTGTTGAAATGTTAAATTGAAGAAAAAAAGATAAACAGAAAAAGCAAAAAAAATATGCAAAACACTATTCTAATTAATAATGTTTTGTAGATGTGACTATAGTAATTAGTCATACTTCCTAGTGTTTTGTTAATAAAAAGAGGTGGAATGAGGAATTCATAAATGAGGGTTGAAATAAAATAAATAAATTATCATGATTAATTTCAAAATAAGGGATGCATTAGGATTTTTAGAAAAGTTATTTATTTTCTTAATTTTTTTCTATTTAGTTTATAAAAGTAAGTATTATGCTTAATAATTTTATTTTTTCTTAGTTATTTTAAAACTTTTATTGTTTTTCCTTTATTTTTGAGTTTTATAGTTTTTTGAGGTTAGTTTTTGGATTTTATATAAGAAGTTGTAAGTCCCTTGGAGAGGTAAACTATTTAAAACCAAATATTCAGTAATAAGATTGAAAGTTAGGGTTTCTTTGTGATCCTTTCTTTTGAGAATTATATGTTTTTTTGTGCTTATTGTATTTTTTGTATTGTTTCGTTCCGTGTCAATTGGTATTAGAGTCTAGTGATACCAATAATTATTTTTTTGTTTGTGCTGGATTAACATGGATGGAAGAGATATTAGAACAAGATATGCTTTTATATATATATATATATATATATATATATATAAGGGGATGAGGAGGTTCCTCTTGAAAAAAGAAATATTCAAAAACCAGTGATAGGTAACATATTGAAAAATTGAAAGGAGGTGTTTAGGATATGGTGATAGAAAACATATAGAGACAGATTGCAAAATCAACTCGTTTATTGGAGGAGGTGAAGAGCCTGAAAGATCGTGAAGAGAGTCATTGTTGATCCATGTCTAATTTTGAGAATCATTTTAGAGGCTTGAACAGAGAAAACAACTTATTAATCTGAATGAGAATAATTCGTAGTTCTCTTGTAAATTGAAATCAAACATCAAAATTTGATGAGAATGTTAAAGGTGATGTTGAAGGATGTGCATCAAATTTGTTCGAGGAGGACTTTAGAATTGATGAGATAAAAGATGATGTTATTGTATTTTGATAAAAGTTGTGAGACATGTTTTCAAATCTTCTTCTAATGCTAAAAGTGGGCCCATTATTAGGGGAGCTAAGCATATTGATATGATGTTTTTAGCAAAAAATCAAGCACGTAAATATTGGAAACTCTTGATTAAACATTCACAAGATCGAGACAAAACACAAATTAAACTTGAGGAGGAGTTTTTTTCAATCTAGAAAGACTGATATAAAATGATTTTTTTAAAATTTTTTTCTTGGTTTTTTTTTTAATTTTTTCATGTTTAGTTGATAATATTAAATATTATGATTAATGATTTTATTTTTTGTAATATGTTTATGATTTTTATTTCTTTTTCTTTATTTCCAGGTTTTCTATTTTGTTTAGATTATTTTTTGAGTTTATTTAAAGAATTGTAAATCTTTTAGAGGGGTAGACTATTCAAAAAAAAAAAAAATTCAATAATAAGATTGTTAATTAGGATTTATGTGTAATCCATTGTTTTGAAATTTTGTGTTTTTGTATTTATTATCTTTTTTTTATATTATTTCTGTATTAGTCAATAAGTTAAAGTTATAAACACTAAAATAAAATAAAAATAATTTTTGGGGGATGCTAAATACCAAATTATTTTGAAAAATAAAGGTTGTTCGGTATCATTCATGTTTTCAAAAACCAAAATTTAAAACTTTTTTTCCTTTGTTTTTTTTTAAATAAAATTTCTATAATTTTGACGAAGCTTGCTGGTTTTGCATTTAAAAAAAAATTAATTAATTTTTTGTTTGAAGATAGAACAAAAAACAAAAACAGTAATATTAAAATAATAGTTGATTATTGTTTTGAAACAGAAAAAATAAAAATAAAAATAAAAATAAAAATAAAAATAAAAGAGACATGTTATTTTATACCTCATGTTTTAATAATGTATAAATTTATTCTAAAAATGATTTGTTTTATGTACTTGTTTTTATTTCTCTAATAAAATATGTTTTTATCTTTTTATATTTATTTATTCTATTCTAGGATATTAACAAGATGAAACTCAAATAAAATCAAACAACATCAATTTAAGAGTTAAAGCTGAAAATTCTCAAAACTTCTAGGATTGCGCATGGACTTCCAAAGCAAAACCTCGTTTATCGTGGTCATAATTTTTTTTTTCATGAACGCATTTAAAAATAAAAATATATATTTTTTAATTACTCTCCTAATCTCTTTCTCGTTATTTGAGGAAGGCCTCATTTTTTACACGAACCATTTTAGATTTGTTGGAGCCACAACCCATAAAGTCTCCATCTTTATAAATCTCTCTCCTCTCTCTCTCACCCCATAACTATCGAACTCTCTCTTCTCTTTTTGTGAGTTACAGTGATTGAAAATGGAGAAGAAACTAGTGCCTTGTTTGGTTTCATTTGTTTTGATATTGTGCAGCGTGTCCCATGTTAGATCAGATGCATCTGATCATCGTTACAAAGTTGGAGATGATGTCCCTCTCTATGTTAACAAGGTTGGACCTTTTCACAATCCCAGGTAATCCAATTCTCGATCTTTCTTGCCGTTTTTGATTAGGTTAAGGTTATTGGTTTTGTGGGGTGTCTTCAAGTTTGGGACTTTTGATGATTTGGGAAGTTGGGGTATGTGGGATATGGATTAGAAATGGAATTGTGAGTTGGGTTTTGGAGAATTTGATTTTAGCATTAATGTGTCAGATTCTGTAGAATCCATTTTTTTTTGGTTTTATGGATTGGTTTCTTCAATTGTTGTGGATCTGAGCTTATGGGAAGTGGATCTTATGATTTGGTTTCCTAAAAAGGAAGATCAAAGATTGGAACTTGGAGTTTAACATGAAAATGCTGTTGATGTCACTTAGTTGCTAATTAAGTTGGAAATTTAGCATAGCTTAATGGTTGTACAAGCAGTTGATCTAGTGGATCCCTGGGGAGATAGTTTAGGAAATGCTTAATGGGATTTTGGAATGCAAGCTTTTTGATAGAAACATTTGCAAGTAGAGTCCGTTAGTTAAAGCCCAGAATAATGTCCAGTGACTAGGTTTTGATTTCTGTTTCTGGTTGTTTCTTGTGAGCTGGAAAAGTTTAAGTATTGGGTTTTCCTTTGTTATTGCTGAACTTGGATCTCAGTTTTAGATCTTTAAGCAGTCGCTGGAACTCTTTTTCTGCAATCGTACATGAAATTATGCCGGAACTTAATTGATATCTACTGTGGTCATCTCTAGACTTTTGGTTTTCATTTTGAGACTTCAACTGTGAAAACTTTCGTTAGTATTTTTTTTTATTCATAATTGTTTCATATTGTTTCTTTCTTGTTCATTCTGTCAGTGAAACATACCGCTACTTTGATCTGCCTTTCTGCTCATCAGGTCTGCATCAATTCACATTACTCCTACTATACAGCTTTGTTTTATTGTGGAAGTTTACTGACGATGCTTATTACAGGTCCTACAAAGGACAAGAAAGAAGCCCTTGGTGAAGTGTTGAATGGGGATCGTTTAGTCACTGCCCCATACAAACTTGACTTTTTAAATGACAAAGATTCTGAAGTTGCATGCAAAAACACGCTGACAAAGGAACAAGTTGCTCAGTTCCGAGAAGCAGTTTCCAAGGACTACTACTTCCAAATGTATTATGATGACTTGCCCATTTGGGGTTTCTTAGGGAAAGTTGACAAGGAACGCAAGAATGACCCTAGTGAATACAAATATTACTTGTTTAAGCATCTTCACTTTACAATCTTTTACAATAAGGATCGTGTCATTGAGATCTCTGCACAATCTGATCTGAACAATGTTGTGGACCTTACTGAAGATAAAGAAGTCAATGTGGAGTTCATGTATTCAGTTAAATGGAAGGAAACAGATATAACATTTGAGAAAAGGATGGACAAGTATTCACAATCTTCTTCACTTCCTCATCACTTGGAAATTCATTGGTTCTCAATTATTAACTCATGTGTGACAGTTCTCCTCTTGACTGGTTTTCTTGCCACAATTCTCATGCGAGTCCTGAAGAATGATTTTGTCAAGTGAGAAGAACATTTCAATGAATATGTTATTAAAACATGTCTGCTATGTTGTTTAAACTGTCATTTTCTTATTTTTTGATCTTCCCATTTGTAATAGATATGCTCATGATGAGGAGTCAGCTGAAGACCAAGAAGAGACTGGGTGGAAGTACATCCATGGTGATGTATTTAGATATCCGAAGTATAAGTCTTTGCTTGCAGCAGCAGTTGGCTCTGGCACCCAGCTGTTTACCCTGTAAGTTCAACTTCAAAGCTGTGCTTTTGTTGGTTTTGTCTCAAATCCATTTTTTAAAGTTATTCTGTTGCTTAGCAGTCTGCTAACTTTGCTTACATATGTGCATTGGCAGCACAATTTTCATTTTCGTGCTTGCTCTAGTTGGTGTCTTTTATCCTTATAATCGTGGAGCTCTATTTACTGCACTGGTTGTCATATATGCTCTGACAGCTGGGATTGCAGGCTACACTGCAGCCTCTTTCTTTTGCCAACTGGAAGGAACAAATTGGGTAACTTGTTAAGAATTCCTTTTTCATTGCCTTTTGCACTTATCATTGTCATTGTTTGGTGTGTTCTAGACAATTGTTGTTACTGTGTGTCTAAGGATATTGTAGTTGGTATCAAATTTGGTAAATGGATATATAGGAATTCTCAGTGTTTCTTTGGAATGTGCTTTGCTTTAAGATAAATGCTTGGTGAAAATTGACTTTTGTCAGAATCAATTTGGTTTTGCTATAAACACTTAGTGGAAATTGGCTGAAACATGGAAATGGGGGTCAAAACCACCTCGTGTTTGGATAATGTTTTCCTCTCTTATAATAGCTGAACTAATTGGGATGCGAAAGAGAAGCTTTTCGAGAGAAAGTAGTGAAAGAAAACAATGTGCTTGAAAGTTGGTGTTCTGCTTCCTGAAGGCTTGCACTACACTTGAAAAGCTAACCTGAGAAGACAATAAATTAGAGCTCAACTGTTCACAGTTTCTTCTAATAAATTTACATACATTGAAACTAAGTAATTGTAGAATTGGATACGAGTGCAATTGACTATTTTGTGCTGGTTGTGGCTTTCTGAAAATTAGCATGGTTTGCATTCATTAGTATTATGATAGTGACGTTAATTGATCATTATTAGAATGATATAATCACTTTTCAGCAGCATTGTTTGAATCCATGATGTCTTATGCTCTATCATTGCTGAACTTCTAGCTACTCTAGAAACTACCATTCAACTCTGAGACATGCTAGGCTAAGAAGTTCAGAAATTCTGGTGTTGCAGGTCAGGAACTTGTTATTAACTGGAGCCCTATTTTGTGGACCCCTGTTTCTCACTTTCTGCTTTCTTAATACCGTTGCAATCACGTATAGTGCCACTGCAGCATTGCCATTTGGAACAATAGTGGTGATATTTCTTATTTGGGCTCTGGTAACAACTCCATTGCTGGTACTGGGTGGGATTGCAGGGAAGAATAGCAAGGCTGAGTTTCAGGCTCCCGTCCGCACCACTAAATATCCCAGAGAGATTCCTCAGTTGCCTTGGTATCGGAAAACACTTCCTCAGATGGCCATGGCAGGATTCTTGCCTTTCAGTGCAATATACATTGAACTTTACTACATATTTGCCAGTGTTTGGGGTCACAGGATCTACACCATATACAGCATCTTGTTCATTGTTTTCATCATTCTCTTGATTGTCACTGCTTTTATAACAGTGGCGTTGACATATTTCCAACTTGCTGCTGAAGACCATGAGTGGTGGTGGAGGTATGTTTTACTTTTTGATAGATATAATTTCATGTGTAAAATGCTAATATCTCTGAGCTTATTGTTTCAATTTTGCATCATTATCAGCACAAATAAAATGTCTGGGAAGTTTTGCTCACAAATAACATTCTTTAGTTTTGTTTTTTCGTTTCCAACTTTTTGTGCAATGGTAGCAGATTGTGTTTTTTCATTCTATGTTTTCACTCTTGAGATGTTATTTAAATTACTCGAAATATTCAAGTCACAAAGTAATTTTTTCATCATCGGGTTCCTGTTATGAATTTTCCTGATGTAACAGTCTCCTAGCTTGCTTTTTTTTTCATCCATTGCATGAATTTTCCTTGTGTTTTCTGAAGTGTCTTGTTTTAAAAGGATATCTGGTTGCCTGATTCATAATTCTACACACTCACCCCTCTGAATTTGGTGTTGGTCAGGTCGTTCCTTTGTGGTGGATCAACTGGATTGTTCATTTATGGCTATTGCTTGTATTACTACTATGCAAGATCAGATATGTCAGGCTTCATGCAAACCTCCTTTTTCTTTGGCTACATGGCCTGTGTTTGCTATGGTTTCTTCCTCATGCTTGGCAGTATTGGGTTCCGTGCCTCCTTGTTTTTTGTCCGCCACATTTACCGTTCAATCAAGTGCGAATAGCAAGCCATATCATCTTCAGTATGTTCAATGGGTACGCACACGCTCCTGTCGTTTCTGTTAACTAGCTTAACTGTTGAGATCTACACGGTTGTATCCATGAAAGTAATCGTATCTCTCATGTTACAGGTGAAGCAGCAGTTGGCTGGGAAATCTGCTCCTGGATTGATGGAGTTCAATGTCACAACTTTTGAGAATGCTGGCACATCACATGTAGGACTTTTAAGATCTTTTATAGGAAGGGAATCAAGGGATTGTGTAGGACTTTAGAATGCAGTTAATGATTTGTAAGCACAAGCTGTCTGTTTGGAGTCAATTGTAAGCTACCGCCGTTATTTAACAGAAAACAAGTGCCCCATTGTCGGCAATGGCGAGTCTCAGACAATTACAGCTATGGTGCCGATACATAATGGTAACGGCCGTTATTGTAAAAATAACTGGTCAATAACGGACTACTCACTCATATGATTGTTGTCTTCGCATTTTGGGTTCAAGTTTCACACTTCACCTCTTCTGATAGTTATAATATAGTGCTTAATGCTTATATGACATTTAACTAATGAATCCTTATTATCTTACATGTAAAAACGTTAAGGAATTTATATCCTCAAGGAAAATTGCGATGACCCTACAACCAACAACAGCGAAAGCTACCGAAATTTGGTAGCCAAACGTGCTTAGTACTCTCAGTAACGACGGTTTTTGCATGGTCAAGGCATTATTTAAAATTGCTAGAGATACAATCTCTTGAATAGAAAGGTATTCCCTTGCAAAGATTCATGGAATTTACATCCTCAAAGAGGAAAATTGTGCTGGGTCAGAAACCACTGACAAAAGAAAACATATTCGAAATATGACCAAGAATGTTCTCTTGCGTATTTAATATAACAAGTTAAATTGGAAATTATCTGAGTTTTTCTGAAACAATTGTACACATGAAACTTAAAAGATAGATTGGGGCTAATGTGCACGCAGCCTTACAGCTCAACAACACGCACTCAAGTGCTTCCATGAATATCTTCTGCGGAAATCTGGAACTATGACTAGAGAAAGGGGGGGGAAGTTTATAATGGCGAACATTTTCTTGATTCAAACAGAAATTTGGCCTGGCTGAAGACCTCATTGATACAGCTGATGTGACAGCCACTGAAGCTACTGTTTGAAGATTGAACTACCTACCTCCAAGTGGAACCACCGAGTCTAAAAACCTCTTCACCATCATTATCCCTCCGAGGAACCCTTTCCAGGCCAGCATCCCCTTTCTGATCACTAAGATCACCATAAAGATCTTTGAGCTTAGCCAGATTGCTAGGCGCAGATGTCTTATCCTTGTTTCCATCCCTTTGAGGAGTTGGATGGCGATCAAATGGTGATGCGCCAGCTTGCGAGCTTCGGCTCCTGCTCCTGCTTCGACTGCGGCTTCTATAAGAACTACTTTCTCTATAATGCCTACTTCTGTCACGGCTGCTCTGTTCAGAATCCCTTCTGCTTTCCCTATCAGTGTACCTGGAACTTCTATCATAATCATACCTTCTGTATCTATCCCTTTCCCGATCCCTGTCTCTGTCCCGACTCTGATCCCAATCCCTTTCACGATCCCGGTCCCTTTCTCTCTCCTGATCCCTATCCCGAACCCTGTCCCTCTCTCTATCCCGATCATGGTCTTGGTCCCTTTCCCTACCCCTATCATGATCCCGATCTGAATATTCTTTATCAGAATATTCATGACTCTGGCCAAGTCGACTTCGTGAATCATCACTGGTTCTGTCATAGGAGGGGGAAGGTATTGTGCGACGAACAGGAGACGAATCCCTGGTTGATGCACGATGAGGAGCACGCTGACCAAAAGAGACTGAAAGTGCTGCCTTCACAGATGGTGGCCGGCGTGCCGTATCATCAGATCCATGACGGTTTCCATCCCCTGTTGAACCAGAGATTTTTGTTGGTAGCTTCAACTTCTCCAGATTCGATGTGATCTGCCGCATGACAGGAACAGGAATACGGGGGAAAAGGGTATCAAAGTAGTACTGCAAAAGAAAAACATGGCATCAATATCCCTTTTGGCCTGCAAGGAAGGGTAACAGAACCTGAAAATACTACAAGGAATTAGAGATTGTTTCAACCTGACCTGTCCGAGAAGCAAATCACGCACATAAACACCCATTGTCGTCTTCCTTCCACTAGTTCCTGGAGAAAATTCCTGAAATATAAAGAGAAACTTAAGCAGCTGATGGAAAAGGACATGCACATCATGTCAATAAACCCATGAAGTTTGTGAAGTTCTCAGGTTTGACTTATAGCATGAATGCATTTATTAACAGTAGTAGTGTAAGGGAAGATGGAATTAGCTAGACAACTACTAGGTTATGGTAAAAAGTGATACTTGAATAGAAAGACCAGATCTGGGTAAGCAGGATCTACTAGAATATTCACGTATTAGAAATGGAAGTTTTTCCATCAACCAATCCAAACAGAAGCTAAAGGATCTCCTAAATTCATTTGATGTTTGGATCAAAAGTTCTCAGCAAGCTACTCAACAAGCACAGGGGTTGAAGTAAATTACAAAGTGCTCTTTTGCATTATACATGTGAGCAACTGCAGGACAAACAAGAAACATGTGCAATTGGTATCCCCCGTTATAAGTACATTCAACAAGCAATTAGAGCCGCTAGTTGTTCTATTCAAGTAATAGCCGCTTTGCCAGTTTCATCATAAACTTTTCACCATCTAAAGAACCATCAGATTCGAACACCACAAATTTTGTATCTGAAAAGCAATTGGTGAAACCAACAGCATTCTGTTTGACCAAGTTTTTATTTATAGCTAAAATTTATTGCAGAAGAGCTAACTAAGAGTTTGTCCATCTCATGTATGTAGCTTATTTGTGCTCTTAGACAGTTACCCTAAACAAAAGACCACATACTGCATCTCTAGTTCAAAGAATACAGAGCACAGCAATTGCAATCATTGCTTCACCTATAAAATGCATTCTAAATAAAATTGGACTATATCAACGCTTGTGATAAGTTATTGTTGAAGTTGAATACCCCTCCACCACCCACCACTATAGGACTTTGAAATTAAAAAAAAAAAAGAAAAATTCTAACAATGGCATTTGACTTGTATTAACTAAGCAACTACAAAGATCACTACAGAAGATTATTTTTTTTTGCAAAATTCAGATGTGGAAGAAATCTTTAGCACAATTATTGAGGATTCAATTCCACAAACAAAAAAGTTTCTAGAGTCAGATTGAGTTGTAACCTGCAACTAACACTTTCAAGAATCAGAAGGCATCAATTTGCAATATATTATAAATAGGTTCATGAGAGAAATTTGAGATGTAGTGCATGAAAAGATACAGAGAAGTAAGCACCTCATCGTCTTTAATATATGGTTCAAACCAATTCCACAGTGTCTTTGGATCCCCAGCATATCTCAGGTAGAGGAACCCAACCTGCAAACAAATTTGGGGACATCAATCAAACACAAAGCTAAGATAAAGCAGTCCCTATGCTGACCAGTACATTGTGCAAATCAAGCAGAGAGAGAAGAAAAAACGTGTAAATGCAGGTAAATGTGAACCAAGATTTGATGCCGAAGGGATAAGGGATCTCTATCCTTATTTCAAAGAACCAAAATGGTAACCATAACAGCTCCTGGTCAATAGAGGTGGGCAGCAAAATGCCAGTTCTGGTTTTCCAATGATTAGCGAATAGTAACAACAACAGTCGAAGTAGCAGCAAGTGACATTGGGTTAAAAAACAACTAACAATATTTATTCATGATTAAAACAGTCAACAGACAGTATCGATTCATGATTAAAAGCCTAAGAGTGAGAATAAAAAAATAAGACACCCCAAACCTTAATTTTGCGAAATCTGCTCAGCAAAGCAAGGGCAGATTATGTAGGAGTGAGAAAGTCATAGCAACTCAAAGAAACAAGAACACCTCAACCTTGGTTTGGAGAGATCTGCTATGAAAAACAAGGACATTATCATGTGTGATGTGTAAATCAGAACAGAGATTTTCAATGTTATGAAAATTCAGATATGACAAAGTTTTGCCCATTACCTCGTAATTTCTCAGCAGTTCACACACCAGAAAAGTAGATAAAAAGTCCTTATGAGTGGAGCTCAACTCTTAAAAAATTATACATTCAATATTTTGCAGTTTACAGAACAGTGTTAATCAAGTTGCATTGAAAATTTAAATTTCCTTCGTGTAGTAATGTACAATGCTAAATCACTCCCTGAGATATAACAAAATCATTGACACTAACCAAAAGTTCCCAAATTTGATAAAATCCTCCTCAAGTTTCCAAAAATTGGTAAAATTAGGTATAACACTAAATAGAAAAGATAAAAATGAGTAAAGGCCTTAAAAAATTGATAAGACATGAGCTAAAACTGAGGCCCACATAAGACAACCTATGACTACAAAACTAAACCCCATCATGCAAGTCTTACAAACCAAAAATACTTTTGAATTCACATTGCTTCCGCAAATGAAATGACCTTGTAAATACACCTAATATAAGAGAGAAGATAAAATTGATAGGCAAGCAAGCATTTCTCAAATTCAATAATGATCATCCAGTGAAGCATGTGAGTAAATATCCAAGCATCAGGAATTTACAACCAACTCATGGAAAACAAAAATCAGGGTATGGTACAATTATCGCTCTGATATAAGGAGAATCTTTGTGCTCTAGCAAACCATGCATTTGTTTGACAGTGAGTTTCATGGTGAAGAACTTGTAAAGAAGGCAAAAGGAAGTAGATGGACCACGACAGTTGCCAGTCATCCATGGCTCAACATGGTCAACTTGATTGTATATTTCATCTATCACTTCATGGTATGTCTTTAATCGGTAAAGCTCCTTGAAGTAATCTGATGATAGTATGTTCATACAAAGGACCTTCTCTAACAGCGAATCTATTGGTTTCCCATTTGTCTGTATCTCCATACTGTACTAAACAATCCAAGCACTCCTGAGTATAATAGAATTGAAACAACTGCTTATATTCTCAACTAATTATCATTTAATCAAAGTTTCCCAAACTGCACTCCTGCAAAAACATAAAATAAAATCACGAAGTTAACAGCATGAAACAAAAATAATCAATAAGAAGAAACAGAATGCAAAACCAACAAGCTACAAGTTCCATTTGGTGGGACTATAAATGTGTACCAAAATGAAATTTTCATAGTTTGTATCTTTAGCTTCATTGATAAGTCAACAAATCCAAAAGCTTAATCAAAACATATTTTTAATTAAAAAGTTCCTAAAAAGTCAATAAAACTCAAGTTCTGATAGACTTCTTTAATCTTTTTAAATAAATTCCAAAGCTAGTAACTGAGCCGGGAACCTAAAAACACCTATTTCTTTACTAAACCAATACATTTAACAAAATTAACCCATAAGAAGTAAAACCCCATGAAACTACGCAACAAAACCAACCCCTGGACTGCTACCAAAAAACACGTCAGATTGTAGCGTGAACTAATTCAATATTTCACCTAATTGTGCGTGTCTAGCATATTTTTCACAGTAGCAGGATCACTATAACTGAATCCATTTAGTTCGCCACCATATAGCTCAACGGTTACCTGCTTTTTCAACACTATACTTCAATTCTGCTCTTCGAAAAAGCACAACAGCTCTAACAATTCCGTCTCTGACTACCAAAACAACTGGAATTTTTTCAAAAAAAGTAGGCATACGATGTACAAAAAGCTCACGCCCTTCTTTATCTCTAAATATAGGATGTCTTAACCATCCAATAGCTATTCCATCCCCAAGCTAACAAACTTCAAAAAAACAAAACATCCATACATCTCAAGCATGCATCTTTAGCTTCATTGAGAAGCCAAAAATCCCTTTTCCCTACTAAAACAATCAATAACATGAAAACAAAGAAGCAAACCCCATAATTCTATTTGGTACCCTAAACTGAAATCTTCTAAAGTTTGGATCTTCACCTTCATCAAGGACCCATCGAACCAAAAAAAAAAAAACCCAAAATCTCAAATAACCAAAACATCAACTAAATTACACAAGGGTCAGCTAAATCAAGAAATGGGTTTTTTGTCATACAGCTAGAACTGTAAATCTTAGGAAAAAATAGGGTTTGTAAGTACCTGAAAAGGGAGAGAAAAATTGAGTAGATAGAATCGAAAATGAGGAAACAAGAAGAAAAGTTACTATCTTTGATGAGTTTCTGGTGTTTGTTTTTTTGGGTGCTCTGTGATTCGGAGAGAAGAAATCAAATCAATGAAGAAACCTCTTTGGAAATTATTTTTTTTCCCCTAAAAAGAAAACAACCTCTACCTCCTTCTTATTATCTTCTTTATGGTCAATGAAAGTTGGGTCCATTCATGAACCGACGTTGCTTGGCCCAAATACATGCGCGCGCGCGCACACATATCGTTTGAACTTTGAAGTTTTAAATATTCGTTTAATTCCTATAATTTGCAAAATGTTGCTTTTTGATTCTGGTAAAAGATTCATAGCATACTTCGTAATCTAAGTCTTTGATGGAGAACGAAGCACGAACAACAATAACTAAGAATGACAAAGCTGATGATCGAAAAGTTATATATAATAATCTGAAATTCATTTCATAGTTTTATTTTCAAAAGATAATTATGAATTCTGGTATATTTGTGTTAGAGATTTATAACTTCTTAAATTAGTTAGAAAATAATCTTTATAAGAAGGTAAAATCAGAATTCTCAAATAAAAAAAAAAACACAAACTTTTATTGTTTAGCTGATCCCATCAACACATTCCTTTAAAATTTTCTTTTTAAAGAAAAAATTATGTTGATGATTGGATCATTGCAAATCTTTATTTCTTCTCGACTTATTTTTACAAATTTTTATTTTAAAAAGTTGCGTTGTTGGAAAGGCCACCAGAATAAAAATTTTGTTGGTTGCACAACAAAAATATGCTAGTTCCCGATTTTTTCTTTCAAATGTGCTAGTTTGCAGGATTTTTTTTTACTTTGCTATTATTTAAAATAAAATAAAACCCAAAATGGCTAAAAGAATTATAGTCTGCTTTGATAATTCATTTCCAGCAAAATAAAATGAAGTGCTTAATTGGGCATGCACGACCATACTGCTAAAAGACAGAAAAGAGGGTGACTTGCTTTTTAATAGTACAAAACGAAGTACAATATCCGCCTTATTGGTAAGCAAAACCCCCCATTGAAAAGGACTTTCGGCTATGAAAAAGCGACTACTTACACCCACTACAAGACCTACCACATGATCTAAACAGTAAACACTATCAACACTCCAAATTATACAAGACTAACTTGGACAGCATGAAGAAATTAACATCACAGAGAGAATACTCCACTCTCCTTTTTCCCCTACAAATCATGGCAATTTATTTACTTAACAGGCTTCCAGGCATGATCATGGGGATGAGCATGTTCAAAGTAGTAGTAAAGTTCATCCTCAGGGATGCAGCTCCAACACTTGCTGTTCACCATGTGGAAACTTGGCTCTCTAGGAACTGTCAATGGCCTGCTTGATCTGCACCAAAGAAAGAGATCAACCTGTTTGATATCCCACAATGCTCTAGCTAATGGTTTTAGCCTTCGGCAGCAAATAGAGATCAACTTAGCCTCTTTAGATTATTGCATGAGCTTGAACTGAACAAATTTCTGACAAATTTCTTTACCTTTGGGGAAAGAAAGGTCTGTCAAAGTAAGGCATCAATTGAGCTCTTGGAACCATCTCCTTCCTCATTGTACGAACCTCTTCTTCTTCTATGATCTGCACCCAATTTCATTAGCAGGATCAATGTTATGTACTTGATGTAATTCTCTCTTGCACCATGAAAAAATGGGCACTAGCTTGATACCTTTTGTATCCTCTCTATTTGCCTCTTCTGTTGCTCATTCATATATATCTTGGTTGCCACCTGAAATCATAAATAGTTCAGAGAAAAGATTGGAAAATCAGAATAAACACTGAAAAGCAGGATGCTTTTGTGCAGAGATGGGATTAAGTTGCGTACAGAATAGTTGAACATGGCACGTTTGAGAGCTCTTTGTCCAGTGTGGAGTTTGAATTCTTGGGGCTTAGTGTTTTCTTTTGCAAAAGGTTTTGGGGCAACCTATAGCATGATTATGGATTCAGCATTGTCCAAAATACCCAGATAGATGACATGATTTATAAGGTCTAGAGATTCATTTTACCTTGGATTTGTCATAAAGCGGATCCTTGAGATCATCTTTTGCCTGTGAAAATGTATTCCAAGCTATTACTCAAAGAAAATATATGTGTAGGCAAGAAAATAAATTTTGGTGACAATGATGCTTGCTGCATTGGGACACACTTTTTCACCTAAAAATTACTTCATGCCTAAAATGGAAAAAAGGGCATGAAGCTAGCAACATTTGAAACGAAAGGCAATACTCCAAACTCCAAAACATTCTTTGAGAAGAAAGTCTCAAAAGGAGATGACCTTTTTGACATGCAAAGTGACAAAAATCATTAAAAGAAGACTCTTTTTCCTCTTTCTACATCTTTTCCCAGCAAAATGTAGCTTTCAATGACTAATGATTTGTTCCTGGAAAGAGGCAGAGCTGCTGGTAAACTATCTGTCATGTCGGCTGGGAACATAGCATTTGCTTCAAAAGAGTGTTTTGGTTAAAACTTAGAGGTTGTTAAGAGGGGAAAGAGAAGTTACTAGGTTGTTATCTTTAATTAAGCTAACATGATTAAGAGGATCCGTGAGACGTAAGACTTAATTAAGACACTGACTTTGAAGTCAATGATTGGATACTGAGTAATGCATGATCCTTGATGAAAGAAAATTAAACCCTAAATCCCTATCCTCGAAAGGCTTAATTTTGCTTTCTTCTGAGAACTAGCTAGTTGAGGTGCAAGGAATGTCATCTCACCATTCCTCTAGCAGCATTGCTCCATGGTGCAGACTGTGAGCTAGCCTTAACAAGCTTCTAAAGAAATGTAATACACACATGAAGAAATTAAAGAATTAAGGAAGTGGAAAAAAAAAAGAAAGAAACATAAGAAGATATAGCACATATAGCTAACTAGCTAGCAACCTTAAGAGCAGATTTTGTATGTGCTTTCTCCATGGTTAATCAATTAGCTAGTTATAAGCTCTGACTGCTGCTGCTGCTGGTACAATTGAATTGAATGAAGCATAACTGAATTGAAGAGAATTTATAGAGTAAAAAAGTTCGAAGTTTGGAGATTAGTAATTGTCTGTGTCCTTTTTTGATCTGTTGCTACATCACAAACATGCTCAAGCATTTTGTTAAGCTCTCATGCACCAAACTTTCTGATTAAATCTCCCTCTCATGCATGCACATTTGTCATACCTGACTACATGTTCCTTCAAATCTCCTCTTCTATTAATCAAGAACTTAATCCTTCTCACATTCATATTAACCGATTAAAGAGCTGACTTAATTACATAATCATTGCTATAATTAGTCTTGGCTATAATGTTATAGCTCAGTTAATCATGTGTCATGAAATATTTTGGTTTTAGTGAGCAAATTAGCTCCTAGGCTAGCTTAATTGAGTTAGTTGCAAAGTAATATCGGATTATCAAAGTATATAGAAAATGTTGACCCCAAAAGAAAATTTACTTTGAAAATTTCAGGTAGTACAATATGGTATAAGTTTGCTAGAAAATTTTGACCAGAAAATAAAATTGTGCCAAAGGGAGAGAGAGTACTTTAGTACTTGAGATTTGAAGTTTTAAGACTCCTCTATACCCTGTTTCTGTTTTAAATCTTTTTTGGTCTAACTCAAGATCCCTCTATACTTGCAGTTTGAAGTTTCTTGGGATTTTTTTTTCTTCTAAAGGTGTTAAGATTAAAGCAAGATATAAAAAGAGATAGTTTTTGGCCGGTGTAATACCTCCGAAAGGAATTCCAACTAACGTTTTTAAGGTGATGCCTATGTATTCCAATACTGTGTAGTTATAACCCAACGTACTTGGGAAAGTTAATCCGAGAAATTTGAGCCTCGGAATATGATACAACCCAGATTTTAATTTCAATGGATTTGATGTTGATATAACTAAATTTGAATGATTTAATAGGTTTATCCATAAAATTATCTTACTAAATTTATGTATGTTTGACCCTTTTATTATTA
>Ga0325411_1002925_pt1 | contig 19266 bp, 12 predicted proteins | sample PopdelMetagenome_13_FD_206181 | JGI IMG/M metagenome (GOLD analysis project Ga0325411, IMG submission 206181) | Populus deltoides microbial communities from Bellville, Georgia, United States - Xylem-PdIQD-R4 | ecosystem: Host-associated > Plants > Phyllosphere > Stem > Wood/Secondary xylem...
TTCTGATTTTCTCTATTTAATCAGTTTTTTTAATTTTTTTACTCATTTTTACTAGTTAGATAGTCAATTTAGAATCCAGTCAATTCATAATTAAAATTAAATATAGTTTAAAAAAATAATAAAAATAATAAAAATATAATTTTGATTTGATGGCCTAATTAAAAAATTAATTGTTACTTTTTTTAGTATTTAATTTTAAAAAAATTACTGTTTTGATTTATATATATAAAAAAAAAGAAATTGGAGTTGACCCATCCAAAACCTATGATTTATGACTTGGGCCGGATCAACTATCAGATCTGATTTAAAAACTCTGCTTTCAACTCTAAACTTGTTGGATTGGGTAATTTAAAATAAAATAAAATAACTAATTTAGAGTTTGTTTGTTTTCATTTCTTTTGATTTTTCGGAAATAGAGGTTGTACGGCATTATTGAAGCAGAAAAGATAAGAAAAATAAGAAAGTAACGAGGGACAGCTACTGCGATTCTATCAGCGAGAAGAAGTTGGAGGACGATGGACCTAGAACTCATAACTACATATATGAGAAGAATCAATACGCACTGGGATATCATTACAATGGCATAGAGCATGTATGGCCGAACTCTCCAGTGTCAAGAGATCGTGAATATCTCTAATAAGCAGTAGACGCCGCCGCCGCTGCCGCTGCCGCTAAACAAGAGTACCCGTACTCTTTAGGCTAAGCGGGTCCCATACCAAACCATACCCATATTTCTGCCACCATGTATTTTACTCCAAAGTAAATAAAAATAATAAAAAAAAGGTATTTTAGAATACCTCTTTTTTTATGAAATAATAATAATAATAACAACAACAACAACAGCAACAAATGGCAACACCACCACCTCCTCCAAGCACCACCGAACTAGCCTTCGAACCTATGCCCTTCTGCATTGTGCATCAGACACAAGCCAGTAAGCTACAAGGTAGGCTGGGATCCTCGTCTCTTTTAAATATTTTAAATTAGTATACCGAGGCTTTAATGCACCATTCATTCGTTCCATCTACCAACTTGTTTCTATTTAATGAGTACTTGTTTTTGCAAATAAGGTGGAAAAGTCATCATTTTCAGTTAATTGCTCATGAACCCATGGAAGTCACTGGTCGGATTGCAAGATGTGGGAGGCCAAAAAAAAGGTGTTTTACATTAAATTACTTTAGAATTTATGGTTTTTGTTCTTCTTTACCTGAACCAATGATCTTTTAGATCACCAGGTTAAACTCAAACAATGAGAAAGATCGGTGCCAGTCAAATTTTTTTTTAATTGTTAAATATACTTAGCAAGTTAATCTAATAAATCTATTCAAAATCCCACTTGAATCAAATTTAAATTTAATATTAATTTGATGAAATCTAAAAAGATTTTATAGGTAAATCCATTACCTAATTAATCCATCAAATCAAGTAGTATCAAAACCTAAGAATTAAAAAAAAAAAGTTGATAATCTAACAAAATGACTCATGGTTTGATGTCCAAATCCTCTTAAAAATCAGACTTAAAATTTTTTTTTTATTTTTTTTGTTTCAAATTAATATTTTTTTGGTGTTTTTAAATTATTTTAATGTGCTAATATTAAAAATAATTTTTAAAAAATAAAAAAATATTATTTTTAATTTATTTTTAAATAAAAAATACTTTAAATTCTAACCGCTATATTTTTATATTTTTAGCATTTAACAACAATGGAAGTATCTTGAAAGAACTACTCCGTAATGGGCCCTAAGGTCACTTCATGCATAATTTTGAAATCTGGACCGGCCCGGCAGGTAGGCTTGGGACTCGGCCGGCCTGGGCCCGGGACTGGTCCGGATCTAAGTAAAAACCCGCCTGAAAGTTGGCTCGGAAAAACCCGATCGACCCGGCGGGTTGACTCGGAACCCGGGCGACCCGGGTACACCTAGCTGAGACCCGGTCTCTCTTTTTTTTTTTATATAAACACATTAAACTACATTGTTTTAAACGATGAAAACGAATAAATGCCTCCCAGCCGGGGGGCTCTGTCATTATTCGGAAAAGCGGATCTCCAGGAGAGAAGCAAGATACCTTTCTTTGATCCACCTTCACGGACAAGAAAGAGAACGAAAAGAGACGCACTAAGGTCATGTGACTGAGGCTCACAGTTGATAGATATGGTTGAGACTGAGCTGCTGCTAATCTTGACCAAAACCAATGTTGGGGATGAGATTCTTAGTTAAAAGTAAAGTTGTTAATGCTTTTAGGATAAACTTATGCTACTATTGGCGTGATTAAAGCTCACGGTTGATAGAGGCTGCTTGCTGCTGAAAAAGAAAATTGTTCACGTTTGAGATCACAATAGCTGAGCTGGTATGTGACTAAGGTGCTGTTGCTGGAGAAGAGGAAGTCATCAGCGAATATGAGAGAAAAGTTAATTAGTTTCTCTCTTGCTCTCTGGGTTTTTTATTTTTTTTCTTCTTTCTTCTTTATGTGTGTGCTGGGATTGAGAGAATAGAAAAGAGTGTTCCAGTGTGGGGTCTTTTTGAGGGATAGATAGATAGGATGGTCATAAATCATAATTACACAGCACTCTATGATTATCAAAATGATTCTAAATTTGATGAAAACGATCATGTTCCCAAATTCAGATCAATACCCAGTCATTGAGCACGGACTTGAATTCAATACCCCTTCTCTTAATCTCGCCCCTGAGGATAGTGGTTTCATTAACCCACTTCTCTAGTACATAAGCCAGATGCTTATGGAAGAGAACATGAAAGATCAGCCACACATGTTTCATGATCACTTTGCTCTAAGCGCCACTAAGAAGTCATTGTATATTTCATGATCACTATGCTGGGGTTTTTTTTTTTGGTCAACCCGTCTGACCCGTGACCCGGTCATTAGATCGGGTCGGGTTTCAAAACTATGACTTCATGGCAATGTGGACTATTTATAGTTTTTATTTATTTAAATAATTCCAAAGTAATAGATACAAATCATTCCAATTCGAACCCATTATTTGTTTATCAAAATAAATAGAAGTATTTTAACAAATACACACACGTATATGTATATATAGTTTACCAAATAAAAAAAATAAAAATACAATTATGTTTTAATGGTTTTTGATGAAATAAATGTACTTATTACATATGAAATAAAAAATAATCTTATCCATTAAAATAAAATAAAAAAACAATAAATAATGTGGCAGTAACCTCGGCTGGTGACATATTTCACTTCAAGTTACTCACCTCAATTTATTACAAGGCAAACAAACTGTTGAATGAGCTCGAGGCTTTCATAAATCATTTCTGATGGAAGAGATTTCAGGATTGATACTCTGCTTATTTTCATAATCAAGAACATAGAACAATTAGCAACATTCAAATAATAATAATAAAGGAGAGAATTGACCCTTACCTGATGAACAAAAATATAGGATTCAGATCCCTCTCCTTTTCATTTTATTGTTGACTATAAAAGAATCAAAATAGTTGATCCATCATCCGGCTGATGTTAAAGTTCTTAAACTTGATTTTTGAGTTAAATGGACCAATTAAATCGTCATTATTTTAATTTTTTAAAGTTAAAACAACATCATTTAATTTTTTTTTAAAGTAAAATAAAGTTTATCAACAAGTCATAGATTAACCAACCATACTCACTAGATCAACTTTAAATTAATATTTTTTTTGACACACAAACCAGGCCAGGGTTGTGTCGTCCAAATCCTAAGTTAACCTATCTGATCAGATCAGATTTAATAACTATAGTTCAGATCCTAATCTTGATTCTCCAATTAAAACTAGTATGAGATGTTATTTTATCTTGTTTCTTGTCTATCTAAAACAAAATAAGATACAACTAGTTGTGGACCTACACTATGTCGTGATGCTTGTTTTTATGTAAAAAATAAAGTTGAGGTATTGCAAATGCATTTTAAAGCATGAAGAAAATTCAAGTCGATAACCGATTGAGTCAAATAAGTTTATTTTATTTTAATTATATGATAAAAAAATATACAATGATAACAGATGGAATTTTAAAAAAAAAACAAACAAACAAATTCTTAGCTCATTAAATATAGAATAATGAAATTAGGTTAAAAAGGGAGAAAATCGGCCCAATTTAACATGAGTTAGCATGACAAAGTTGTAACCCAAGTAATAAAGACCGAGCCAACCCAGGTTAACCCTTCAAATCCGCGACTTAGATTATTAGATCAGGATAGCCCAATAGAAAAGAAAATGAAAAAAAATCACAAAGCTTTTTTTTTTAAAAAAAAAACACAATATTGAATGATGAAAGCTGAAAAGAAAATGCGTAAAAAAAAGCAACTCGGATTAGCTTTTCAAACCTATGAGCCGAGTTATTAGACCGAAAGTACCCTATTTAGAAAAATCACAATGTTTCGTATCTAACCAATCAAATGTTAATTAAAAAAAAGAATTTCAATTATACAAAAGGATTCAAAACAATAAATAACAATTAAAAGAATGAGGATCAAAAATGGAAAAAAAATTGATTGAAGGGTGAAATTCAAAAGAAAAACCAATTTAATAAAAGGACAAAAAACAATCAAAAGAATGAGGATCAAAATTAAAATAAAAAAATATAAATATTTTTTTTATTAAAGGGTAGGATTGAAAAGAAAAATCAATTTAATAAAAGGACAAAAAAAAAACAATCAAAAGAATGAGGATCAAATTGAAAAAAACAACATATGACAAATTAGAATATCAAATTTAAAATAGATCAAAATCTTACAAAAGGATCAAGAACAAAAACAAAAAATCAAAAGAAAAATGATCGAATTTGACATCTTAATAAATAAAAGGGCAACTATGAATTTTTGGATAGCTAGTGCAATTTTCTAGGAGAAAAGAAAGAAAAATAAAGGATAATAAAAAAATGTGTCATCGATGTCGCACCATTACTCCAACGCCGTCACCTGTTATCCCAAAAGAAAAAGGACGCCACAACAATTTTAATAATATGATAGAAGCTGGTGTTAGGAGGGCTAAGAGGTGTCACCCACGCCGTTAAAAGAGGGGCGAGCACCTCCCTCGTGCTAACTACTTTTTATATTTTAATATTTTATATTTATTAAAATATCAAATTACCTTTTAGCCAACTTAATAATAACAAAAAAGCCAGTATAAAAATACAAAAAAAAATAAAATCTCGATGCCAATTTAGCTATTTTTGCTTTCAAGTTTATTTTATTCGTTTCAATATTCTTTTAAAATGCAAAAAACATTTATTTATTCTCAATCAATGATGGATAAACCTTATGAACAAATATTACTGCCCCTAAAAGCCATTTCGATGATTTTTTTGGTGGAAATAATAAAATTGTGGTTAAGTGAACAGTAACTTTGAATTTGTATGAAAAGTGTTTTTCCAACACAGATTAGCTTTGTTTAATAGTTGTTAAATGCGTCCTGTATTTGCTTATAAGTTTAAATCCTCTCTAGAGCTTAATTAAAAAAAATTAGTATAATTACAAAAACCCTTCTATAATTTGATTTTAATTCCACTCTCTTCCTATATTTTTATAAATTACACTTTTCATCTTGTTGTTTATATATACAATAATAATTTACATCCTTAACAATGTATTTTATTTAAATTTTTTGTTTGATTCATAATGTAAAATGTAATTTATAAAAGTATGGAGAGAAAATAAAATTTAAATCAAACTATATAAGAGTTTTTGTAATTATCAAAAATTTTTTTATTACCAGACAAAAGTAGTTTTTTTTTTTTAATTTATATAGCAATTGCATGTGTGTGTTTTGTGTAGGAGGATACAAAATATTTTTTAAAAATATTTTTTATTTAAAAATATATTAAATTATTTTTGTTTTAGATTCTATTATTTATTTTTGTATAACAAATCAAAACCATCAAGAAAAACTAAAAAAACAATATTTTAATATTTTTCGAGTGAAATATATTTATAAAATATATCTAAAAACAAAAATTATTGCGTTTTTCAAACGATTTATAATTTCTATCATGATTTATACCAATATTTTATCTTCTAACTATTAACATCAATTCCTTGATTGTTTAATCAATCTTTTTCTTAGAACTCGCAAATAAAATCAAGTTCTTCTATAAATAATTTTTTTCCTGTTTTATGGGATTTCTAATTCAACCATTCTAGAGCCTAATAATCTCTCACCTTGTGTAGCAACTCATCTAATTTCGGGTCTTGACCCGGAAAGACCTTGGCCCAAAACTAAGAGGGTGTTTGTTTTTGAGGTGGAGGTGGAGTTTTGTATGTGGAACCCACCAAAAAAGCTAAGAAAAGCAATAAAAAATAGCTTTTGTGGTTGAGTTTTGTGCATAAATGGATTGTACCCAATCTCAAACTCAACCACAAAAGCTAAAACAAACACCCTCTAAACCCATTTATTAATAGCATTTGTTACCGTTGAAATTTGAATTTCAAAAGTTCCCGCATCATGGCTACCGTCTCAGTCTCCATCCTTCTCTCTCAAAAAGAAAAACTCTAATTTTACCGTGGCTATAGATTTCTGGATCCTTTCTTTCTTTATCAGAATAGATTAAGAGATGAAGCAGTCTCAAGAGATCTCAATGGCATCAAAATCATCTGTGAGGAAGCCACTGAAAGACTTATCAAATAACAATGGAAGATTCTTGAAATCTGTGAACCCCAAGAAAAAATGCAAGGAGAATGGTGAAAAGAAGAATGTTATTAGGGTCCAAGAACTACAACAACAACAAGATGATGACGACGGCTTTCTCGATCGCCTCTTGCTCGTCCAATCTGATCTCTCGTCTCTCACTAGCCAGGTACGTACGTACTTCTCCATATAAGACCAAATCTTGCATTTTTTATTTTGGTTTTTTTATTGTGTCTGATACTGAGAAAAAATTGAAATTTCTTGATCTGTGTAGATTTAATTTTTTCCTACCCTAGTTTTGACACTGTTTAAGCCCTCATAAATTGGACTACTGTGCCTGATCTCCTTTTGTTTTAGGGATCTGGGGCTTTTTAAAAAATCAAAACTTCGAATTTATATATGTAATTCAATTAAAGGAATGGATAATTTGATCCTATGCTATGTTAGTACCAAGAGAAATGGAAACCCTGAAAGGACAAAAGGTTGCTTTTCGATTCTGAAACCAAGAAGAATCAAGAAGGTTACCCTAAAGAGAGAGAGAGAGAGAGAGTTCGAAACCATGATAGTTGAAGCAGGTTTTATAGAAAAAAAGAGGAGGATGAACTTGCTCAATGATAAACTTGGAAAGCGGAGGATGATTGAAGCATGATTTTTTTTAAATCCAGCTTGTCTTAGCCAGCTACAAGCGATCTTTACATGTCACCGAAAAGGACTATTTTACGGTTATGATTAGTCAAACGGTTGCTTCTTCACTTTAATTCTCAGCTGCTGTTATTGAGCTGCAAGTTTTCAATATGTTAATGTATCAATATATGCTGCAATGCTCGTGGAATTAAACAGGATTGTTTAGTGGCACCTCGTTGTTTTATGTTCTTTAGTGATTGACTGGCAATAGCTAGTGACATGATGTCATCCTCTGAGATGGGGTTCTTTTTATCATTTTGTTTCATAGTTTTGAGATTTACTTTGAGTATGTATTTCGTTGTTGGGTATTGTTTTGAAATATATATTATTCTCTTTTGTTAACATGTTTTAATTTCTTGTTTAAGTTGTACATGTCTCATGCATTTTTAATCTATCAAATTACAGATAGATGAACTTGTTGCCCAAGCATTTAAATTGAAGGCCACAAGCAAAGAGGGAAGTGAAGAAATTGAATCTTTTATGCATGTTTTATCCAATATGCTGTCTTCTTTAAAGGTTATTCCTCTACCAGTTTCTTTCACGTTTTTATATCCCTTTGCGTCCACAAGTAATATAGGCTTCAATTCTTGTTCAATTATTGCAGCCATGGGTCCCCAGATTTCAGAAGGTTCTTTCCAGTCATTTTGTGGAGCCTGAAAAAAAGTTACAACATAAAATTGTTTCTGAGATAACTGAAGATGGAAGCTTTGATGTTGATAGCCCAGATAAAATCAGAATGGATTCGTTGATCTCTCCTTCTCCCCTTGTATCCTGGCGAGCTGGCTGCAATGTTGAGAGAGGCAGGCAACTATTTCTGCTAACACCCCTTCCTATATCAAAAACATTATCAGCTAGACATCAGGACTTGCCTAAATTAGTATTTGAAAGGATTGCTTTGAATCCTGCTGTTGAGCCACCATCATTTTCTACTGTTTCTGGAGATGGAAATGAGGATTTACTTGAAGAAATGGCGACAAAGCCAACCCCAAGTAAGCCTGCTGATTCTGTTGCAAGTGAAGGAAAACTTTACTGTGTTTCCTCCCCGGTGTTCTCAAAACAAAACCGCTCTGTTGTTATAACCCCATGCTTGAAGATGTCCCCTCCAAAATCTTGTGTGTTGCTCGAACCCATCTCTCATTCCTCTCATAAAGGCGATAATAGGTTTCGGAAGTCCACTCCGTTTCCGCATGGAATTCATTCACATATTTATGAATCCTCTGGCAGTGAAGGTTCTGAGGATCTGGCTATGAAGTACCCAGAGCTCTTAGGGATACAACGAGCTTATAAATCTAGAATGGGAATTAAAGATTTAGAGGCATCTCCAAACTGGTCCTTTTCACCTCCTAAAACTTGTGTTGTTTTGAAGCCACCAGTTGAGAAATCATTGGACATCAAAGCTGCTGATCACTGCTTGAAAGTCCATGCTCCTGTTTTGAATCAGCAAACAAATCCGACTCCCTCAAAAGAATACGGTGTTAAAGGACGTTGTCATCAAATCAAGAAACCCTGCAATGAAGGTATTCATTCATTTCCGTAGTGTTCTTTGTTAACTCTGATAGTATGTTGAACATAATCATAATCAAAAGTTCCTCTTTTTCAACAGAACCCATATTAAGCAGCTCAAAAGTAACAATAGAAAGTACTCCTTTATGGAAGGAGTCTGAAAGCACAATAAGGACAGGGAAGCGTCCTGGTGAGAATACCCTGAAAAAGGAACTTTGGACAAAGTTTGAAGCAGCATCCACATATGGGTTCCGTCTGAATGCCTCTGCATTCCAAGGGACCGCGAAAAAAGGATTTCTTGACATGCTTGAAGAAGCTTCGTTGTGACAAGGGAAGTCCAACGGCTCATGGTTTGAGATAACAAATATTCTAAAATGTGAGAAAGTTTTGACTTGCGAATCTCGCTGTATGGTATAGGTGTTTAGAACTGTCAATATCTTTTGTATGCGTACCCCACCATAGTCAAAGATTCCCAAAAGCATGGACTTGAAGCATTTCTTCAAGTATCTTTGCAGAATGAATGCAGTTATTCCAGGGAAGAAGTTTTGCAAGCACAAATAGTTCACTTCTGTTAATTCAAAAGGAGGTATAATGCTGGATTTGAGGTCCAGTTAATGCATTCTTCATCTATACTCTCGCTTTTCTCTTCATCTGCAGAGTTTGGTATGTTTCATAATTATTGGTCTTTCCACGAGAAGATTAGCCACATCCATCCTCGGGTAATATCCCCTGTGCCTAAAACCCAACGAGGAATGAATAATTGAGTTTTCTACGCTAGCATAAAAATGGAAGCTGAGTATTTTGTCTTCTTGGTGCAAATGGAGGATAGATTTTGGAAAGTTACAATGCAATCTCAAGTTTCAAAGAAAATGCAGCAAGGCAGAAAAATAAAAAATCATCCTCCTCTTTTCTGAGTAAAAAGGGAGGAAAAAAGGTATTTTAGAATACCTCTTTTTGAATATCAATCTTTCTTCTCTTCTTCTCTCTCTCTACCAGCCTTCGAACTCATGACCTGGCTGGTTGTGGTAGAACACATACCAATAGGACACAAGTGAGGCCAGTGACAACGTATTGCTTTTTAAATCAATTTAATATAACCAGCAAAAAGGTGAGGTGTCAGGAAGTTAGTTTACCATGCTATTTAAATTTAACCGAATCAATATCTAAAGTTTGAGGGGGTAGAAGCGGACGGGCCAAAACAGGATTGGTTTAGTGTTAACATGCTCGTTTGCTTCACAAGAAAGCTTGGATTTGAGCCACGGTATTATAGCTCTTGGTTAGCAGCAACTCTATGCCCTGTGATCTCATTCATGAGGTAAAATCTATTCACAGAAATGCAAAAATGTCTAGCAAAACAACAGCATTGTAAGAGGTTCAATTGATAAGCTGTTCTACAGAGCTACATTTAGCATTGCCAATTGCGGTAAAAAATATTAATAATTGTTTGATTCAACATGTGGTTAAAGAATAGGATCTTTACATACAGTTAAACCAAAAATCAAACTGGAATGGAATCTTCTCTAAATCTTCTTGGCACTCGGGGTTGTTTTGCTTGTCACGACTGCTCCCCATTGGACTGAGGTCCACAAGGACTTGCACCCCCACGAATCCGTTTCTGCAAACGCTCCAAGCTAGCCACTCGCTGCAAAGAAGCTGTTCGCCCCAACTTGTTCCCTGATAATCCTGCTGCTGTTCCAGAATTTGGCTGCGCATTTTCAACTGAAGATATATCGGCCAACACAAAGTTGACTCTGGGCCAGGAGTCATGAGTTGATATAGGATTGTTAGGAGCCTTGTAGAAGTAATGCTTTGGATCATCCTTGACAGCAACAGCAGCATCTGCTGATGTGTCAGAGGGGCTTCCATCGAACGATGGCATACTCATTGTGGATATATCAGGCATGGCATGGAACATATAGTTCAACCCAGTAAATCTTTTGACCTTCTCTTCAGCCATCCTCACCTGGATATGCATGCAATCACCAAATGAAAAGGAATAACTGAGTGCCAGTTTTCTGCCTCCAGTTGTACACCAAAATCTCTCCCCTTTAAAACTGCATGCATGCCAGTGCGTGTGTTTGGAGAGAGACTAGTGTCACTATGATCACTAGATGTAATTAAAGCCTTGCAATGACCATGTGTGTGTGTGTGTGTTTGAACTTCCAAGGACAAGACAATTAAAGTTACCTTTGCTCTCAGCGTTTCAATGTCAGCTTTTAAAACTCTGTTGTCAACAGCAGACTCATTGTACTTCTGACTTATGTTGGCGAGCTGCTTCAGCAGAGAAGAATTTTCAACCCTCAATTGAGCAACCTGTAAAAAAACATGTTCAGGATTTATGTAGAAGAAGAAAAACAAATGGAGAAGACAATCAAGCAGGCAGTAAAAATAACCAGACCTGGGTCTCAAGCTCAGTCACATGGACCTGCTTTCTTCTTCTTGATCGTCTAGCTGACTCTCTATTCGAAAGCATTCTGAAAAAAACACAGCATGATTCAATGGAAGGAAATGGAATCAATAGTAGAAAAATCTGAAGAAAAAACATCTATTCCTTGGTAATCAAAGCCCACAGATCTATGAGCTAGCCCATGTTTGACCAGCCAAGCAGACAGAGGACCCACATATTTTCTCTCCCCCATTTGATTCACCGGTGTCTTCAAATTAGAGGGAAAAAAAAAAAAAACAAGAAGCGTCCAATGCCATCATCAAATATGCTACCAGCTATTTTGAGCATAAATCGAAACAACAAGCCATTGTGGTGCTATATTTTAAGCAATATGTTCTTGCACAAGTATCCTGTTTCAGATGGCTACCTCTATGATGTATCTAATCTTAAATGCATGAGAAAAGGTTCAAAAACTTACTGTAAACTGATGTTTTATGAGCTGTCATCAGATATTTTAGTGGAACATGTTTGGGCCACATAAACTGACTGAATACTCTTGATCTCTCTCTCTGGCGTGGAAATCATACATGCAGGACCAGATTATAGTAACAAAACAAAACAATTGCTATCCACTAAAAATCACATCTGGAACCTGAGGTCTTGCAGCGAAAGTGTTTATTACACATCAGATGGAATAGACATGAATTTCTCAATTTTTGAAGAAAAAGAAATAATATTTCAAAAACATATGATAGTAACAACCAGAACAACACAGAAATAGTTACCTCCTTACACGTTTTGCATCAGCAGGGTGCGTATTCTCAGTTATTTCAGTTTCTGCTTCATTTTCATCATCTCCCGACAGTTCTCTGGATGATCCACTTGCTGTTGGCTTACCAGTAACTGCAAGTTTCTTTTGCATGGAAGGCAAGGAGGGAGTTCCAAGTGGCTCATTAGCATCTTTATCTCGGGACATAGATAAATCATGCCCAGCTCCTGCATGGGTAATTAGAAAGAGAAATGACTAAAAGAGCAACGGTATGAGTGTTTTTATGGAGGTATGCAAAACCTCATACCAACTTAATGGAGAGATTGTGCTGCGGGTGAAAGAGAAGAGAACAGATTTAGGATTGGGCAACATATGTTGATCATAGATAGCATCAGAACGCAAACACATCAACCATGGCTAGATTATTCAAGTTGCCATGTTTTTATCCGGGATAAATGCAAAATTATTCAAAAAACCTCAACACTTTTCCTACTTGGTGCTACTAATTTTTTTGTCAAATGAGTAATAACAAAAATCTTTCATCAAAGAAGCCTAAGTTTGGGATATGGGGAAATGACGTTCTAATTTCCTTCACTTTCCCATCTGCCAGGTTTCTGTAATGTGTAAGTTCATCATATCACACTGATTTTGGATGCCTGCGGCCAAATTCCCTTGCAAACTTATAAGCTGTTAGCCTGTCACTATTACTTCCAAGAAGCAATGACTTGACATGGGCTTTTAGCAAAGTGAATTATTATGCTACAGTGCAAATAAGGATGACTTTTAATCTCTCTCATCTAGTTTGATCAGATAAATGAATGATGGGACCCTTAATCATTGAGCAAAAGCCCCTATCGAGGTAAATACTAGATGGCAGGAACCCTTTCTTATATCTAGATTCTTTGAAAATTCTTTCTAAGGTTAAGTTTGAGCTTCTTTTTATTTGATGCACAGGAATTCTAATTCCCTTGTCAGTTTGGGGATCTCTACTAGACTTCTGTGATTGATTTATATGCTTCCTGAATCTATGAGTCCAGATAATTAAGTTGGTATTCTGAGTTTGTTTTTCCAATCTAATGAGTTGTTTATCTGTATCAAAAGGATTCAGCCCTTGAAGCTTTTTAATCACTATATCTAAGCAATCATTTCTTCCTTGTTAAAATGAAAACGGCCATGCCCTAAAAAGGTAAGATATGTACTTCTGAACAACATGCATATAAATGGCACACAAACTAGGTTGAACCTTTAGAAGGAGCATGGGATCCCAAATGTGAAGTACTTGAAGCCTGTGATCCACTTTCAGCTGTAGCAGGAGATTTTAGAGGTTTTACAAAATATGCCTATTGACAAGAGCAAAACATATTCAATTAACCAAGATAGGCCTTTTAAAATATGTATGGTAACGAAATACATAAACAAGAAAATAAAGAATGCATAATGGAAAGGATGGCTTTGCATTTGCTTTGTCCAAACATAGGGCTACTTTACAGGTTAACATACTCAAACTAGCATTTAATCCCTGTTATTAACAAAATACCATATAGGTTCTACTGCTTCACAAATCTTCAGTCTCGCCATTCCAAATTAGTTTTCAATAGTTCTTACGAATTGGGACCTCCAGCATTCCTAATAAAAAAGACCTCCATAATCCCTTTACAATCAAGTAATCAACAACATAGGCTACTATTCCGACAATTCATCATTCATTAGAAAGGTTTGTAGACTTCCTGTCTTCCTTTGCTCAAGTATCAAATAGATCTTACTACCTAGCTTCAATGTTTAACTTCTGTTCTAATGTTTCATACCCATGGAAACCTGATGTTCAAGCAATTCCAAAAGTGCTACCCTTCTTGTTCTCAGTGAATTCCTTACTTCAATTTTAGTTAAGCATCGGGCAGAATTTCCCTTGTACAGATGATGCCCACTTTGGCCCTGGCCCTTCTTTCATCTCTAACCAAAAATTCCTTTTTTGGAAAAGTTGTTTTCCTCAATGGACACCACAAAGGCACAAACCTTATCGCCACTTCTATATGGAATTTCCACATTTCACTTAACAAGGCGACGGATTAAAAGCAAATAAAAGCTATTGAGAGCTTGGAATACCACCACCCAATAAAAAAGAACTGGTTAAACTCTATTTGGCTGCTACACAATGCCAGCAAAGTAGGAAAAAAAATTTGAACCTAACTAACAACCATTAGGCCCAAGTAATCAAATTCTCCACTGAATCTGAAACCAAGACAACTGCCAACTCCTCCTCGGGAAAAAGAACTTCAGAACTACTAAAATTTCCATTTCCCATGCACTAAGATCAAAAGCACCCATATATATACTTCCTTTTAGTTTTCAATTTTCCGGAAATAAAGAAAAAGAAATCTATCCACTAGTTAAATAATTAAACTAAATTTTCCATTACCCAGAAGCCAAAAATACGTAGTGAGAACTTAAAAACAAGCACGCACGCACACAAAGAAAAAATCCAAACTTTCCTTTCTTTCCCAATTTTTTCATACCAATCAAACACATAGAAGAAGAAAAGGGAACAACACAAGATCCAATCCTTTTCTTTTCCTTAACTTACTATCGACAAATGAAAAAACCCGACATGAAAAATCACACAAAAAACACACACATGCATAAATAAACACTTATATTTCAATTGAAAACAACAAAAACATTAAAAAGAAATGGGTAAAAAAAAAGAGGAACTTACCCGAGACAAAGCAACAGCAGCACAAGCCATATTGAGTTTACTCTTCAAAAACGCATGAAAATCCTCAGATTCCACAGGAATATCCGCCGGAGCACCAAGCGACGATGAAGCAGCAGTGGCACAGGCCCCATTACTCAAGGGCATGGCATTCTCTTTATAATTATTATCACAACTCTTACTTGTAGCGTTGTTATTACTATCTCCATAATCATTGATATGAATAACGTCAGTTTTATCAGCTGAAGAATTGGGAGTGTTGTCATCAAAGGTTGCAGCAGAGGCTTCTTGAAGAAATCTTTGAAGAGCCCATTCAGATTCAGACCGGTTCATTTTGGACAATTGGTGTTTGTGGCCTGTGCTAGACACCAGGATTGGTCTGTGTGACATTATCCTCCACTGAAAATACCCTATCCAAGTTCAACTTTTGATGTTTTTAATGTTGTCTTGTGCGGGTGGAGATGGCGTGGGTCTGAGGTGTCAATGGATAAAGTAGAGATCTTGTTTTGGTTTTCCTTCTCCTCTGTTGTTGGCTCCATTTTATATTCACACCATTAGATGTATGGTTCCAACAAGTGGGAGAAAATATCCACTACTTGCATTGTGTAAGAATTCAATGAATGTGTATGTATGGTCCCTCCTACTAGTAGAAGAATTTTGATGTATGATCAACATTTGTGCATATCCATTTTGGCAACTCTGATGGGGGAGATTTTGATCTTTTTTGTGTTTTATTCAATTGATCCAGTGATATTTTTCTCCTAGTTGGTTTTTGTTTTTGCTAAAAATTGATTCTTTGTGATGTGGGAGTTTTGTATCAAGAATGAATGCGATGATTTCTAAAAATATCACTTGATTTGGATTTTGTTAGGAACACTTGTTGTAGATATGATAACTACATAGTTCAAGCATTGCATTAAATATTTAGAAAACTTTGTATGATATTAAAACATGTAAAATTATACATTTTTAATACTTGGCTCGTTTGATAAACTGATTGATCTTCTATATTATTATTTTCAACTAGAATCTAAAAAAAATATATGTTGACAGAAAAAGAAGAAGGATACATGACCTTCAAAAGAGAAAGAAAAAAAGCATAAAAAATATCACATTTGTTAAATAAATAACAAAATATTCTTGCGAAAATATTATAGTTGATCTTTCAACAATTTGAACCTAAAAATGCTTCTTCTTCTTCTTCTTCTTTTGACAATGCCTTTTAAATATCTATGGATTCTTTTAAGAACATGAAATGGACATAGGAAAGTTCCACCTTGGAAAAATGGAACACAAGAAAGATTGGAAGAAGAAAAGATCTTCCAAACCCTAATCCCCCCCCCCCAAAAAAAAAACTCTTGCATGCTATTATCTGGCATTCCTACAAGAAATTTCTCACAAAATGATAACAGGCACAATCCTTTGACAGCGAAATAAAACTTTCCATATAACATTTTTCTGTTGAAAAAAATAATACAGAAGAACATATAATTACTTATCATTAGCTAGGAGTGATGGAGTAAACAAAAAAAATGGGGTCTTACCTCCTCCTTTGACACATTAGAATCTCCCAATTATTAGGTCTTTGTTGAGGATGGATAGGATCATGGAAAGAGACGACTTTTTCCCAGATATTGGTGGCTGTCATTGGATGGCTCTCTCTGGTGGGATGCGGCGGTTCATTTCTGGATAAATACTGAAGATGGCCCACAAATTATGGTGGTCCATAGTATCCCTTGAGCCCGCAACCGCTTTGCTTTATTTCCCTTCAAAGCAACATGAACGCGTGTTTGTCTACGATGGTGTTTGTTTATCCGGTAGCTTCTGCTTCTAAACCTAACCGTGTAAATATCATGTTTGGTAACCGCTGAAAACATAATTCAGTCTTGTGAATCTTAGTAATTCCTGTATTTTTAATGTAGGATACTGAAAACAGCTTTATGATACTTTCAGTGTGGAGCGGAGAGCTCCACTGTACACTTTTAAGTGCACAGTGGAGACATGCACCACTATTCTTCACTGTGCACTTAAAAGTGAACAGTGGAGATATGCACCACTGTTCACGTGAACGGTGCATGATTTCGGTCGGATTGGGTTCGATTCAAAGCTAAATACATTGTACCGGGTCTGATCTAATAAAGAAAATTAAATTTTATTTTTAATTGTGTTTTATTGATGACATAACATTTGTAAAATTTGATCGCAATTCCAAATTTATTCCTAATTATATTTTACTTGATGTTGTTGCGCCCTTAAAAAACTAAGAAAACTATAGCATTGTCGGATGTATTTCATACATGATGAAATTATAGATAGTTTAATTGAACAATAAAAAATATTTTATATAAAGTATTATTTATTTAATGATGTAATAACACTAGTTAAATTTACAATATTTAAATTAAAAATCATTAATATATATATACATATTAATTATTTTATAATCTAAAATTTAAAAAGTAATTTTTTAACCAAACACATTAGACTACTTTTTGTTCAACCTCAATTTCAACCACAGTTTTAACCAAACACCTATTTTTTTAAACTAACCTCAACTAAAAGTACTTTTTATAAAACAACTTTTTTCAAACCACAACCACAACATCTACCGCAATACCAAACACACACAATTCTCTTTTTTTCTTTTAAAAAAAATTAATTTTTTTTACTTTGAATTAAATTTTTTATTTTAATTTTTTTTAATGTAATGATATTAAAAATAAATTTTAAAATATTATTTTAATATATTAAAAAAATATTTTAAAAAATAATTATTATCATAATTTCAAATATATTGCCATCAATTTTAATATTACTAATTTTTATAAGCAAATTAACATGTGTAAGCTTTTTATAAAAATGCCAAAAAAAGGTTGGATTTTCTCACTCATAGTTATTAAAGTTAATTTGATAATAGGTTGATGAAAGATAGGTTTTAAAATAAATAAAAGAGTTGATTGATGTGATTTAATTGAGCTTAATTTAATTTATAATTTGATTAAAATTTAAATTAATTTTAAAAAAATAAAACAACATCATTTAGATACTCGTAACTCTAATCTTGGGTTGATTCATTGGTCAAGTTGGGTTTCTTTACCTAGTCTCCTCCACTAAGAAGCTACTTTTAATATATAAAATAAAATCTCTAACTACTAATCTTCCTTTCAATGATTTTTTAGTGTGGCAACTTATAGCATGAGAGTGTAATAATTTTTATTTTTGAGTGTTTTTAAAAAATATATTTTACTTCAAAAAATATTAAATTAATATTTTTAATGTTTTAATGTAATAATATTTAAAATAAAATATTTTTATATAAAAAATATTTTAAAAATGGACACCGCACCACAATACTAACACGATATCAACATTGTTTCCTTTACTCTTACCGTTGGAATGAGAGGAGAATTCTCATGTTATCGAAAGAAAATAGGTTTTAATAAAAAAAAAAAATTATGTTGGATAAGTTTTCTAACTTTTTTCTATCCACGAAATTAAAATTCGCCAAGTCCACGGTTTAATCATCTAACTTAAGTAATTATTCTGAAAACTCGTTTGAATTCGATATTTTGTAAGAAAATAGCTTATAAATAATCGCAATCACTACAAGATATTCATGAAAATACTTAGAATATGTTTAATTTTGTGTTTTAAACCATAGTTGGGTAATTTTAATTTTTTTTGTTTAAAATTATTTTTTAATATTTTATATTATTTTAATGTACTATATTAAAAATAAAAAATATTTTAAGAACATAATCATTACTATATTTCTTGTATTTATTTAATACGATATAAATGCATGGTACGCTCGACAAGACATGGAGTTTACATTCAAGTTGAATTTGGATTTGTCTTCGATTTACACAGGTGATTCTCCATTATCTCAAAAGAAAAAAAGCATGATCATAACTTGTGGCTAAGGTAATTAGTTCTTATGGGATACTGGGAATTCAAATTTGTTTACAATCAACCATCCATTTGCAATGCGAGAGGAGATTAAAGTTCTTCTTGCCTCTCACATTAACAGATTAAAAGGAGTCTATCAAGAGAAGGTATTAGATCCAAGAAAATGGCATGCACACCGTTCTGTGAAGGGTGCACTTTATCCCAGAAAAATGACGACTCCGGCTGCCGGCATACTGTAAACATCTCTGCACCTTTCTGATCCTTCATCCCGCACCAATATTCATCACTCACTCCATCGCAGCATGGCTCTAATGGATTCTCGGAGTTTGAGTTTTCTACAGTAACAGGTCAAAAAAGATCAGCTTGATAATAACTTGTTTATACATAATGGATTCTCGGATTTCTCATAAATATTCTGACCACACTAATAACATGTAAAATTTTTAGACAGGCCTTAATATACATAATGCTTCCAATTGCACTAACATAAAAAACACCTAACATATTCTAGTGATAAAGTTGAAAAAAACCTGAAAAGACTACAAATGAAGTACTTAGTGGCTTGTACTCTTGCATGCTAAAATGCTTAAATACATTATCAAGATACTTCATTTGTTAGTGCAATTGAAGCCATTTTAAAATAGGTATTTCTTCTCTTACTTTGGC